>Ga0105048_10004517_pt1 | contig 22635 bp, 17 predicted proteins | sample MAT05_FD_78382 | JGI IMG/M metagenome (GOLD analysis project Ga0105048, IMG submission 78382) | Freshwater microbial communities from Lake Fryxell liftoff mats and glacier meltwater in Antarctica - MAT-05 | ecosystem: Environmental > Aquatic > Freshwater > Ice > Liftoff microbial mat | place...
CGCCGGGTGGGGGATATGCAGATGTTACTGGCGGCTTACCATATTCCCTCCGGTATCCATCCCGATTCCGAGGCGCTGGAAGTGTTATCCGCGGTGCTGGGGAATAATCCATCCGGGCGCTTATACAAGTCGATGGTGGAGAGTAAGAAGGCGGCGGGAGTTTTTGGATTTGGCTTGCAGGGGGCGGATCCGGGACTGCTTATGTTCGGAGCGCAGGTGCGGAAAGACCAGTCCCTGGACGACGCGAAGAAGGCGATGTACGCCACCTTGGAAGGGGTAGTGAAGGAGCCACCGAGCAAGGAAGAGGTGGACCGGGCGAAAGCCAACCTGAACAAACAGATCGAGCTGATGATGACCAATTCGCAGCAGATCGCGATTTCGCTGAGCGAGGTCGCTTCGATGGCGGACTGGCGCATGCTCTTTGTGGGACGGGACCGGTTGCAGAAGGTTAGTCCCGAGGATGTGCAGCGGGTGGCGAAGGCGTATTTGAAAGACGATAACCGGACGGTGGGTTCGTTTATCCCGGTCGAAAAGCCGGACCGCGCCGAAATTCCGCCTCCGCCGGACTTTACCGATTTAGTCACGAACTACAAGGGCCGGGCGGCCATGGCCGAGGGCGAGGTGTTTGACCCGAGTCCGGCCAACGTCGATGCCCGAACCAAGCGTGCGACGCTGCCGAACGGCATGAAGTTAGTGATGATGCCGAAGAAGAATCGGGGCAACACCGTTTATGGGCGGATCACGCTGCGGGTAGGGGATGAGAAGTCTCTGTTTGGAAACGGGGAGACGGCTAGCTTGGCTTGGTCGATGCTGATGCGCGGGAGCAAGAACAAGACGCGGCAACAGATTCAATATGCGGCCGACAAGCTGAAGTTGCGTCTGAACGTAGGAGGGCGGGCCACTTTCGGGGCCGCAAATGTGGAGACGACGCGCGAGAATTTGGCCGGGGCGTTGAGCCTGGCGGTGGAAGTGTTGCGGCAGCCTAGTTTCGAGGATCGGGAGTTCGACACGCTGAAACAATCGATTCTGGCCAGTTACGAAGCGAATCTGCGAGAGCCACAAGCCTTGGCCGGTTTGCAATTGGCCAAGCATTTGCGCCCGTATCCGAAGGGCGACATCCGCGCCGTGAAGACTTTCGAAGAGAGCATCGAAGCGACGAAGTCGGCCAAGTTGGATGATGTAAAAGCGTTTCATCAGCAATTCTTCGGGGGGACGAGCGGCGGGGTGATTACGGTGGTGGGCGATTTTGATCCTGCCGCGGTGGAAAAGCAGTTGAGGGAACTGCTGGGTGATTGGAAATCGCCGAAGGGTTATGTGCGGACATTGTCTGCCTATCAGAAAGTGGAAGCGGTCAACAAGACGATCAACACTCCCGACAAGGCTAACGCCATGTTTATGGCTGGTATGAACATTGCTCTGACGGACGAAGACCCGGGCTATCCGGCGATATCCTTTGCCAATTACCTGTTTGGGCAGAACGCTGATTCGCGTTTGTTTAATCGTCTCCGTCAGAAGGAGGGCTGGAGCTACGGAGCCGGCTCCAGTCTGGGGGCCGGTACGAAGGAGAACGGCGGTTCGATGCAGGTGTTTGCCATTCTGGCTCCGGAGAATCTGGCGAAGCTCGAGAATGGAGTGAAGGAAGAGTTCACCAAGATCCTGACGGAAGGATTTTCGGCGGAGGAAGTGGCGAAGGGGAAGAAGGCTTGGTTGCAGGCGCAACAGGTGCAGCGAACGCAGGATCAGACGCTGTTAGGGATGTTATCCGGCTATGAGTTTCATGGACGCCGCATGGATTGGTCGGCCCAGATGGAGGCGAAGGTGGCGGCGTTGACGGTGGAGGAGGTTAATGCGGCGGTGAAGAAGTATATTGACTTGGGAGCGCTGAGCATATTTAAAGCTGGGGATATGAAGAAGGCCGGGTTGCCGCAGTAACGCTTGTGGGGCCGGGGGGGGGGCGCGCGCGAAGTTCGCCCCCGGGTTGGCAATATGATGGGGTATGGGAAACAGGTGCCGAGGGGCGGGATTTGTATTTTTGGAAACTGGTGAGGTGACGGTGTTCGCGTGGCGATGACTGAGGAGCAGTTGCGGGAGCGGCTGCGGAAGATTGCGGCGTTGTTTGAAGGGGCTCAGACCGCCGGAGAGCGAGAGGCCGCGGGGGCGGCGATGGCGCGGGTGAAGGAGGCGTTGAAGTCGTCGCAACCGGAAACGCGAAGCGGGCCACGGGTCGTTTTTGAAGAGCCGCTCGTGGAGATGCAGTTTTCGTTGAGCGACCAGTGGCAGCGGCGTCTGCTGTCGGCGTTGTGCCGGCGGTATGGGTTAGCGCCGTTCCGGTATCGGCGGCAGCGGCATACGACGTTGATGTTGAAGGTGGATCGTTCGTTTTTGGACCGGGTGCTGTGGCCGGAGTATTGTCAGTTGCGGGATGCGTTGGAGCAGTACTTGCGGGAGGCGACGGACCGGATCATCCGGGAGGAGATTTTCAGCGATTCGAGCGAGGCTCAGGAGCGGCCGGGGTGAGGGCGGGGGTAGGTTTGGTTCCCCTGTAACGGCGGTGATTTAACGAGGCGGGGCCCCTTTTTCGCCATTGGGGCTTTCTTCGTTTCCTAGAGCGGGACTTATGGCCAACTTCCGAATATCACTGAATCTAAGAGCGATTCGGACAAAGTGCGGTTCGACGTGCCGACTATCTGTCCAAGTGAAACCGCCACCTGACGCGAAATTCAACTCGATCACACCGATTCGATACCGTTAAATCGCCAACCCCAAAGCCAGCCCAAAAGTGAAGTGTTTCCGTCTGTTTGAGCCGGCGCATTGAGGTATGCCCTGCTCGCCGGCGTCACATCTACCGCGAGCAAGAGCAACTCTTCAACTGAGCTTTGCTCGAATCCTTCCGGTATTGCGCTCTAGCTCTTGCATTGCGAATAGACGCTTAGAGCTACGCGTTAGGATTGCACGTAAACCGTCCCCGGGAATGTGAGACTGACCCTTAGCGACACTCGTCAGCAACGCCTTTCGAGCCACTGCGCAAAGTACGTACAAATACCCTGACGGAAAGCGTTGTTTTTCTGTCGATCACCCGTTTAAGCGGAATGTTCTTCAACAGGAGCTTTCAATCTTTTCTATGAACCACAACAGCCCATTGTCGAATGTTGATGCCCTCAACTTCGCAGTTGTACGCCTTCAGCCGTATCGTGGCGAGTTGAGGCTTGGTAGCGCAACAGGGTTCTTTTATACCGGAAAAGTTGGCGGCGACGACGCCCTATGGTTGGTTACCAACTGGCACGTTTTGTCCGGGCGAAGCGCCTGCCCACCGAACCAGCCTCTGCATGAAGGCCATGCGCTCCCGGATCGAATCGTCTTCCGGCTCATCAGGAACCAGAGGAGCTCCGAAGGTACTTCGGACGTTTCAATTCAAGATCTGTCTGCTTCACTATTTGACGATCAGGGTTCGGCAAAGTGGTATCAACACAAAACAGGCCCTGCGGTTGACGTCGGCGTGCTCCGACTGGACCTCAATCGCGAAGACTACTACATTCGCGGGATCAATGAGATCGCAAGCCAGAACGACATGGCTATTAGCGTTGGGTCCCAAGTGTTTGTGCTCGGCTACCCCCTTGGATTTACCCATTTTGTCGAGACGCCGATCTGGAAGAGTGGTGCCATTGCATCAGAACCACACCTTGAAACTGAGCGTACGCAACGTCGAGTGCTTATTGACGCTACTACACGTCAAGGCATGTCTGGCGCTCCGGTCATCATTCGTGAAAGGACACACTATCTCTCAGAAGCTGGAATCGTCGTTGAGCACCCCAATGCTACCCGGTTCATTGGGGTGTACGCCTCTAGGCCAGATATTCCTGGTGCCAATGAGCTTCCGGAAGCTGACCGGCGGGCGGAAGTGGGCTTCTTTTACAAGTCCGGCTGTGTAGAAGAAACCATCGCGCAGGGCAATCCTGGGCCGTCATCCGATTAGTGAAAGAGTTTGGCTGCGCTAATAGTTCTTTGAGTAATTATCTCAACACAAAGTATGACGCCTTACTCGCAGATCTGGTTGTAAGATCCCGGCCAAGTAGTCCGGCAATCCGGAGGTTGGTCGAAAACAGCGTTCGAGGAAAGTTGGCCGAATGGCTTGTCGTGGAAGTTTCCCGTTGGCTGTTATCGAAAGACTGTGCGAAAAGGGCCGGGCACGCTTTCGCGCATCCGACCCGGTCTCGGAAAGCCTGAGCCGAGTAACTGTTGGCGCGACACCACGGCTCCACCCTCAACTCCGGAACTTAGAATGGAGCGCAGCGTCGTGGCGCGGTCATTGCCTAGGGCTGAATGTCGCCCTCAAGTTGTCCATTAAATTGTTTGGAAACGACGCCGATTTCGGTGAGATTCTGCCCCACTACGAGCGCGCAGTTCTTGAAGAAGAACGCTCCGGGAATCGTCTTCTCCACCGCCGTGCCGGCTCCATTCTCAATTCTCACAGCGTCCCCCGTGCGCTTCAGATGCAAGACGAACTCGAAGGGCCGCCCCTCTTGCAGATCGAACGCCTCGCTCACGTCAGCCGGCTGCGCCCCGAAATTGATGGTGAATGCCGCCTTTCCGGGCGCTACCCTTTTCAAACCCACGTAGACCGCGTAACCCTGGTCTCCGCAAGTGGCGATTGGTTGTACCGGTGCATCCCACCCCGCCAGCGTGCCCCGTAGCCGCAGGTCGGTCGCCAACGTGTTCGTCAGGCTGGGGCAAAGGGTGAAACCTTGCGATCGGCCTAACGGCGAGGGGCAGGGCGATCGTAGGCTCCGGGCCGAGAATTGACCCCGACTTTCGATCGCGTAGATCTGGTTGGCCACCAGATATCCCGCGGGCGTTCCACCCTTGTTGTCCGCTGCCATTTGAATGGTTCCCTTCGAGCCGGAATAAGCTAGTAGCTGCGCCCACAGATTATCTTCGGCCGACCGGTTCGACCCCAAAATTACTCGCCCGCTCACCGGTATTTTCGCGGCTAAGGCCAAGTCGTCGTTGACGCTCCAAATCGCGGGCCAAGCCTGCTCTCTGACTACGAACAGCAGCCCTGTCACAATCACCGGCAGGTACCAAACCGCCATGGGCGCCAGCGTGGCCGCGGGCGGCAGCGCCCGGAATCGCATGGTCAGTGCCCCGGCCACCGCCATGCCCACGAACAGAAAGTGAAAATACAGGAACGCCTTGGGCCCCTGATAGATAGGGCTCAATAGCTGGAGCTTGCCAGCGAACAAGGCTCCCCGGTCGATATGCGCGACCACGACGATCGCGGCCACCAGGAGGACCCACAAATGCCGCTGGCGCACGCCCGTCCAGTAAAGCCCGATGACGACGGAGGCCACTCCGGCCAGAACCGCTATGCCCTGAATCCAGGGATTCAAGCTGAAGATTGCATTGATATGGAAAGCGCGCAGCGATAGAAAATTGGCCAGATACGACACCGGTCCGTGCTGCGGCTCTCCAAACAGATCAAAGCCCCCCGACCCCGCTCCGTTGCCCAATCCGATGAGGAACCGTGCCGGCAACGTAGAATCGCGAAGAGAAATGGAAACGTACGTCGCCAGGACGATGGCGGCCCAATAAGCGATGGGCCGCGCCGAGCGCGCGCTCAGCGCATGCCAGACAAAATAGACAGCCAGCAAAACCGCGACTACGGGGACAATTTCGAGATAAGCAACGTCCATGTACAGGATCAGACAACCCTGCAATAGCGCCAGATACAGGCTCGGTCGCAACAGCATCGTGCCGCAAAGAATGGCAAGCCCGGTGGCCGCGATGTGATGGGCCAGAAACGCCAGCAAATAGTTCTGTAACTCGAGCGGCGAGAGCGCCATAAAGAGCGCAACTGCCGCCGCGCCCCAGCGCCGCCGCCATCCCACACCAGGAAACAGCAGATGGAAAACCATCACGGACGCCAAGACATACTCCAGCTTCACGATCGCCTGCAGTGGGACGATAGCATAAACTGCCGGGACGCCTAGAATCCGTGCCGCGCCAGCAAGGATTAGTTCCGCGCCAAATCGTCCGAAGGTCGTCGCCTTCCAAATCCCTTCGAAGCGGGGCCCCTCCGCTTGGCCGTTCAGCCACTGTGCGCTGGACGAGTAGTTCAGGAACTCGTGATTATTGCTAACGACAAAACACGCCTGCCCCCGTTCGAGACACGGGGCGATTCCGACGGCGATGCACAGCACCAAAACGCAGACCAGCGGCAGCGTCATCCGGTATCTGGCGAACCGCCAGAAGCGCGCTAACCCTAACCGCTTAAACACCATCGCAGTGGCTAACAGGCCCGCGCCGTGAACCAGGATCAGCATCGTCAACGTCAACCGGCTGAGCTGGTAGGTGCCCAGAAAGGACAAGGCGAGGACGATCAACAGTTGGGAGAAAAACAGACTCAGTCCAACAAAGTACCGAAACAGGGGGTGCGCCGGGTAAGGAGGAAGCTGAAACCGAGACCGGTGAAAAACCAAAGGAGAAGGAGGAAGCTGAATGCTACCGGAAAGCTATTCATAAGGAAAGTCTAGTCGGAAAGGGAGGGGAACGGGCAAAATTCCTCACGGGGATTCTGTTATGATCCGGAGGCTTATGTTGACTCGTCGAATTTTCCTTTCGTCTCTCGCGTCGGTGGCTGCGGCGGCTCCGGCTAAGCCGGTGAATGTGATTTTGATTTTCTGTGATGACTTGGGCTGGGGCGATTTATCCTGTTACGGCTCGGCGATCGCTACGCCGAACATCGATCGGTTGGCCAAAGAAGGGGCTCGGTTTACCCACTGCCTTTCCGCCAATCCCGTGTGTAGCCCTTCCCGGGCCGCCCTGCTGACCGGACGCTATCCGACGCGGGTCGCCGTTCCCCGGGTGCTGTTTCCCGTGGACAAGACGGGACTGGCCGAGGGCGAGCAGACCATTGCAAACCTTTTGAAGGCTAAGAACTACAAGACCATGTGCGTGGGGAAGTGGCACCTGGGACATTTGGCTCCTCATTTGCCGACCTACAAGGGCTTTGATCACTATTTCGGGATCCCCTACTCGAACGATATGAGCCCGCGATGGCTGATGGATGACGAGAAAGTGGTGGTCGAGACGGCGGACTTGGAGACTTTGCAACAAAAGTATACGGAGCGGGCGGTTCGATTCATAGAAGACGCCAAGGACGGGCCGTTCTTCCTTTACATGCCGCATACGTATCCGCATATTCCGCTGGGGGCGGGGAAAGCGTTTCGGGGCAAGTCGAAGCAGGGGATCTATGGAGACGTGCTGACCGAGCTGGATTGGTCAGTGGGACAGATTTTGGCTACCTTAAAGAAGCATCGGCTGGAGGAGCACACGCTGGTGCTGTTTAGCTCGGACAACGGGCCCTGGTACCAGGGGAGCCCGGGACAGTTGCGGGGACGGAAGGGGATGACTTGGGAGGGCGGGGTGAGGGTGCCGCTGCTGGCTCGATTGCCGGGCCGGGTGAAGGCGGGGGTGGTATGCGAGGGCCTCGTGTCGACGATGGATCTGCTGCCGACGATTTGCCAGATAACCGGGGCGGCGCTGCCGACGCGGCCGGTGGATGGGCGGGATATTTCGACGCTGCTGGCGGGGAAGGCGAAGGAGCTGGATCGGGAGGTGGTGCTGTATTTTGATGGGGTGAACGTGCAGTGCGCGCGGTGGGGGAAGTGGAAGTTGCACTTGGCGCGGTACAACAACGTGACCTATAGCCCGGCACCGGCGGCGGGGCGGAAGAACATTCGGTTGACGAATCCGGAGCTGTATGACGTGGTGACTGATCGGGATGAGAGCTTCGATGTGGCGGCGGAGAACCCGGAGGTGGTGGCCAGGATCCGGGATAGAATAGAAAAATTAATGTCAGATTTTCCGGAGGATATTCGGAAAGCACATGCTGCGACGCGGGCGGGGGCGGGATCGCCTAGTCCGGCGGGGGCAGTTTCACGGTAGAGGAGAGTTTATGCGGATTTTGATTTCTTCGATAGTTTTGACATTGGCTATGACGGGGTCGGCGCGGGCGGTTGAGGATGGGTTCGTTTCCCTGTTCGACGGCAAGACGTTGGCGGGCTGGCAGCTCGTCGGGGGGCGCGGACCCGGATATATCGTGGAGAACGGGACGATTGTGTGTCCCAAGGATGGGGGAGGGAACCTGTACACGGGGAAGCAATATGGGAACTTCATTTTCCGGTTTGGATTCAAGATGGAACCGGGGGGGAACAACGGGGTGGGGATTCGGGCGCCCTTGACGGGGGATGCGGCGTATCAGGGGATGGAGATCCAGATTTTGGATCATGACCATGAGCTGTACAAGGGCAAAATCAAGCCGACGCAGCGGCACGGGAGCGTTTACGACGTTTTTCCGGCGAATGGGGAGGCGTTGAAGCCGGCGGGGCAGTGGAACGAGGAAGAGATCCGGGTGAACGGGTCAAAAGTGACCGTTACACTGAACGGAAAGGTGATTTCAGAGGCTGATTTGTCGACGGTGACGGATCCGGCGGTGTTGAAGAAGCACCCTGGTTTGTTGCGGAAGACGGGCTATTTGGGCTTCCTGGGTCACGGATCGCGGGTGGAGTTCCGCGACCTGCGCGTAAAGGAACTTTAAATATTTTGGATTTTGTGTCCTGAGCCGCTCGCCTTTTTCGCTAACCCTTATAGGGGTCCCCGTCCGAGTCAATGGTCCCGCAGAGTATGGCTAAAGTACTTGCCGGCTGCGGTCGCCGGAGATCCTGGTTAACGAAAAAAGGCGGAGCGGTAAAACAGAGTGTAACGGTAAGACGCCGGTTAGCACATCCCCTATTTAGGGGACAAGACGCGAAATTCAATCATGTTTTTTGATCAATTTGATAAATTGACGGGAGCGATCTATCAGGCCTCTCGAGAGGCGACGCTATGGCCGGAAGTACTGCGTCAAATTTGCGAGTTGATGGGTTGTACGACCGGTAGTTTTTGGGTGTTGTCTCGCCGGAACGCAGAGTTAAACACGACGTGTTTTTGGGGGCAGAGCGAAGAGGCGCGGCAGGAATACCAGGAAAAGTGGTTGGCGCAGGATCCTTGGATGTTGCGGTTGGAGGGGTTTCCGGCCGAGGAGGGGATTTTTGCGCCTTCGGAGAGCGTGATTACCGACGCTGAGTTGGAGGCTACGGCGGTTTATCAGGAGTTTCTGGGGCCGGGTGGGCTGCATTATGGCGGGGGCGCGTGGATTTCCCGGGGGCCGGAGCTGGAGTCGTTTTTGACGTTGCTGCGGCCGAAGTCGGCGGGGCCGTTGACGGACCATGAGTTATCGATGGGGACGCGGATTGTGGGCCATATTCGGCAGAGTGTGGTTTTGCTGGAAGCGCGATTGGAGGCGTTGCGGGGATGCGCGGGATTGCGGATTTGTTTTGAATCGTTGCCGTACGGGGTGGCGTTTTTGGATTCCAACGGGCACATTCTGGATCAGAACAAAGGATTCAAGAAAGTGGTGGCGAAGTGCAAGGGGATAGAGTTGGTGGGTGACCGGTTGATGTTAACGGAAGGGGACGCGGTAAAGCCGGAACGATGGGTGCGTTCGTTTGCGCTTCCGCGCGCGCGGCGGGGGACGCCGCTCTGGGTGACGGTGCGGCCGATTCCTACGGCGGAGAAGCACCCGGTGGGGATGCCGCGGTTGGCGGCGATTATGGAGATACGAGACCCGGAACGGCGGGCGTCGGCGGAAAGCGGCCAGTTGGAGGCGTTGTTTGGGTTGACGCCGAGCGAGGCTCGATTCACGTCCCAGTTAGCGGGGGGAAAGTCGGTGAAGGAGGCGGCGGAGACGTTAGGGATTGCGGAGCAGACGGGGCGGACGCATTTGAAGCGGGCGATGTCGAAGACGGGGACGAAGAGGCAGGCGGAGTTGATGGGGCGGGTTAGTTCGCTGGATTGAATTCGATGGCGGATTGGGCACCGAAGCGGCGGTAGTCGGAGTAGATTTGTTCGGTTTCGAGGAGAATTTGACTTTTGCCGCGGGGGATTTGCCGTTGGAGGTGGATGCGGCCGGTGAGGGGTAGATCGTGATGGAGAAGCGCTTCGTGGGTGACGACGGAGCCTTCGGGGAAGCCGTTCCAGCGGCGGCGAAGACGGGATTCTTCCTTGAGGAGGAAGTGGTTTTGCTGGTCGATCCAGAGGGTGGCGTCAGCGGCGGACATTCCTGCCTCGCGGGAGACGTTATCGGGGGAGGCGGGGTTGAGAAGGGCTTCGAGGACCCAGCATTTTCGGCCGAGGAGGGTGGCTTCGCCCCTTAGCGTGAGAGAGTGATTTTGGAGGAGATCTTCGACGCGGAAGGCGATGCGGTTGTTGGCAGTGGGGCGGTCAGTGGGCTTGATGGGTTTACCGTTGCGGGCGATGAGGCGGAAGACTCGTTTTCCGTCGACGACGAAGACATCAAAGGTGTTCCAGTCGGTTTGCTTCCGCTTGCCGGGGAGATCGGTGCGGTAGTAGCGAATGTCTTCGCGGCCGAGATAATCCTTGATGCGGGGGTACAGGTCCTTCTTGGTTTGGAGGGCTTGATCGAGGAGGGCTCGGGGATCTTGTGCGCAGAGCAGATGAGCGCACAGGAGGAGGATGGAGGTGCGGGTCGGAATCGAACCGACGAATGAGAGTTTTGCAGACTCTGGCCTTACCACTTGGCTACCGCACCGCACAAAACATGAGCTACATTCGAACATAGCAACCAGATGCCCGGGAGTCAACCCAGCGACGAGAACGAATTGGTGTTTGTGTGGCCGATCACGGACACGTTGGACCTGCATACGGTGCCACCCCGGGATGTGGTGGGGGTGGTGGAGGCTTGGCTGGAGGAGGTTTTGGCACAAGGATTTGTCGCTTTGCGGATCGTCCACGGGAAGGGAATTGGGGTGCAGAGGGAGGCGGTGCGGAAAGTGCTGGGCCGGACCGCCTTTGTAGAAAGTTTTGGGGATGCGTCGATGGAGGCGGGAGGATGGGGGGCGACGGTGGTTACGCTTCGCCGACAGGGCCCGGAAAAATAGTTGGTAACCAATTTTCTAATGCGCCCTTCTTTTAAGGGAGCGCCATTGGCGTTCGAATTTCAAAGAGGAAGGTGAGTGATGGGCGGCAACAGTATTTTTTATTTGATCGGAGTAGCTGTAGTGATTATTGTCATACTCAAGTTTGCGGGGCTTTGGTAGGGGCCTCGGCGCTCACGGGAAATTGACTACCTCTGCTCAGATAGAGTTGACCACACCGAAATCAAGCTCTGCCCCGCGGCATACTACTGAGCGTGGCAACAGCATCCGCGCCGCAGGCGCGTAACTCGTTCCTCCTCTGCAGACCTACTTAAGTCGACACGATCGCGCGCGGCGATAGCGAGCGGCAATGAGCCAGAGAACGTTGGACGCGCAAGTAGTGTCGCTGGTCAACTCCCGGTGAGTATGGGCGGGTAACTTACCGCGATTACAGAAGGGTCGAGGGAGACCAGAGCTCCAATCCTTGGCATAGCCGGGTGATTGCGCTTCGTAGTCTGGATCCTGCCAAGCGATGAGGGCGTGGGGAGGGTTATCGCGATCAGGAGGAAGCCCCCAGATGAGCGGTTGCATGTGTCGATCGGTGGGAGGCAGGAAGAGATTCCTGTGGGCTTCTAGCACGAGCTGGACGTAAATTAAGCGAAGGGCGGTGAGGTCGGCGACGACTTGGTAGGCGCGGAGGAATGCTTGATTGCGCGCTTGGAGTTGGAGCCCGTCGAGGGAACCGCCGGAGTATGGTTTGGCAGCATAGTTGAGGACCAACCAGCCGAGGGCAAAAACAATGACGCCGGGGAGGGCGAGGAAAGGCGCGGGAAGGAGCGCCAGGACTGCTCTAGCCAAACGCCGAGGATGAAGCCGAGGTAGGTGGCAACGCAGGCGAAGCGGCGATTGGATTACCGGCGGAAATCGATTCCGCGGAAGGTGAGTTGGGTCTGCATGGGTGGTTTACTCCGCCTTTTGGGATGTTCCGTAGATTTGTTCGCTGAGAGGGCGAAAGGGCTGCCGGGAGAAGATGGCTTCAATGGGCAAGCCGAAGAGTTCGCTGGCGCGGAAAGCGAGCTCGAGGCTGGGGTTGTAATCGCCGCGTTCCATGTAGCCTATGGTTTGGTAGTTGACGCCGAGAGCGTCGGCGAGGTCCCGACGGCTTTGGCTGCGCTCAGCGCGGAGGACGCTGATGCGGTTGTAGAGGGAGTTGGTGGAATTGACCTTGGGTGCCGTCATCGATCTGAACGAATCGTATAATTAATAAAACGGATCGTCAACATGAATTCTAGAAGAGCGAAATTTCGGACGAAAATGGGATGGGTTGGACGGCGGCGGTGCGGTGTCAGGTGAGTGAGCGGTTTATTGCGTATGCGGGGGAGTGTGGGCGGCGGTGGTGGATATTGGTTGCGCGCGTGGGGTGGCGGCGATTCCTGCACGCACAATTTAGAGATTCGCCATTTAGCGGCCTTGCTGGCAGAGGTCGAGGGGGTGGGCGAGTGGTTGGTGCCGGGGGGAAGGTGTTTCTTCGGGCGAGTACGCCGTATCAGCGGCCGTTTGCGAGGTTTGCAGGCGAATATGAAAGGCGGGTGGAGGAGACGCGGGCGATCACGGACTATCGGCGGTTGGGGCAGTATCCGGCGTCCATCGACTTGCTGGATGAACCGATTCCGCGTCGCCTATTTGCAGGCTGGGAGGCGGAGTTTGCTGGTTACTATCGAAGGCACGGGTTGCCGGCGAGCCTTTACTTAGATGGCCGGGAGTCGGTGGGGGTGGTCGTGCGGCGGGTTTGATACCAGCGTTTGATGATGTCCATGGCGGGTTTGTTCCAGGGGGTCATCGAGTTGTCCTGGGGGCCGCCGAAGCCGTTGGTGCCGAGTTTCCACCAGAAGACGCCGGCGAACCAGGGTTTGGTGTAGAAGGCCGAGAGAAGCGCGTCATAGGCTTTCGCTTGCGCCTCCAAATGGACGGGACGTGCGGAGCGGTCTTCCCAGGGGGTGCGGTGGGAGTTGAGGGCGGCGGCGTAGCCGGCTTCGGTGAAGATGATGGGTTTGCGGTATTTTTTGTGGAGCGCTTCGAGTTTAGTCGAGAGGGGTTTGGTGTCGAGGCTGTCGGGGAGGGGGTAGTAGTTATCGAGGCCGATGTAGTCGAGGGCGTTCCAGAAAGTGATGCGTTCGAACTCTTCCCCGTGGTTGGCGGCGTAGGTGAGGGGACCATTAAAGTGGGGTTTGACGGCTTGGATGAGGGCTCGGAACTCGGGTTCGTGGACGGTGGCGTACTGGAGTTCGGTGCCGATGCAGAACAGGTCGGCGTGGATGGTGGCGGCTAGTTTGCTGTAGTGGACGAGCATGGCGCGGTATTGGGCGAACCATTCGCGGCGTTTGGTGGGGTCGGTAAGGTCGATGGGTTTGTTCGGCCAGATTTGGGGCTTGAGAACGACCTTCATTCTTCTTTCGTGGGCGGCGGCAGCGGCGGCGGTAATGCCAGCGTCGGATTCCCAGGAGCGTTCGTTGCCAAACATGATTTTGGTTTCGCCGCGGGGGGTGTAGGCGAACGGGATGAGGGCTACGCTGTCGACGGCGAATTGGGAGAGTTGGTCGAGTTGGGCGATGGCTTCGGGGGATTCGTAGCGAACACCGCGTTCGGCGGTGAAGGAGACGCCGCGAAAGAAGAGCGGTTGGCCGTGGGCGGAGAGGGCGAGTAGGAAAAGTAACGAGCGCATGGGAACGACTCCAGGCTTAGGATACGCTAGAAATCAGATGCACAAGGCAGTGATCATATTCTTCGTGATAGTAGCGGCGGGGTTGTGGGGGCAGGATCGGCCGGTGGTGGCGGTGGTGGGGGATCTGCCGCGGGTGCAGGAGATGAAGCGGCAGTTGGTGAAGCTGTACACGGTGGTGGATGTTCCGGTGAAGGGGTTGCCGGTGTTTCCACCGTCGGGGGTGGCCTACCGGGAGGACGGGGAGGCGCATCGGGTGTGGCGGGAGTTGCATGTGATTGCGCCGGATGCGGTGGTGATGCTGAGTGATTACCCGGGATTGGTGGAGGCGCTACGGGGGAAGGTGCCGGTGACGCGGGGGGCGCCGTTTGACCGGCCGAAGAAGTCGCTGCTGCGGTTGGGGATGGAGGAGCGGTTGGGGCGGACGCCACGGCAGGTGTTAGAGCAGTTGGGGGCGGTCTATGGGCGGGAGTTGAAAGAGGTGGTGTACATACCGGCGTTTGCGGTGATGGGGCAATTGGCGCTGGGGAATCGGGAGTTGGTGGATCGGCTGGTGGCTCCGTATTTGGATGGCCGGCAGGATTCGTTGGGGAAAGCAACGGGGAGCCACGGGAGTGGGCATTTATTGTTTGCGGCGTTGGGGAAGACGGAGCGGGTGAAGGCGGCGGCGGCGATCATTGCGCCCTTACACAACGAGATGAGCGATTCGGTATTTATGGCGTGTCCGATATTGGGGGCGGCGGGGGAGTACGAGAAGGCGATTACGCATTTGCGGTTTATGGAGAAGCTGTGTTTGCGGGGGGATGGGATTTATCGGCACTCGCCGCTGGATGAGACGGCGTGGGGGCGGGGGAATGCGTTTGCGTTATTGGGGCAGGCGCTGTTGCTGGAGACGATGGCGAAGCCGGATGGGCGGGTGCTGGATAGTTTTCGGGCGTTGGCGACGGCATTGCTGACCAAGCAGGATGGGCGGGGGATGTGGCACCAGGTGATTGACCGGCCGGAATCGTATGCGGAGTTTTCGGCGACGGCGATGGTGGCGGCTTCGTATAAGAAAGGAATTCGGGCGGGATGGTTGGACGCGAAGACGTTTCAGCCGGCGGTGGAGGAGGCTTGGCGGGCGGTGTTGGCGCGAACGGGGACGGACGGGACGGTGATGGATGTGTGCGAGTCGACGGGGAAGCAGAAGTCGTTGGCGGCGTACTTGGAGCGGGCGGCGATTTGGGGGCAGGATCCGCGTGGGGGGGCGATGGCGATGTTGTTGGCGGGTGAGATGATGAAGCCGTAAGGGTTTTTGGGTGGGGCGATTTCTTGTTACGGGTCGGTTGCAAACGCCGTGGAGCGGTATACTGAAATTTAGGAAACGAAGATGCACGCAGGTCAGAAGAGTCAAAATTTTAAGGTCGTCCCCGCTTGAAACGCACGGGAGGTGACGATTCTCTCCGTTGTTCGTTCTGCCACAAGAGCCAGGACGTTGTGGGGAAGCTCATCTCTTCGCCGAGTGACTACCCGCGGGCGTACATTTGCGACGAATGCATCGCCGTATGCAATTCGATTCTGGAAGATGACCGAGCCGAACACACGAGCGCGACACCCCAGAAACTGCCGAAGCCGCTGGAGTTGAAAGAGTATCTGGACCAATACGTGATTGGTCAGGACGCGACGAAGAAGAAGCTGGCGGTGGCGGTCTATAACCACTACAAGCGCATCCAGATGAACCGGCAACGGGGCACGGATGTGGAGGTAGCGAAGTCTAACATTCTGCTGATCGGGCCGACGGGAACGGGGAAGACGCTGCTGGCGCAGACGCTGGCGCGGATTCTGGACGTGCCGTTTGCCATTGTGGACGCGACGACCTTGACCGAGGCCGGGTACGTGGGAGAGGATGTCGAGAACATCATTCTTCGTTTGTTACAGAACTCGGATTGGGATGTGCAGCGTTGCCAGACGGGGATCATCTACATCGACGAGATTGACAAGATCTGCCGGAAGGACGAGAATCCTTCGATTACCCGGGACGTATCCGGCGAGGGCGTGCAGCAGGCGTTGTTGAAGATTCTGGAAGGGACGATTGCCAACGTGCCGCCGCAGGGTGGCCGGAAACATCCGCACCAGGAGTTCACGCCGGTGGATACGTCGAACATCCTGTTCATTTGTGGTGGCGCGTTTATTGGTTTGGACAAGATTGTGTCCCGGCGGGTAGGCAAGCGGCAGATGGGATTTGTGGATGCCAACGCTCCGGTCGCGGAAGGCAAGCAGGCTAAGGCGACGCCTATTCGCCGTGACGATGAGTTGGTGGTGCAGGAGATTCAGCCGACGGATTTGATTCGTTATGGATTTATTCCTGAGTTCATAGGGCGTTTACCGGTGGTTGGCGTGTTGAACGATCTCGACAAAGAGACGCTGGTACAGATTTTGTCGAAGCCGAAGAACGCGATCATCAAGCAGTACCAGCGTTTGTTTGAGTTTGAGAATGTCCGCTTAAAGTTTAGCGATGATGCTTTGGAAGCGATTGCGGCCTTGGCGCTCGATCGCAAGGTGGGCGCTCGTGGATTGCGAATGATTCTCGAGGATCTGATGTTGGATCTGATGTACTTCTTGCCCTCGTACAAGAAAGTGAAGGAGTTCCACGTGACCAAAGAGATGGTGCTTTCGCAGAAGATTAACATTGCCCTGCTTGAGAAGGCGGGCTAGAAGGGTTTTACCCCGGGCTGGCAGTTCGTTTCCATGGGCGACCTTGGATTCCAGGGCGCAGCCGCGGAAAGGTGAGCCTTTTTCGCGTTTAGGCGAATCAAGAAGAGTAACCAAATGAGTACCAGAGAGAAATCCGAAACGAAACGGCTTCCCATGATGCCGATCCGCGACGTGGTCATCTTCCCTCACATGATGACTCCGTTTGTCGTGGGAAGAGAGTCCAGCGTGCGTGCGCTTGAAGAAGCGCTGGCGGGCGAGAAGAAGATTTTTCTAGCCACGCAGCATGACGCGAGCGTGGATGAACCGCGTCCCGATGAGATTTACAGCGTCGGTACGATTGCCAACATCGTGCAGAGCTTGAAGTTGTCGGACGGCAACATTAAGGTGCTGGTGGAAGGTTTTGAGCGGGCGAAAGTGATTTCGGTGAGTGCGGAGGATGGTTATTTCCGCGCGACCGTGAAGACGTTTGCCAGCAAGATCGACCCCGGTGTTTCGCTCGAGTCGTTGACGACGCGGGTGACGACGCTGTTTGAGCAGTACGTAAAGCTGAGTCAGAACCTGAACTACGAGACCATGATCGCGACGATCAAGGTGGACGATCCGGGGAAATTGGCTGACACGGTGGGTGCGAACCTGCAGTTGACGATTGAAGAGAAGCAGGAACTGCTGGAAATCTTCGATCCGATTGACCGGCTGACGCGCGTAGCCGAGATGCTGGACATCGAGATTGAGAAGCTTTCGGTGGACCGAACGATCCAGGGTCGCGTCAAGCGGCAGATGGAGCGGGCGCAGAAAGAGTATTACCTCAACGAGAAGATCAAGGCGATTCAGAAAGAGTTGGGCCGGGGCGAGAAGAGCGAGTTCGACGAGCTGAAAAAGAAGATCGACGCAGCCGGAATGAGCGTTGACGCCCAAGAGAAGGCGATGGCCGAGCTGAAGCGGTTGGAGCAGATGCCGCCGATGTCAGCGGAGTCGACCGTTTCGCGGAACTATCTCGATTGGTTGCTGGCGGTACCGTGGAAGCAGAAGACGCGGGAAATTCGCGACTTGAAGTATGCCCGCGAAGTCCTGGAGAGCGACCACTACGGGCTCGAGAAGATCAAAGAGCGGATTCTGGAGTTCCTGGCCGTACGGCGGCTTGTGAAGAATCCGAAGGGTTCGATTCTGTGTTTTGTCGGACCTCCCGGCGTGGGAAAGACCTCGCTGGGCATGTCGATTGCGAAGGCGACGGGCCGGAAGTTTGTTCGTTTGTCTTTGGGCGGCGTGCGGGACGAAGCGGAAGTACGGGGCCATCGGCGGACCTATATCGGCGCTTTGCCTGGCCAAGTGATCCAAATGATGAAGAAGGCGGGGACGAAGAACCCGGTCTTCATGTTGGACGAGATCGACAAGATGTCGACCGATTTCCGGGGAGACCCCTCTTCGGCGCTGCTTGAAGTTTTGGACCCGGCGCAGAATGATAAGTTCATGGACCACTATCTGGACGTGGACTACGATTTGAGCGAAGTGCTTTTCGTAGCGACGGCGAACGTGATGCATACGATTCCGGCTCCTTTGCAGGATCGTATGGAAGTAATTCGGCTGAGCGGGTATACGGAACTGGAGAAGGCCGAGATTGCCCGGCGGTTCCTGATCACGAAGCAGAAAGTGGCGACGGGATTGTCGGAGACGCAGATTGATTTTACGCCTGAGGGCGTTGGCGCGCTGATCCAGAGCTACACCCGGGAAGCCGGCGTGCGCAACTTGGAACGTGAGATCGGTAGCGTTTGCCGCAAGGTAGCTCGCAAGGTGGTCGAGGCTTCGGTAGACGATGAGCCGGAGACGATTGCCAAGGGTGGCGAGTTGGTGGAGGAGTCCACTGAAAAGCCGGCCAAGAAAGGCAAGAAGGCCAAAGCGGCGGCTGATGCGGTGGATGCGAAACCGGTGGAGAGCAAGTTGCCGACGGTGACGGTGACCGCGCAGACGCTGATCGAGATGCTTGGTCCTCCGCGCTATCGGGACACCCAGGCCAGCCATAAGAACGACATTGGCGCGACGATTGGTTTGGCGTGGACGGAGGTTGGCGGATCGATTCTGACAACGGAAGTGACGGTAATGGAAGGCCGTGGCAAGCTAACGTTGACTGGGAAGTTGGGCGACGTGATGCAGGAATCGGCGCAGGCGGCGATGAGTTATGTGCGGAGTCGAGCGGCCTCGCTTGGTTTGGCCCGGGACTTTTATCGGAACCTCGACATCCACTTGCACGTACCCGAGGGAGCGATTCCGAAGGACGGGCCATCGGCCGGCATTACGATTGCGACGAGCATGTGTAGCGCCCTGACGAACATTCCTGTCCGTGGCGATCTGGCCATGACGGGCGAAATTACTGTGCGCGGAAAAGTGTTGCCAATTGGTGGCTTGAAAGAGAAGATGCTCGCGGCTCATCGCCAGGGCATCTACGAACTGGTGTTACCGAAAGACAACGAGAAGGATCTGCACGACATTCCGGAAATCATTCGCAAAGAGATGAAGTTGAACTTTGTGGAGAGTATGGATGAAGTATTGAAGATCGCACTCGAACGGGAAGTCACTCCGTTGCCGATTCCGCCTTCGACGGCAGCCCAGTCTGAAGCCCCGGTGGGTTCGGACGATATCACTCATTAACCGAGTTGGGGCGGCTTAAAGCCTTTCGCGCTGCGAGGCCGCCCCACTCCCTACCCCCCTCCCTCCTAAAACCGTAGTGCCCCCCACCAAACCCACCGCAGAGTTTATACTAAGTACAACCATCCCAGAACAATATCCGAAGGGTAGCACCCCGGAGTTTGCCTTTCTGGGCCGCAGTAACGTGGGAAAGTCCAGTTTACTGAACTGTCTGGCGGGCACGAAAAAGCTCGCTTTCACCAGTTCGTCACCGGGCCGAACACAGTCGATCAACTTCTTCCGCATTGGTGGAGACATCATCTTCGCCGATCTTCCTGGCTACGGCTTCGCAAAAGTTCCCTTAGAAATCAAAAACGCTTGGCAGGCGATGATCGAGACCTACCTGCTCAGTCGTCAGAGTTTAGGCCTTTGCATTCTGCTGCTTGACGGCAGACGTGGCTGGATGGAGCACGACCGCGTTTTGCGGGAGTGGCTGGAACATCACGAAAAGCGCTACCTCGTGGTAGCAACGAAAATAGACAAACTGAATCAATCCGAACTGCATCACGGCCTGGCGGCCATCCGGAAGGAAATTCCGGGGGTTGAGCTGGTGCCATTCTCGGCCATCAGCGGTCAGGGAGCGAGGGAAATTTGGCAAGCGATCAAGAAACGAACCAGCCGGTGACGCCGGAAGAGACCGGAGCGGAAGTGCTTCCGGTCGAGACGAAGCCGCGAGCGGCGAAGGCTGAAAAGCCGACGGCCTTGGGCGGTGCCACGGAGTCAACCGAAGCGAGCAAGCGGGATCCGAACACCCTGGACCTGGTCGAACTGAAGGAGATGAACATTCAGAAGCTGAATGGGATCGCCAAGGAGTTCGGGGTGGCTGGGGCGGCTGGCCTACGGAAGCAGGAACTGATCTTCAAGATTCTTCAGGCGCAAGCCGAGAAGAGCGGGCTGATTTTTTCCGAAGGCGTGCTGGAATGCTTGCCGGACGGTTTTGGCTTTTTGCGGGCACCGGAGTACAACTACCTGCCCGGCCCGGACGATGTGTATGTTTCTCCGTCGCAGATCCGTCGCTTCGACCTGCGGACGGGCGATACGATCAGCGGACAGATTCGGCCTCCGAAAGAGGGCGAGCGGTATTTCGCTCTGATCAAGGTAGACGCGATTAACTTTGAACCGCCGGAAGAGGCGCGGAACAAGATCTTTTTCGACAACCTGACGCCGTTGTACCCGCAGGAGCGGATCAAACTGGAGACGACCAAGGAGAATTTCTCTGGCCGGGTGATGGATTTGATGGTTCCGATTGGGAAGGGGCAGCGTGGTCTGATTGTTGCGCCGCCGCGGACCGGTAAGACGATGTTGTTGCAGGCGATTGCGAATTCATTGACGACGAATCATCCGGACGTGACGATGATTGTGTTGCTGATCGACGAGCGGCCGGAAGAAGTGACCGATATGCAGCGGAGCGTGAAGGGCGAAGTGATCAGCTCGACGTTTGACGAGCCGGCGGCGCGTCACGTGCAAGTGGCTGAGATGGTGATTGAGAAGGCCAAGCGGTTGGTGGAGCATAAGCGGGACGTCGTGATCTTACTAGACTCGATCACGCGATTGGCTCGGGCCTACAATACGGTGGTTCCGCCTTCCGGGAAGGTTTTATCGGGCGGCGTGGATTCGAACGCGCTGCAGCGGCCGAAGCGGTTTTTTGGAGCGGCGCGGAATATTGAAGAGGGCGGCTCACTGACGATTATCGCTACGGCGCTGATCGATACGGGGTCTCGCATGGACGACGTTATCTTCGAGGAGTTCAAGGGTACGGGGAACATGGAAGTTCATCTGGACCGGAAGTTGGTGGACAAGCGGGTGTTCCCGGCGATCGACATCAACAAGAGCGGCACGCGGAAAGAGGAGTTGCTGATCCCGAAAGAGGAGCTCAATCGGGTTTGGGTTCTCCGTAAAGTATTGAATCCATTGTCCCCAGTCGAGTCGATGGAGTTGTTGCAGGACAAGCTGGGCAAGACGCGAAGCAACGCTGAATTTTTGGCATCCATGAATGGCTAAGGAAATTCAATGTGCCGCGGGTGCGCGGCATAACCTTTTCGATTAAATTTTCGTCTACCTGTTGTAGTAGTCCGTAAAGGAATACCCTCCTATGTCGTCTCAGCCGATGGATTCGAACCCTCTCTTTATAGCGAGTTCCGCCTTGCCTGAATTTCCCGCTCCGGTGGCGACCCCGCCGCCGAGTGGCGCACCTCAGGTCTCTATGCCGGAGGAGCCCAGCCGCGGGAAGAGCCGGTTTTGGGTATGGATCGTGCTGGCGGTTGTTGGGGCGGGTGCGGGTTATTGGTATTGGAAGAGCCAGCAGCAGACCGCTGAAACGGCGGCAACGGCAGTGGTCGTCCGGACGGCGACGGTCAACAAGGGCCGCGTAGAAAAAACGATTCGTTTGACCGGGGTGACGGCGGCGGAGAAGTACTCTTCCTTGATTGCGCCCTCGCTGCGCGGTGGACGCGGTGGCGGATCGCAGCAGGTGTCGGGTGGCAGCGCTATGTCGATGATGGGCGGTGGTGGCCGGTCTTCTGGTGGAGGTGGCGGTGGTAGCTCGTCGGGCAGAAGCGGAGGCGGATCCAGCGCAGCGGCCAGCGGTGGCGACCAATCGAGCGGCGGGGGTGGTTCACAGTCTTTGGCATCGACCTCTGGGGCGGCCGGAGTTGGTGGTGGTGGTCTGCGTTCGGCGCGTTCGGCGTCTGGCCGGACGGCGACGGTATCTGCTCCCCGGGCGACGCCAACCCGAGCGGCGGCCAGCACGAGCATCGGGTCGACGGCTGGGGCGCTCACCGGCGGCGGTGGGCCTTCAGGGGGCGGAAGCAGTGGTGGCAGTAGTCGCGGTGGGAGCGAGTTCGGTTTGCAGATCCAGGCTTTGGCAAAGAGCGGTTTGATGGCCAAGAAAGGTGAAGTGGTAGCCGAGTTCGACCGTCAGTATATGATGCAGCGTTTGGACGATTTCAAGTCGACGGTGACCCAGGCGGAAGCTGATTTCCGCAAGCAAACGGCGGAATTGCAGATTATGCGGAAGTCTTACGAGCAACAGGTTCTGACCGCGAAAAACGCCGTGGAGAAGGCCGAGCTGGATATAAAAACGATTGAAGTTCGCAGCGCGATCGACAGCGAGCGGTTTCGGTTGGCCCTGGAAGAGTCGAAGGCCAATTTGAAACAGTTGCAGGAAGCGCGAAAATATCTCGATATCGGGGAAAAGGCGCAGGTGCGATCAGCGGATTTGGAGTTACAGAGCACGAAGATGGAATACAAGCGGTCGGAAGCGAACGCCGACAAAATGCTTGTGAAGGCTCCGATGGACGGTTTGGTGGTGATGCAGAACACCTTCCGCGGTTCCGAGTTTGGCGCGATTCAGCAGGGCGACTCGGTTAACCCTGGAATGTTGTTTATGCAGATAGTGGATCCGTCGTCGATGATCGTGAATGCGACCGTGAATCAGTCCGATGTGCAGTCGATGCGGATCGGCCAGAAAGCCCGATTGCGGTTTGACGCTTTCCCTGGTTTGGAATTACCGGGCCGGTTGGTGGTGATTGGCGCGATAACGAAGGCTGGCGGTTCGCGGGCGCAGTTCAA
>Ga0105048_10004518_pt1 | contig 22633 bp, 20 predicted proteins | sample MAT05_FD_78382 | JGI IMG/M metagenome (GOLD analysis project Ga0105048, IMG submission 78382) | Freshwater microbial communities from Lake Fryxell liftoff mats and glacier meltwater in Antarctica - MAT-05 | ecosystem: Environmental > Aquatic > Freshwater > Ice > Liftoff microbial mat | place...
AGAATTCGATAGAGTGTCTGCGGAGCGGGCGAGCAACCCTGGGTATGTGACTCGTCAGTGGCCGTTCTGCCCAAGCGTAGAAGACTGCGGGAGGCCAGAACAAGACAATTTGATTGATTCCTACGGAAGAAGAAGAACATCCGGAAATCCCAATTCGCTCGTGCACTGTCATACCGGCCAAAAACATGCAGTTTCGGGTCGGCGGACACACGCACATGATTGGATGTGAATTCAAACCCCGAAGATCAGGAGCAAGAACGGCACTCAAGCTCAGAAAACAGCGCTTCCCGACAACCGTTCACACCACGTTCAGTCCACCAATGGGCTCCCAGCTCCTTTGGCGTAGCGCCGTTCCAGCGCCTCGGTTTCGGGCACTCCGGTCAGGCGCTGCCATTCGCCAAATGAAATCATGCGGTCAAGCCAGGGTTCGATCGTGCCGCTCTTGCGCAGGTCCGCCAGCATGGCCTGTATTCCGTGCAGGGCGAAGAACAGCGCATGCGCCGGATAGATCACGATGCGAAAGCCGAGTTCGCGCAGCCGGTCGGTGTGCAGATGGGGTGTCTGTCCACTGCTCGAAACGTTGTAGAGGTGCGGGCCGGGCACTTCGCGGGCGATCCGTTCGACGTCTTCCACACGGGTGACGCCATTCACGAATGTCATGTCGGCGCCGGCCTCGCGGTAGGCGCGGACGCGCGCGATGGACTCGTCCAGATCCCGCGCGGGCTTGCGCTCGGTGCGCGCGATGATGAGAAGGTCTGGGTCGCGCCGCGCGTCGAGTGCGGCGCGGATGTTCTGCACCATCGCTTCGGTGGAGATCAGGGTGTGCCCTTCGAAAAAGCCGCATTTTTTCGGGAATGCCTGGTCCTCGAGGTGCAACGCGGCAACACCGGCCTGTTCCAGTTCACGCACGGTGCGGCGGATGTTAAGGGGATTGCCGAATCCGGTATCGGCGTCGCAGATTAAAGGGATGGCGCCGGTGTCGACGCAGTACCTGGCCGCGTTCACCGTCTCGGTCTGAGTCACCAGGCCCACGTCCGGTTGGCCATACATACCGGCCGCGACGCCGGCACCCGAGAGATAACAGGCGGGAAAGCCCGCTTCGGCGACCAGGCGCGCCACGATGGGGCTGAACACGCCCGGGGCCATGACGATTCCGTCGCCTTGCAGCAACTGGCGCAAGCGCCGGGGATGGGTCATTTCTGCAGGCATTGCGTCACCTCGCGAATCTCGGCCAGGTTTTCCAGGCGCGTCAGCAGACCGAAAGCCTTTTGCACGGCGTCGGCATCCGGATAATCGCAAGCGCAATCCATGAATTTCGCCTCGAGTTCGGCGAGCGTGACGGGGCGGTCCCGGCTGCCGCGATTGCCGATCCGCGGCACCCGCTGGGTGTGGCATGTGCCATCCAGCAGTTTGATCGTCACGTCGGTAAATTCCTTCAGTAAAAAGGTGTCGTTGCCGCGCAGTTCGGGATGCACCGTCATGCCGACTTTCTCCATCAGGCGTGCCAGGGCCGGGTCGTGCGCGCGGGCGTCGCTGAAATGCGAGAGGTTGACACTGCGTTCGGCGAGTGCCGTGGCCACGCAGAACGGGGTCGAGAACTTGGCTTCATAACCGGTGGTCGGCCGGTCGAAGCGCATGGTCCTGGGTACCAGCTCGTGCACGGCCACCGTGACGCGTTGCACCTGCCCGGGCCGGATATCGTGTTTTGCGACAAGGTCGAGCACGCCGTCCAGCGCCGAGTGCACCAGGCCGCAGCAGGGATAAACCTTGATGACCAGTCCCGGATCGACGAGGTCAAAGGGGGCACCCGGCGCTGCCGTCATGGCGGCCAGGTCGTAGTGGCCGGCCCCGTTGAACACCTCGCAGAATCCCCAGCCAGTCTCCAGAACTTCGGGGTTGGCGGTAAACCCGGCCTGGACCAGGCGCGCGGCCACAACGCCATTGCGCGCCGCCTTGCCAAGGTGAAACGGATTGAGCATGTTGCCCAGCATGGTGCGCATGCCCGATGCCTCGGCGGCAGCGGTGCCGATGGCGTGTTGCATCTGCCGTGCATCAAAGCCGAGCAGCTTGCCGACGCCGACCGCGGCGCCGAAATGCGCCAGGGTGGATGTTGAATGCCAGCCTTTGGCGTAATGGTGAACGCCCAGTCCGCGCGCGATGGCTGACTCGACCTCCCACCCGGTGACGAACGCTTCGAGCAGGCGCGTACCGGAGACACTGTCCTCCTCTTCAGCCACCGCCAGCAGCGCGAAGAGCACCGGCGACGCCACAAAGCCACTCACCGTGAGGCTGATGTTGTCGTAGTCGAGTGCATGCGCCGCGGCGCCATTGGCCATGGCGGCACCAGATGCGGCAAGGCGCAGCGACGTTCCGAGCACGGTGCTTTGGCCGGCACGCATTTCCCGCGCGACCAGATTGCGCACCTGCAGGACGGACGCTTCTTCCAGGCCTGCCAGCACCGTTCCCATGGCATCGATGATCGCGTGCACGGCGCGCGCGCGGACCGAAGCCGGAATGTCCACATACTTCAGATTGGCGGCAAACTCGGCCAGCGTCCGTGTTGTTCCCATGTCAGCGGGTTCCGGCAATGGGGATGGACGCCGTACCGGCCCGCAGCGACTCGCGACAGCGTCGAGTCGCCTGCATGTCGATCTCGAACTGGCCGGGAACGACCACCACACCATACACCCGCTCGGCATAGTCGCGGGTGAGCTTTTCGCTGCGCACGTCCAGCAGCACCAGTGCCGGATCGCGCTCGAGTGCGTCGCCGAATCCACCACCGCCGGCGGTGATGTGGCGAATGCGGTCGTTCGCCCGTATCGTCAGTGTGACCTTGGTATCGAGCAGGGTTTCGTTGCCTGCGCGGCCCAGCCAGGTCCGGGAGGTGGTGCCGCTCGCGCCGCCTGCGAGCCCATAAGGCGCAACATCCCGGCGGTGGGTGCGTACCTGCAACACTGCCTCGTCGCCGTCGAACTGCAGGTGGCGTTCGAGGGCCAGGCCGCCACGATGCCGACCCGCACCACCACTGTCAGGCACAAAACCGTAATGCAGCACCTGCACCGGGTTTTCGGCCTCGAGAATCTCGATCGGCTGGTTGGATATGTTGGTCGCGATGTGGGCCATGCCCTCTGCGCCGTCGTGCCTGGCGCTGGCACCCCAACTGCCGCAGATGATGTCGTTGAACTGGAAGGCCCGACCATCCGGGTAATAACCACCAATGCGGATGCCACTGATCCCGCCATCGCCTGCCGCCGGAACCCGGTCCGGCAGGGCCCGCGCCATGGCGCCGAAAATTGCGTCCAGGATGCGGTAGCCCATGACCCCGCGCGCCGCGAAGGCTGCCGGCGGCCGCGGATTGAAGATCGAGCCTTCGGGCAGCACGACCTCGATGGGGCGAAAGCAGCCCTCGTTGTTCGGCACCGGAGTACGCATCAGCGAACGCACCGCGATATAGACCGCCGAACAGGCGAACGACGGCGTGCAGTTGATAGCGCCTTTGACCTGCGCCGATGATCCCGTGAAATCAAAGCGGATGCCGTCGCCCCGGATCGCGACCCGTACCTTGACCGGAACCAGAATGGCCTGCCGCCCGTCGTGGTCCTCGAAGTCGGTAAATTCATAATCGCCGTCGGGCCACTGCATGATTTCCTGGCGGGTGATGCGCTCGGAGTAGTTCAGGATCTCCGCCACATACCCGCGGAACACTTCCGGCCCGTACTGCGTCAGCAGGGCCTGCAGGCCATGCTCGCCCGCCCGGCAGCCGGCGACCTGGGCCTCGAGATCGCCGATCACCACATCGGGCAGCCGCACATTGAGCCGTATCAGGTCGTAGATCGCTTCGTTGGGCACTCCGGCGGCATGGATCTTCAGTGGCGGCAGGCGCAGCCCTTCCTGGAAAATCTCGGTGGAGTCGGCGGCTCCACCGCCCGGCACGCGACCGCCGATGTCCGCATGGTGCGCCACCACGACCGCATACCCTTCCAGCCGGCCATTGTGGAAGATCGGCTTGAACAGGAAGATGTCGGGCAGGTGCATGCCGCCGTGGAAGGGATCGTTGAGCACCACCAGATCGCCCGGTACCAGATTGTCGCCAAAACGCTTTCGCACGGCCTGTATGGCATCAGGAATGGATCCCAGGTGCAGAGGCAGCGACAACCCCTGGGCGATCAGTCTGCCTTCACGGTCGCACAGCGCGGCGGCAAAGTCCAGCAGTTCACGCACCACGCTGGAGCGGGCGCTGCGCATCACCATCAACGCCATTTCATCCGCCGCCGCGGCGAGCGCGTTGCGCAACACCTCGAACGTGATGAGGTCGAAATCGGAACGCGTCTGCATGGGATTGCCTCTCATACTCTCAACCCGCCTGCAGGGCGATGCGGATCTGCCCGTCTTGGTCGAGGGCAGCGCGCGCAGTCGCCGGGATGAAGGTCGTGGTGTCGTATTCCTCGACCAGCAGCGGGCCGGTCCGGGCAGCCGTCAGATCGCTGCGCGTCAGCACCGGCACCGGGCGTCTGGTCATGGCATCGGCCATATAAACAGAGCGGTCCGATCGGCCGGGCCGGTAAGCCGCATGGGTTTGGCCGGCCGGCGGCACGAAGCCTTCATCAACGGCCGCGACGACCCGCAGGTTCACGATCTGTGCCGGTTGGGCATTGACATAACCGTAGGTGCGCCGGTGCTCAATCGCAAAGGCCTGCTCCAGGGCTGCGGGCGCTTGCGCGGCGTCGATCCCTTCTACGTACGGTACCAGCAGCTCGTATTGCTGACCCGCGTAACGCAGGTCGGCAAAGCGGCGCAGCCTGATTTGATCGTGCGTGTAACCCTGTTCGAGCAACGCCGTGGTCGCGGCTGCACACAACGCGCGGTATTGCGTCTCCAGGTGCAGCGCGTCCACATCGGCCAGTCGACGCAAATAGGTCTGCACCTGGCGGGCTTCGACGTTCGCCGTCAGCAATCCATACGCACTGAAGAGGCCCGGAAAGCGTGGAATCACCACCTGCGGCATGCGCAATGCGGCCGCCAGATTGGCTCCGTGAACCGGACCGCTGCCGCCGAACGCGTACAGCGTGAACTGGCGCAGATCGCGTCCGCGCTCGGTGGATACCGCGCGCAGGGCGCGCATCATGGTGGCGTTGGCGATGGTGTGGATGGCGTGCGCCGCCTGTTCCACGGTCATGCCGGCGGGCCGCGCAATGTGCTGTTCGATGGCACGCCATGCGCCGTCCGCGTCGGGCTTGAGAATGCCGCGTCCGATGGCATCCGCGTCCAGGTACCCCAGCACCACATTCGCATCGGTCACCGTCGGTTGCGTACCACCGAGCCCGTAACAGACTGGCCCAGGCGACGCGCCGGCACTGCGGGGACCTACCTGCAACGCGCCACCAGCATCCATCCAGGCGATGCTGCCGCCGCCGATTCCCACCTCGGCCACATCGATCACAGGCAGCCGGATCAGGTAGCCACCACCACGCAGAACCCGGCTCGCCGCGGAGATTTCACCGCCGACCTCGAATTCGCCGGAGCGGTGAAACTCGCCGCCCTCGACCAGTGCCGCCTTGGCGGTGGTGCCTCCCATGTCGAACGACAGCACATCGCAGATTGCCGACCGTGCGGCTGCGTGATGGACTCCCACCACGCCCGCGGCCGGCCCTGATTCCAGCAGATGCACCGGCTGGCGGGCCGCGGCGCGCAGATCCATCAGGCCGCCGCCGGACTGCATGAGCTGAATTGGCGCCAACACGCCCTGCTCCTTCACGCCCGCCTCCAGCGCTGACAGGTATCGATGCACGACCGGCTTGACATAGGCGTCGACGACCGCGGTACTGGTGCGTTCGAACTCGCGGATCTCGCGCACCAAGGTGGAGGACTGCGAAACATGCACTCCGGGGAACTCAATGTGGATGAGTTGCGCGACTGCGTCTTCATGCGCCGGGTTGGCGTAGCTGTGCAGGAAAGAAACCGCGACCGATGTCACGCCCTCGGCAACGGCGTGACGCATGACGTCCCGCACGGCATCGAGGTCGAGCGCAAGCCGCTGCGCCCCGTCGGCAGCCGTGCGCTGCGCAAGCTCGTACACCCGGTGCCGCGGTATCAAGGCAGGGGGCTTGCGCCAGCCCAGTTCGTAGAGTACGGGCAGGCGAAGGCGCCCGATTTCCAGCACATCGCGAAATCCTGCGGTGGTCAAAAGGGCGGCCGTAGCGCCTTTGCGCTCCAGCACGGCGTTCGTTGCGACCGTGGTGGCATGCACGAACAGCCCGACCAATGCGGGCTTCAGGTCCGCTTCGTCGATGAGGGCGCGCAATGCATCGATGACCGAGCGGGCATAGTTGTCCGGGGTCGACAACACTTTGAGTGCAATCGGATCGCGCCCGGGTACGCAGCAAATGATGTCGGTGAACGTGCCGCCAATGTCGACCGCGATCCGACCCTGGGCTCGTGGACCGCTGTCAGCCTCCATTGCGAGTCCCCAAACGCCTTTTTGCACCGGTGTTCGTCACTACAATTCGGGCGCCGGACTCGTGCGCCGGCAGGACGGCAATATTGCACCAATGTTGACCCATGTGAGCGTATCCTTTGTCCCCGGGCAAAGCCGGCTTGCCGACAACCGGCGCGGCCGACCGCCAATTGGCCCCCAACCAGAAAAGGAGATCGATTCCATGAACAAGACAGCTATCGTGACGGGTGCGGCCAGGGGCCTGGGCGCCGCCATCTGCAACCGTGCGGTGCAGGCCGGTTACCGGCTTGGCGTGCTGGATCTGAAACTTGCCGATTGCGAGGAATTCATCCGGTCGCTGCCGGGTTCCGGACATGTGGCCTTGCAGGCAGATGTGACCGATGAACATCAGGTCCGGGCCGCCTTCGATGCCTTTGGAACGGTTCCCGATCTGGTCGTAAACAATGCGGGGATCGTGCGTTTCGGCCCCTTGCTTGAGCAAAGCGTCGACGACTGGCGAACCGTGCTCAACGTGAACCTGACCGGCACCTACATCGTCGCGCGTGAGGCTGGCCGGCGCATGGTCCTGCGTGGAAGTGGTGTGATCATCAACCTCAGTTCGCTCAATGCGGTGCAGCCCGGCCCCGGGGCGGGCGCCTATCCGGCAGCCAAGGCCGCGGTTGCCAGCCTGACCGAGCACCTCTCGCTGGAACTCGGCCCCTCGGGCGTGCGGGTCAATTGCGTGGCACCGGGCTTCATCGATGGCGGAATGTCGGCGCCATTGTTTGCCGACCCCCGGGTGCGCGCATTGCGTGGCAGCGGCGTGCCGCTGCGCCGGCTCGGATCGGTGGAAGACGTGGCCAACGCCGTAGTCTGGCTGGCGTCGGACGAGGCTGGCTACATCACCGGTCACCAGTTGGTGATTGATGGTGGTGTTGCACACAGCGTGTTGATGCAGTTGCCGCGCAAGGTCGACTGAAAGGCTGAGAGTCTTTCCGCTGCGCGTGCCAATCTCGGGTCTGCGGTATTGCCTCCGGCGTAACAAGCGCTTCGCGCAGTTGTTAGCCTCCGCCGCAACTCCGTTGTCACCGTGCGCTTGTATGGCTCCGCTCCTCAACCCCGCCCTGGCCCGCCTGCGACGAAATCTTCTGCGCCTTTGTGGCGTTCTTACTTGGTGGCCTGAATCTGCTCGTATACCCCAGCGCCCCAGACCCTGGGAGCGAATTCTTTCCAGACGTCCTTGGTGGCTTCCTGGAACGGACCCACGGGTGGCCTGGCCACTGTGACACCATTCTTGCGGAACAGCTCGGCCAGTTCGCCCTGCTTGGCCCATTCTTTTTGGGTGATCTCGGCCGCCACTTCCTTCCACGAGTCGCGCATGATCTGCTGGGTGGCTGGCGTCATCTTGTTCCAGATATCGTCGTTGATGATGGTATTGGTGATGTTGAAGATCCATTCGACCAGCGCCAGATTCTTGGCGACTTCCCAGTGCTTGTTGTCGGCCATAAAGGCCAACGGCCCTTCCCATCCGTCTGCGGTACCTTGTTGCAGGGCGGTGTAGAGCTCGGGCGCTGCAATCACGACCGGGCTGGCTCCCAGGGCGCGCAGGGCGGCCACGATGGTCGGGATTTCGGGCGCGCGGATCTTCATGCCTTTGGCATCGGCCGGGCTGTTGAGCATGCGCTTGTTGGTCAGGAAGATCCGGGAGCCGTTGATCAGGTAACCGATCTGGCGCACGCCGGTCTGCTTGTAGAAGTCATCCTGCCACTTGGTACCGACCGGACCGTTTACCACCTTCTGGGCATGGTCGAGGTCGCGGAACACGAATGGCATGAACAGCAGGTCGTAGGTGGCCGAACCGGTGGCACCGATGGAACCTATGCCAACGGTGCCGAGCTTGACGCCGTCCATGATCTGGCGTTCACCGCCGAGCTGGTTGCAGCAGAACACCTCGATCTGCACCTTGCCACCGGTACGTTCGCGGACCAGGTTGGTGAACTTGGTGATGCCATCAAGGTAAAGGCCGGGTTGCTGAACCGTGGCAAAACGAAACTTCAGGTCCTGCTGCTGTTGCGCGAAAGCAGGGCTTAACAACAAGCCGGCCAGGGCAGGCATCAGCAGCCTGCCAAACATGCGCAAAATTGCGCCTCTGCTCAATGCATTCAAGAAGTGCGACATATGGGGGTCTCCTTTGTGTAATGGAACTTCAACAAAACGCCTAACGACCATGCTGCACTGAAAGCCTTGGCCGACACATGCCGACTGAGCCCAGTGCCCCGTAAAATTATGTCACCGATACAGCAACTCAGGTATCCAGAGAACGATCTTTGGTATGTAGGTGATTACCAGTAGCACCAGGATCAGGATCCAGATGAATCCCATGACCTCCCGGGCAACCCGCATCACCGGCACCTTGGCCATCGCGGCGGTGACGAATATGTTGATGCCGACCGGCGGACTCAATGATCCGATCATCAGGTTGAGCACGATGACCAGGCCGAAATGCACCGGGTCAATGCCGAGTTGGGTCGCCACCGGGTACAGGATCGGCACCAGCAGGATCATGATGGGAAGCGGCTCCATGATGGTTCCAAGCACCAGCAGCACCACGTTGACGATCATCAGAAACACCCACGGCTCCCTGGTGAAGCTGGTCAGCATCACGCCCAGCATCTTGCCCAGGCCTTCGGCGGTGGTGATCCAGCCAAACAGCTGCGCAGCGGCCACGGTCACCATCACCGATGCCGACGTGATGGCCACGCTTGCGAAGATCTCCAGCAACTCAGAGTACTTGATCTCGCGGTAGATGAATACCCCGAGCACGAAGGCGTAGACCACGGCCACCACCGAGGCTTCGGTCGGTGTGGCAAAGCCGCTCAGGATTGCGCCAAGAATTACCACCGGCATGCCCAGTGCCAACGCGGCCTCCTTGGTCGCCTTCCAGAACGCGGACCGGGTCACGCGCTGTTCGACCGGCAGATTGATCTTGAAAGACTGCCGGTAAACCACCGCCATCATCGCCACCGCCATCAGCAGGCCTGGAATGATGCCGGCTGCAAACAACTGCCCGACCGAGACACTCACCATGGAACCCAGCACGACGAACATCAGGCTCGGTGGAATGATGGGCCCGATGGTGGCCGCAGCAGCAATCACCGCGGCAGCGTACTCGGGCGTGTAACCGCGCTTGACCATGCCCGGGATCAGAACCGATCCGGTGGCGGCAGCGTCGGCCACCGCGCTGCCGCTCATGCCGGCCATGATGACGTTGGTGACGATCGATACCTGCGCCAGGCCGCCCCGTAATTGCCCGACCAGCACAGCAGCAAAATTGATCAGGCGGGTGGTCACTCCACCACGCGCCATCAGCTCACCAGCCAGCAGGAACATGGGAACGGCCAGCAGTGGAAAGGAGTCGACGCCGCCCACCAGTTGTTGCGGGATCAGGGTCAGTGGCAATGGCATGTCGCCGGTGCGCGTGGCCAGCAGATAGGCCAGGCTGGCCGCGCCCATAGCGGCGAACAGATCCAGCCCCAATACCAGCAGGATCACAAAAACCGTAAAAAGCAGGGCAAGCATGTTGTCAGCTCCTGAGCGCCACTGGCTTGTTCATCAGACCGCGCACCTCGACCATAAGCCGGTGCAACTCATAAATCAGCATCAGCGCGCAGCCTACCGGTACCGACGCGAAGAACCATGCCTTGGAAATGAATGGCAGCGATGTCAAGGGCTGAAAAGCCAGCCGCGGCAACATGATGGAGCTGTAGTACAGCACGTAGCCGAGGAAGACGATGGCGACCAGGTTGGTCAGCAGCCGGATCCATGGCTGCACGTTGTCTGGCAGAAGCTTCACGGCGGTGTCGATCTTCAGGTGCGCATTGCGGGCGATGGCCAGCGCGGCGCCGACGAAAGTGGCATACACGAACACAGTACGCGCCAACTCTTCCGTCCAGTCCGGCGGGTGTTGCAAGACATATCGGCCGACCACCTGGATGAACAGCAGTATCACCATGCTCGCCAGCAAACCGGCACAGACACACTCCAGCAAACGCGTTCCCGGCCCGCGGTAGTGCGCGTTGGCGGCGTTCATGTCGGGCGAAACCTGATCCGTCATCCATCCTCCTTAACCTGCAACGCAGGCCTGATGCAGGCCCGGCTCGCAATGGGGCGCGTGGCTCTGCACGGCGCGCCCAATGGTAGGGCCACGCAGGGCTCGGCGGGCGAGGGTTTCCACCAATCGATGGCCGCAGTGCCCGCGCCCTGCCGGCATTCTCCGCAAACGCCGCGCCTCACGACGGGCCGCGACTCCGGGATGGCTTCGAGCGAGAATCGGCGCGTCGGATGCCAACGGCGGGTGCATTGGTCCGATCGACGCTGCCCGGTGGCAACAGGAGCGCACGATTGAACAAGGTGATGGTATTTCTGCGCGCCGCCGCGACGGCGTCGCGCAATGATTTCCAGCAGGCGATTCTGTGCATGGCGCGCACGGGGTTGGTGGCGCCACTCGCAAACGAGGCCATGACGGTGAATCTGGTGCGCATGCCGCCGGACAATCTGCCCTACCGCCCGCCCAGCGACAGCACCCTCGGCCAGACCCCCGAGTACGACGCCGTCGTCGAGATCTGGTCGCCACGAAGCGCGCGCTCGGTGATTGGCGACTTGCGCAAGGCGGTTGCCGACAGTGTGTCCGTGTTCCACGCCTTCGCCGTCACAGAGACGCTGGTCTACCATCGGCACGCTCTCGCGCAGGGCCAGCCCTCGGCGGGGGTCAAGCTGATTGGCCGATTGATGTTCCATGCCGACATGCCCGATTCTGCGGTGCGGCGGAGTTGGGCCTTGCACGCCGTGCTGGCCGCCCGCGTGCACAGCAGCAGCGCACGCTATGTGCAGAACTGGGTGGACGAAATGCTGACCGATGCGTGCCCGCCGACGCGCGGGATGCCGGTCATGCACTTTCCAACCGAGCGGGAGTTCCTCGAACAGTTCGTGGACAGCCCGCGCGGCATGCAGGAAATCCTGCAGGACACTGCGCACTTCGTCGCTGGCGGCCCGCGCTTTTACACCACCGAATACATCATCCGGCCACCCGCCTGAAAGCCTGGTTGATCGCATCCTCACTGGCCCCGGCTCTTTTCCAGCTCGTCCAGCAACGTGCCGGAGGTCATGATCCTTGCCATTCTCGGGAATACATTGGTGATGGCGTAGTCGTGCGCTGACGGGGGGGCCGACACGCTGATGTCCTCGAGCACGATGACGTTGTAGTCGCGGTCCCAGGCGTCGCGCACGGTGTTCTCCACGCCCAGATCGGTGGCCACGCCGCCGATCGCCAGCGTCGTGATGTTTCGCGCACGCAGATGGAAGTCGAGTTCGGTCTGATGGAATGCATTGCGGCGCTTCTTTACCAGCACATAGTCTTGCGGTTCGGGTTTGAGTTCGTCCACCAGCAGCGCGCCATCGGTACCTTCGATCAGGGACACCTGCTTCTTGGCTGGAGGCGCCTTGCCGACTGCCACCAGTTCACTGATCTGGTTGACGACGTCGCCGTAGTCCTTCCTGCGCACAACGGTGATGTAGAAAATCAGCGCTCCCGCAGCGCGCGCGCCCGTGCTGAGCCGTACGACTTTCTCGACGACCTGCCGGTTCCTGACCTGCTCGGCAATAGAGCCGTAAAACGGCCCGTTCGGATTGCGGATGATGTCGTTTTGCAGATCGATCAGGATGATGGCTGTGCGGCTTGGCAGGATGGCCGGATCAAGCCTCGGATCTACATTGGCAATATCAGTCATGGATTGTCCTGTTCGGGTTTCATTTTCCGGTCGCCCGGATGCCTGCGATCAGCAGGCCGCCGTCGACCACCAGCACTTCACCGTTGACATACGAGGCATCCGGAGATGCCAGATACGCCACCGCTGCGGCCACTTCGTCGGCGGTTCCAAAGCGGCCCTGCGGAATGCGTTGCTCCCGGGCCTGGCGGGCCTGGGGTGTGAGCATCACCTTGGCCAGTTCGGTGTCGATGGGGCCCGGCGAGACCGCGTTCACCGAGATACCCATGGGCGCGAGTTCAAAGGCCATCACGCGCGTCAAGGCGACAACGCCACCTTTGGCCGCGGCATAGGCTGCCTGAGTCTCGTTGGCGGTGTGGGCAGCCAGTGAGGCGACGTTCACAATGCGTCCGGACCCATTGCCGACCATATGCCGCGCGACCACCTGGCCGACGATGAAAAAACCACCCAGGTTGGTGCTGACGATCTGGTTCCAGTTCGCGTCGTCGATGTCCAGAAAGAATGCGGGCTTGCCGATCGCTGCATTGTTCACCAGGATGTCGATCGGACCGAGACCGGCGGTGATCTCGCCGACCGCCCGTTGGATCGCCGCGCGGTCAGTCACATCGGCCACGCACGCCATTGCCTTGCCGCCTGCCGCGGTGATTTCCCGGGCGGTTTCGGCACAGCCATCCGGGCTGTTGTCAATCACGGCGACGGCGGCCTGCTCGGATGCGAGGCGCAGCGCAATGGCCCGCCCGATGCCGCGCGCAGCGCCGGTGACCACAGCAACCGTGCCCCCGAGTCGGCGCACGACCGTCGCCGTATGCGACCCGGCCCCCATCATCGTTTCCCGGCGGCAGACTTCGACTCCGCCAGAAAGTCGTGCATGCGGCGCAAATCCATCAGAACCTGGCCCAGGCTTCCGAACACCAATTCTTTGGTCATTTCGCCCTTTTCATTGAACCAGCACAAGGCGCCGGTGCGATAACAAAACGGCTTGCCGGCCGGAAAACCCTCGAAGTCCTCTGCCGGCGTTGCCGTGATGCTGACCTTCGCGAACACCAATCCCTGCTGCGGCCATGTAACCATGCTGTCTTCGCCGCACTCGATTTCGTAGGACTGGAATTTGCGGAAGTAGTTTTCCCACAGCTGGCCGACCGCTTCGCGTCCTTCCGCATTCTTGGCTTTCTTGACCGGGTCGTCCGGGTAATAGGGGCCGATGACCTCGTACTCGCAGTCCGGAGACACCGTGTTCTTGATCCATTGCACGTCGCGCGCCGCCTCAGCATCGAAGTGTTCGCGCAACAGGCTCTTGAGCTTCTTGTCATCCAGCATGTTTTCTCTCCAGTAGTGGGGTGGATGGTTCGGTCCAGGTGGTGGATGCGAGCTGCTTCATTGCGATGGCGAATTGCCGCTCGAGAGGAGCATTCATCACGTCGGCGTCCAGCCCGGCAACAACCTGCGCTAGCTGGCGCTCGATCAGCCGGCGCAGTCGGTATCTGGCGCGCGCATCACTCAGCGACTGCTGTTGACCGGCCGCAGCCAGCCAGCGCTGATGTGCGTCGATGGTGTGCGACAGCGTCGCCACCGAGTCGGGCTGCTGACAGGATGCCAGCAGCACCTCAGGCCGCCATTGACCGGGTCCATGGCGGGCCAGAGCCACGATGCGCTGCATGTCCGCGGCCATACGCGCCGCGCCGGGCAGGTCGGACTTGTTGACCACGAAGATATCGGCCATTTCCAGAATCCCGGCCTTCATCGCCTGTACCACGTCGCCGCTGTCGGGCAGCAGCAACAGCACCAGCGTGTCCACCTGCACCCGCGCGGCGTATTCGGCCTGGCCCACGCCCACCGTCTCCAACAGGACCTCGTCAAAACCGTGCTGGTCCATCAGATCGAGCAGATCGGGCAGGTTGTCGCTCAGACCGTCGGACGTGGAGCGCGATGCGAGCGAGCGAATGAATATCTCCGAGCTCCCCGGCAACTCATCCATGCGGATGCGGTCGCCCAGAATTGCACCACCGGTGCGCGGGCTGCTCGGGTCCACGGCCAGCACGCCGATGCGGCGGCGCCCTGTGTCGCTGCCATTGCCCTTGATCGGCAATGCAGCCCGGTGCAATGCCAGATGCCCGGCCAGCGTGCTCTTGCCGACGCCGGGCGCACCGGTCAGTCCGATGCGCCGGGCCGCGTGATCCGCCGGGGCTGGCACCGGGCGATGCAACATGTCCTGCAGGTCGGCGTTCGCCAGCGCGGTCAATGCACGTCCAAGCGCATGGCGATCCAGCGCCAGTCTGCTGCCAAGTGGTCCGGTTTCAGCCATAGGCCTTGGCCATCACTTCGGCGTGGTGCTCGTCGAGCAGCGGCGGCAGCCGATAACACGGCACGAAGCCGTCGAACCGCACCGGGCTGGCGATGGCACGCAACGCCGGGTGTGCACCGTGCGGCCCGGTGGCCTCGCCCGCTTCGCCCAACTGCACGACGAGGCCACGCGACGCGGTCAGCTCGCTGTCGAGTGCCTGTCCCAGCGTCTGCACCTCAGACACCACCAGCCCCAGCGGCGCCAGTCGGCCCACCCATACGCCGGCTGGCGCCTGCAACAGTACGGCTCCGACGGCTTCCAGCACTTGCCCTCGGTGGTCGCGGCGCGCGGCCATGGTGGCAAAAGCCGGATCAGACGCCCATTCGGGGTGACCCACTTCGGTGCAGAAGATGCGCCAGAAATGGTCATGGGTGATGAACAGGGTGAGCCAGCCGTCTTGCGTGGGAAAGATTTGCGCCGGCACTATGTAGGGGTGTGACGAGTTCGCCAGGCGCGACACGATTTCGCCTGCATTGAGCGTGGCGCCGGCAAGGTAGTTGAGTTGCGAAAGCATCACGTCGTACATGGCAACATCCACCTGGCCGCCACGTCCTTCGACGATCTTGGCCAGCAGGGCCAATGCGGCCATGATGCCGGTCGAATTGTCGACCGCCGAGTAGCCAGCCTTGGTCGGCGGCGCCGTCGGCTCACCGGTCAAGGCCATCACACCGGCCAACGCCTGGATCACATAGTCGTAGGCCGGGTTGTCGGAATAGGGGCCGTCCATGCCATAACCTGTCAGCGCCACGCAGACGATCTTCGGGTTGCAGGCGCGCAGGCTGTCGTAGGTCAGGCCCAGCTTGCGGATGGCCGACGGGCGCAGGTTGGTGATGAGCGCGTTCGCCGTGGTCGCGATGGCTTCCAGCCCGCTGCGGCCGTGCGCGCTCGCAAGGTCCAGCACCACGCTTTGCTTGTTGCGGTTGAGGCTGGCGAAATACGCGTTGTGCGCGCCAATGAAGTGCGGGCTGACCTTTCGCGCAAGGTCACCCTGGGGCGGCTCGATCTTGATTACCTGCGCGCCCATGTCCGCCAGCAGAAGGCCGCAGTACGGGCCGGCCAGCATGTGCCCGACCTCGATGACGCGGATGCCCGCCAGCGGCCCGTCACTCACTTGTGTACCTTCGTGCTGCGCACTGCGGTGCGAGCTTGCTTGGGGCGGCCCGGCGCGGCGCTCACTTGTGTACCTTCGTGCTGCGCACTGCGGTGCGAGCTTGCTTGGGGCGGCCCGGCGCAGCGCTCACTTGTGTACCTTCGTGCTGCGCACTGCGGTGCGAGCTTGCTTGGGGCGGCCCGGCGCGGCGCTCATGCGAACTGCACCGCCAATTCCCGCACCACTTCCTCCAGTGGCATATCGGCGGTGAATACCGCTGCCACACCCATCGTGCGCAGCGGCGCATGATCTTGTGCCGGGATGGTGCCCCCAACGAAGACCTTCACTTCCAGCGCGTTGCGCTGGCGCAACTCTGTCAGTACCGCTGTCACCAGCTCCATGTGGCTGCCTGACAGGATGCTCAGGCCAACCGCGTCGACGCCTTCGTCGATCGCCACCTGTGCGATCTGCGCCGGGCTGCGCCGCAGCCCTGTGTAGATCACCTCGGCACCTGCGTCGCGCAAGGTCAGCGCCACAATCTTGGCACCGATGTCATGGCCGTCCAGTCCGGGCTTGCCCACCAGGATGCGTCGGCCAGCCAAAGGGCCGCGCGCGTGCATGTGCGTCATAGGTTCACCGGCTCCTTGAATTCGCCCCATTCCGTCTTGAGGCAGTCCACCATTTCGCCTACGGTGGTGTAGGCGTGGCAGCAGTCCACGAGATAGGGCATGAGGTTTTCGTCGTCCCGCTTCGCGGCCTGCGTCAGCCGGCTCAGGGAAAGATCCACCGCCGCCTGGCTGCGTGTGTCAAGCACGCGCTGGAACTTCTCCAGCGCGCGTTGGGCGACGGTCGGGTCGAGCTTGAATACATCGCCCACGCCCATCTGTTCACCGGCCTTGCGAAAGTGGTTCAGCCCGACGATTACGTTGCGCCCACTGTCGGTGTCGAGCTTGCGCTGCAGTGCGCGTTCGGCCAGTCGGAGCTGGATCCAGCCGTCCTCGATCGCCTTGACCACGCCACCATAGGCATCGATCTCGGCCATGACCTTGAGGATCATTTCCTCCATGCGGTCGGTGTGTTGCTCCAGCACGTAGCTGCCGCCCAGCGGATCGACACTGCGCGCGATGCCGCTTTCGTGGGCGATGATCTGCTGCGTGCGCAACGCGAGTTCGGCGCTGAACTCGGTGGGGATCTGGAACGCCTCGTCCAGCGCACAGGTAAAGATGGACTGCGCGCCACCAAACACTGCGGCCATGGTCTCTACCGCCACCCGGACCACGTTGTTGTAGGGCTGTGGCGCGACCAGCGAACTGCCGCCGCACACCACGCCGAAGCGGAAATGCTGTGCCTTCGGGTCTTTTGCGCCGTAGCGCTCCTTCATGAAACGGGCCCACAGGCGGCGTCCGGCACGGAACTTGGCGATCTCGTCGAAGAAGTCCATGTGCACGTAGAAGAAGAACGACAGGCGACGGGCGAACTTCTCCACGTCCCCACCACGCCGGCGCAGTTCGTCCACATAGGCCAGGCCATTGGCCAGGGTATAGGCCATCTCTTCGGCTGCGCTGGCGCCCGCGTCGCGCACATGGGCTCCGGCGATACTGATCGGATTGAAGCGCGGCGTGGCGTCGTTTGAATACAGGATCGAGTCCGCGATCAGCCGCATGGAGGGCCGCACCGGGAAGATCCAGGTGCCGCGCGCCACGTACTCTTTCAGGATGTCGTTCTGGATCGTGCCTGTCAGCGCGCTGCGCGCGACGCCCTGCTTGTCGGCCACCGCCAGGTACATCGCATACACGATGGCCGCGGTTCCGTTGATGGTGAACGAGGTGGATATCTTCGCCAGGTCCAGATCTTTGAACAGGATCTCTGCCTCCGACAGGTTGGACAGCGATACGCCGACCTTGCCGATCTCGGGCCGGGCCATCGGATGCGTCGGGTCGTAGCCGCACTGCGTGGGCAGATCCAGTGCTACCGACAGCCCGGTCTGTCCCTGCGCCAGCAGGAACTTGTAGCGTTCGTTCGATTCCTCGGCCGTGCCGAATCCCGAGTACTGGCGGATGGTCCACAACCTGCCCTGGTAGCCGTCCGCGAAGATACCGCGCGTGAACGGATACTGGCCTGGCGCTCCGATGCGCTCGTGGTCCACGGCGCCGGGAGGCACGCTCGCTGGCACAGGGATGCCGCTGCGGCTGTTGGAATAGAGTGGGGGTACGCCCGCATCGGCGCCGGTGCTCGGGTCCGGAGTATTCATGTGGCGGCCTTGGTCAACAACCGATCGGCTGCAGCCCAGTGGTCGTCGTGCAGCCAGGTACTTGCCAGGTGCTGCTGCTCGACACGGCGCTGCGCGGCCCAGTCCAGTCCCTGGCGCGCCGCGATGGCCTGGGCCTTGATACCGCGCAGCACCTGTGGTGCGCAGTGGTCGAGCGGCCGGGTGAAGGCGGCCATATCGGCTCCGTCCGGCCCGTCGGCGATGACTGCATCCGCCAGGCCCCAGCTCAGCGCGGTGGGGGCGTCGACCAGCTCACATCGGCTCATCATGCGCATCGCGCGTGACGCTCCGACCAGGCGGAAAAGGTCTGGCCCGCCACCCCAGGCCGAGGTGATGGCCAGTTTGGCCTGAATGAAGCCGATGCGTGCGTGGGACGCCTGCAGTCGCATGTCGCACGCCAGTGCAAGTTCGGCGCCGCCGCCAATCGCGTCGCCATTGAGGTAAGCCAACACTGGCACCGGGCATTGGCGGATGGCGTCCAGCGCGCAGCCGGCCGCTTCCATCATCTGCAGCACCGCCGGCTCGTCCGCGACGCTGGCCAGTTCACGCAGGTCGCCACCAGCGGCGAAATACTTTTCGCCAGCGCCGCGCACCACGATGTAACGCAGCTGCGGCCGGCTGGCCGCGGCGCGCACCTGTGCTGCCAGTTCGGCAAGTACCGGTCGTGCCAGCGCGTTGTGTTTGTGCGCCCGCTCGATCGTCAACCACAGCGCGCCCTGCACCCGGGCATCGACCCGCACCTGCGCTGCGCTGAGGGTGGCTTCATCTTTGTCCATGGAGCGGCATGGTACGGGCACCATACTTCGACCTGAAGAACGATAATTCAGCCGGCTGAATATTTAGGCGTCATAGGAGGTTGCAAAGTGGGAATTGATCCATCCGTTCAGGATGTCGAACAACCAAGGCCTGCGGAAGCCGGCGTCTCGGTCACCGCCGTGGGCCGGGTACTCGACATTCTGGAGGTTTTCGAGCGGGTCAAAAAACCACTGTCGCTGACCGACCTGGCCGAACTCGCCGGCATCCCCAAGAGCAGTTGCCATGCCATCACAGGCACGCTGACGGCGCGCGGTTATCTGTATTCGCTCAGCCGGCCACGCGCGCTGTACCCGACCCGGCGCTTTTACGACCTTGCGGTCGAGACGCAAGCGCATGACCCTTTCGTTCAACATGTGACACCACTACTGGAGCGCCTGCGCGACAGCTCACGCGAGACGGTGATCCTGGGCAAGCGCCAGGGCGACGCGGTCATCTATCTGCAGGTGTTCGAGAGCCCGCACCCGATTCGTTATTCGGCCAGGCCAGGGCAATTCAAGCCTTTGCACAGCAGTTCCATCGGCAAAGCCTTGCTGGGCAGCCTGAAGGAGGCGGAGCTGCGCGCGCAAATGTCGGGCCGCAGCTTCACGCGGGTGACGCCCGCCACCATTACCGGCGCCGATGCATTGATCGCCAACGTTCTCGACGGCCGCCGCCGCGGTTACTTCGTCACGCGGGGCGAGAACGTTCCCGATGTATGGGCCGTGTCGGCCTTCCTCAACGTTCAGTCCGAAACCCTGGCCGTGGCCATCGCTGGCCCGCGTCACCGCATGGAGCAGTTGGTCATCGAACACGCCCAGCTTCTGCTGGCGACATGTGGCGTCATTGCGCGCCAGGGCAGCCGAAAGTGAGGCGCGCTGCCGCAGCGCTGGGCGCACGGGCAGAAGGCCGGCCACCCCCTGGCGCAGGCAGCCTCAACTCAATGACTCCAGCATGTCCTTGGTGAAGGGCCTGAGATCAGCTATACGCCCGGTCTGCACCAGCTCGACCCAATCAGGGTTGGCGATCAAAGCGCGCCCCATGGCGATCAGGTCGTAGTCGCCGTGTTCCAGTCCCTGCGCCATGCGCGCGATGTCTTGCGGATCGACTTCGGCACGCACTTTGCCCATCGGAGACTTGAACTCGTTGCTAAGGCTGGCCGATCCGACGGCAATGACCGGCTTGCCGCTGAGCAGCCGCGTCCAGTGCGCCAGGCTGCGATCGTCACCGGGGAAAGCCGGCTCCCAATAGCGCCGGGTCGAGCAGTGAAAAACATCCACCCCGGCTTGTACGAGTGCCTGCAGGATGTCTTGCAGTTCCTGTGGCGAGGTTGCCAGGCGGGCCGCATAGTCCAGCTGCTTCCACTGGGAAAACCGGAACAAGATCGGGAAGTCCGGGCTGGTCGCGCGACGACAGGCCTGCACCAACTCGACCGCAAACCGGGTGCGTCCGATCCGATCGCCCCCATAACTGTCCGTGCGCCGGTTCGTACCTTCCCACAGGAACTGATCGGGCAGATAGCCGTGCGCAGCATGGATTTCGACGCCGTCGAAACCCATCGTCCGGGCCGCTGCGGCGGCTTGCGCGTAGGCGGCAATGGTGTCGGCAATGTCGGCTGTCGACATGCTGCGCCCCAGCGGGCGGCCCGGTGCTGCCAGCGCCGACGGGCTGAGGCGTTTGATCGTGGCCGAATCCGCCATGCCGATCAGCGATGGGTCGAAGGCGCCTACATGCCACAACTGCGGGACGATGCTGGCACCATGCGCGTGGACGGCCTGCACCACACGTTGCCAGGCGGCGCGCGGTGGCCCGAAGAAGCGGGGCACCGCGGAGCCGAACGTGCCAGCGTTGTTGGGAGGCATGCCTTCGGTGATGATCAACCCCACACCGCCCGCCGCGCGGCGTTCGTAGTAGGCCAGGACGTCGTCACCCGGCGCCCCTGCAGTTGCGCGTTCGCGGGTCATCGGCGCCATGACGATGCGGTTGCGCAGGTTCAGGCGCCCCGCCGAAAGGGCTGAAAAAAGGCCTGTCGGCGGCGGCGGTCCTTGCATGGATGCGGTGTACTCTGACCGCTGGATTCTGTCATGTTGCCGTCGGCGGATTGTTTGCGTTCTTCACTTTGCAGCGACGGCATTCCTGCCGGGGGCATTGGCAGCGCGCCCGGACCTGATCACGCCCAGACCTGATCTTGACCGGCGCAACCCGCGCCCCTACCATCCCTTGCTGACCTGCCCGGTCCGACCCTTGTCTTCCTCCCGCCCTCGCATGTGAGCGAGGCCGGTCCATCTACTGCAGGCGTGTCGAAAAGCCCGCAAAGGAACTCCGCTATGTCCACCGTTTTTGTTTCGAAATACAGGGAAGCCGACGAATTTCTGCGCAATGCCACACTCAAACAGGGTCTGTACGACGAAGGCGCGATCCTGATGAAGGATGTGCTGGTGAACCTGTTTGGCGAGGAACATGCCGCACGACGGCACCTGGCGCAAAAGTTGTTTCGCCGCGAGTACTTCCGCAACTACGAACGCAACATTTTCCCGCGGACCATCCGGGAAACGCTGGCGCCCTTCATCAAGGCGGGCGGCGGCGACCTGGCGGATTTCGGCTATCACGTGCTGATGAACCTGACGGCGGACGCGTCCGGCATCGACCGGCCGCTGCGCACACACGAAGAAACGGCGACCCTTCTGCGCATGATCAAGTCGTTCAGCAAAGCGGCAACGCTGGGCCAGATCACCACCGGCGACAAGGACGCCATCAAGAAAGAAATTGTCGACACGCTGGAAGAGTTTGATCGGGTTTTCTACCAATCTTCCGAGCGCCGCCGTCGGGCGCTGCTCGACCGGGTTGACCGTGGCGAAGTGCCCGAGTCGGACTTGCCGCGTGACCTGCTGACCATCCTGCTGGGCAACGAAGACCACATCGATCTTCCACGCGACAAGATGCTGAAGGAGACCGCGTACTTCCTCTTTGTGGGCGCGTTGTCGACCACACATGCGCTCACCCACGCGATGCACCACATCTTCCGCTGGCGCGCTGAGCATCCGCAGGACGACGCCCTTCTCATGCGGCAAGCTTGGTTCCTGCAGCGTTGCGTGTGGGAAAGCCTGCGCCTGCATCCGCCGACGCCGGAGCTCAACCGCAAGCTGACCTGTCCAATTCGCATCAAGAGCCGGACGGAGACCTTCGAGGGTGGTGATCTGGTGGTCGACATGTTCAAAGTGAACCAGGACCCGCTCATGTTCGGCGCACAGACCGGGGTATTCAATCCGCATCGGCCTGCCCCGCCTTCGGGCTGGCTGTACGGAATGACCTTCGGGCTGGGGACGCACGCCTGCCTTGGGCGCATCCTGGTCGCTGGTACGCCGATCGAGCCGGGCAGCGACCTGCAGGACGCCGAGTACGGCAACATGTTCCTGATCATTCGCGCGCTGCTGGACCACGGCGTGCGGTCCGACCCGTCGAATCCGCCGGTGATGGACAGATCCAATACGCGCCGCAACTGGCTGAGTTATCCGTTCCTGTTGAATCGAGGGTGATTTCTGTTGGCGAGTCGGCGTGCGGCAGTCAAGCGACCGGCTTCCGCACGCGGCCACGCCTTGGCCCTGAGGCTATGCAGGTAGTGCGCGTCGCTGATCTCTGACGAACCAGGGAATGGGGCGGTTCAATCGGGATCTGCGCGTCACCCGCGCGACTTGCGCGCAGGCAATGTGTCGGCAGCCGACTACGATTCGGGGTTGCCGCAGCCACAAGGAGTCCCCGCACCATGAGCAAAAAAGTCACCAAGGGCGCTTCTGCCTTTAACCTGAGCCCCACCGACGACCTGAACGACCTGCGCATGTCGGCCAGGGCGATGCCGCTGTACGAACATGTCAAGCGCTTCATCACCGAGACGGTGGAGCCGATGAGCGAGAAATACCATGCGCTC
>Ga0105048_10004521_pt1 | contig 22623 bp, 16 predicted proteins | sample MAT05_FD_78382 | JGI IMG/M metagenome (GOLD analysis project Ga0105048, IMG submission 78382) | Freshwater microbial communities from Lake Fryxell liftoff mats and glacier meltwater in Antarctica - MAT-05 | ecosystem: Environmental > Aquatic > Freshwater > Ice > Liftoff microbial mat | place...
ATCGGCGCGCCCCTGACTCCTCCGGGCCACTTTGGAGCTTCGGCTAATACGGGGAAGACAACGTGATCTGAACACCGCCTTCAACGTGATCTGGCATTCTGGAATATCGTGACCCATTACAGAACAGTGCGGAATGCTCCGAAAGAACTGGTCATTCCTGCCGATACACTGGTAGTAAGTTATTCATGCCCCCGTTTTCGCGATACCTCCCCGAAATCTTCGGCATTGCCTTGACGCTAGTTTGCCATCGGACGTTGCTTGGCTGGTATCCGGGCGGCCGCCGGTGGTTGAACGCGAGCGCAGCGGCGGCCGTTTGCGGTCTGTTGCTGAATCTCCCGGTGGTTTGGCAGTTGCTGCCGCCCGGGCCGGTATTTACTTGGGCACGCGGCCTGGCGATTATTTGGGCGATCCTGACTTGCGGGACCACTGGGGCGCTGCTGTTGTCGCGGCGAATGGGACGGCGGAGCGAGCCGACGGATCTGGCGCGGCGCGGCTTGCTGCAGGCAGCCCAGGCGGCGGTTGTGGCGGCGCCGGCACTGGCCTTGGGATACGGGACCTTCGTTGAAAGGCGGCGGCTGACGCCGTTGGAAGTCAACCTGCCGATTAAGGGACTGCCGAAGGACCTGAATGGGATCCGGATCGCTCAACTGAGCGATATCCATCTGAGCAGTTTCTTTTCGGCGGAAGAACTTTCCGCGGCAGTGGACATGGCGAACAGTTTCCGGCCACATTTGGCGGTGGTGACCGGAGACCTGATTACGAGAGACGGCGATCCGCTGGATGCGTGCATCAGGGAGTTGGGTCGACTGCGGGCGGATGCCGGGTTGTTCGGCTGCCTGGGCAACCATGAGATTTACGCCAACTGCGAGGCGTACACCACGGAGCAAGCGGCGAAGCGAGGGCTGCGATTTCTGCGGAGTGAGGCCCACACCTTGCGGTTCGGCCAAGCGCGGCTGCGGCTGGCGGGGGTAGACTACCAGAAGATGCACAGCAAATATTTGATGGAGGCCGAGGCGCTCCAGGAGCGCGACTCCTTCCAGGTTTTGCTGTCGCATAACCCCGATGTTTTCGACACGGCGGCGGCACAGGGATGGGACTTGATTTTGGCCGGTCACACACACGGAGGCCAAGTCACGGTAGAGTATCTGAATCAGCATTTGAATTTAGCCAGGTTCTTTACCCCGTACGTGTACGGACATTACGAGAAAGAGAAATCGCATCTCTACGTGACGCGCGGCATTGGCACAGTGGGTGTGCCGGTCCGGATCGGCGCGGCGCCAGAGGTAGCGTTGGTTCGTTTGTGCGCTACTTGATTGTCAGTGATATACATGCAAACTTAGAAGGCCTCCGCGCGGTGCTGGCGGCGAATGAAGGCCTTTACGACCAAATCCTCTGCTGCGGGGATTTCGTGGATTACTGCGCGAGCCCGAACGAAGTCTGCGACTGGGCGAGAGATAACTGTGAAGTGGTGATCCGCGGGAATCACGACAAGGCCTGTTGCGGGCTGGACGACACCGACGACTACAATCCGCTGGCGCAGGCGGCAGTGAAATGGACAATGGGGCAATTGACGCCGGAGAACCTGGAATGGCTGCGAATGCTGCCGCAGGGACCGGTGTGGATCGAAGACAGGTTTCAGCTTGTCCATGGGTCGCCGTACCATGAGGATGAATATCTGCTGGATGCGCAGGAGATTATCCGGGCGCGGCAGGTGATGCAGACACCGCTGGTGTTTTTCGGACACACGCATTTACAGTGTGTGATTCGCTTCCATGGCGACCAGGGAATGATGATGCCCACGGTCGGCACCGATGAGGAGACCTCGCTGATCGAGTTGGAGCCGGGCGATTTCTATTTGATCAACCCCGGTTCGGTCGGCCAGCCTCGAGACCGCGATTGGCGATCGGCATGCGCGCTTTACGACAGCGAGCAAAACCGGGTGCTGCTGCGGCGAATCCCGTACGATTTGAATGGCGCCCAACAGCGGGTACGCGATTCGGGGTTGCCGCCGATGCTGGCGGAACGGTTGGGCCGGGGACAGTAGCCAGGCTATTGGTTCGATGAAAGCGGTGCGGTGAGCGCTGCCGGTCCCTTTTCGAAATGACGGCGGATCCGTTGGGCCGCGGCGGGACCGATTTCGCGAGAGAGATCGGATTCGCTGGCGGCGCGGACTCGCTCGACGCTTCCCAGATTCTTTAGTAGTTTTTCGACCGTCCGGGGCCCGACTCCTTCGACTTCCAACAGTTCGCTGCGGAGGCGGCTGGTGTCGCGGCGGTTGCGATGGAAAGTTACCGCGAATCGATGCGCTTCGTCCCGGACCGTTTGCACCAGGTGTAGAACGGGGTTGAACCGATCCAGGATCACAGGCTCATCTTCGCTGCCGTAGACGTAAATCCACTCTTCGCGCTTGGCGATGCTGGCCAGCGGCTGGTCCGTAATACCGATCGACTCCAGGGCGGCCGCCGCGGCGTGGAGTTGGCCGAGACCACCGTCGACCAGAACCAGTCCGGGCATTTTGCCGTTTTCGTCCTTGATGCGGCTATAACGGCGGGTAACGACCTCGCGCATGCTGGCGAAGTCATCGTTGCCTTCGACGGTCTTAATGATAAATTTGCGGTAGTCCGACTTCTTCATGCGGCCGTCCTCCCAAACCACCATGCTGGCGACTTTGTCCGTTCCCTGGACGTGAGAGATGTCGAAGCATTCAATTCTCGCGGGGTTCAAGGGAACGCCGGTGGCGTCTTCAAAGGCGCTCAATATGGCCTTTGAAGACGGCTTCAGAACGCGAAACCGAGCGTCGAAACAGTGTTTGGCGTTGGTCTCGGCCAAGTCATAGAGCGCCTTTTTTTGACCGCGTTGCGGGGTGTGGATCTCGACATTCCGGCCCTTCTTTTCGGTCAGGAGTTCTTCCAGCGCCTCGCGGTCGTCGAAGTCGGCGGGCACATGGATGATCGCGGGAACATAGGTTTGGTCCAGGTAGACCTGTTTGATCAGCGCGGCCATGAACTCCGAAGGCTGGAATTCGAACTGGTCTTCCCAATAGAACTCACGGCGGTCAACGATGCGACCGTTGCGAAGGTGGAACAAATTGACGGCAAGCAGGGGGGGCTCGGCGTAGTAGGCGTAGATGTCGACGTCGTCGCCGGAGGCGGCGGCCATTTTCTGACGATCCTCAATTTCGTCCACGGTCTGGATGATGTCTCGAAGCGAGCCGGCCTCTTCAAAGCGAAGGTCGTCGGAGGCCGCGGCCATTCTTTGGCGAAGCTGCTTTGAAAGATCCTTCAGGCGGCCTTCGAGAAAAAGGCGGACGTTGCCGATGGCGGCGGCATATTCAAAGCCGGTTGTCAGCCCGGCGGCGCAAGGTCCCAGGCAACGGTGGATGTGATATTGCAGGCACGGGTTGGGATGGATCTTGGTGAGGTCGACTTTGCAGGACGGTATTTTGAAGTGGCGGTGGATGAAGTCGACAAGGCGGTAGGCAAGGTTGCCGGGAAAGTAGGGACCGTAGTAGGTTCCTCCGTCCTTGCGGAGGCGGCGGGTGACGAAAACGCGGGGGAATTTCTCGGCGGTGACTTTGATGTAGGGGTAAGTCTTGTCGTCGCGGAGCAGGATGTTGAATCGGGGCTTGTACTGCTTGATCAACGAGTTTTCGAGGGCGAGAGCTTCCTTCTCGTTGTCGACGACGATGTAGTCCAGATCGCGGGCTTCGCTGATGAGCGTTCCAGATTTGGGGTTTGAGAGGCTGTCCTCGCTGAAATAATTTCGCACTCGCGCCCGGAGGATCTTGGCCTTACCCACATAGATGACCTCCCCATGGCCGTTCTTGTAGAGATAGACGCCGGGAAGAAGCGGGAGCTGCGCAACTTTGTCTTTGAGGTCCATGGCGGATTCTTGATTGGCTCGACAACCGGGAAGCGGCGCTATAATTCTAATTGTGGCACGCCGTCTTTGCCTTTTCTTCGTTTTGACGCTGCTCGCGCTATTCGCGCAGCAGCCTCCTCCGGTGATTCAGGAGCCCCCGGAGGAAGACGTCACGCTGGTCGAGACCAAGGAATATACCTTCAACCCTTTGCAGGCGGAGAAAGAGGTCCGAACGGGCAATTTTTACGCAAAGAAGGGCAACCACAAGGCAGCGAGTTTGCGCTACCTTGAGGCCACAAAGTGGAATCCCGGATTTGCGGAAGCGTGGTTGCGTCTGGGCGAATCGTTGGAGAAACGCAAGGATGGGAAGGGCGCCAAAGAGGCCTACGCGAAGTACCTGGAGTTGGCGCCCGAGGCAAAGAACGCGGCGTTGATCAAGAAGAAACTTTGATCAGCCGGGCCGGTGACGGAGCATGGACTCGGTCATTCTGTTGAAACCAGCGTCGAAGTCGGGGAACAGGTCAACGTACTGAATCTGATCCTGAATCTGGCGCGGAACAGGGCATTCGTCCAGGCGCACGGGCACTATGTAAACGCCGTCGAGCGGCTGATTGAGCGCGCAGTCGAGCGCGTAGCGCAGTTCGGCGTGAAACCGGCCGCGCTTTTCGGCCGAAAGGTTGGAAAAGCATGGCACAAAGAAATCCGAGCTGCGAATCGCGCGTTCGATGGCGCGCGGCCAGTTCTGACCGGGCAGCAATTTACGGCGATCCATCCACGGTTCGAAGCCTTTGACGGCGAGCGCGTCGTAGAGAAGGTCGACTTTGGAGGCGTCCTCGGCGGCGTAGGCGAGGAATACACGACGGCGTGAGTTGGGCTCAAATTGAAATGCTCCTCCGGCGGCGCGGAAGGTACCAAGGCCGTCGATTTCGACGCGGCGGCCCTCGTTAAGGCACTGGCGGAGGATTCGCGCCAGTTCATCCATGGTAGTCCTCGTCATACAGGCCCCTTGTTGGCTGCCGTTTTTCCCGGTTTGGCGAAATCGAAATGGCGTCGATCGCCAGGCGGGAAGGCTCCCAGGCCGGGAATTTTGGCCGCTTGGCCACGGCGAAGGCGGCCAACGATTTGGGCCACGATGTGATCGAGGTTATCGGCGGCGGCGGCGGGAGTGACACCCGTGGCGCGCGCCAGGCGGCGGATAAGCGCAGACTGTTTCATAGCGTCCCCATGGTACGGGGAGCGCAAGCGCCAATCGCCGGATGATAAATTTCCCAAGCCGCGTAAGCTACTCAGAAAGAATAAGTTGCGGGTCCAAAAATATTCCCCGAACTCGTGTGACGGGTCACGGGAAAGGGCAGTTATTTTGCCGCGGCGGGCGCCGGTTCCGGAAGATCCTCGGCACAACGGAACCCGATGGCGGGGCTTGTCAGGCGTCCGGGCACACTGGACCACTCATAGGTTACGCCTTCGGGAATCGTACGATCGAACGCGCCGCCCTTAATATAGTGCCAAGGCTCACTGGCGGTAGGGGCCGGCTTGAGCGCCTTGGCAAAGCTCACAATGGCCTGACCGCTGGGTGTGTGCGGATGATCGATCCATTCCCAAACGTTTCCGGTCATGTGCAGGAGCTTATAGGGGCTGGCGCCGGCTTCAAAGCTGTCCACGGGCGCCGGCGCCTTGCTGTTGGCATTCGCATTGGCGGCGGTTTCGGTGTTGCCCCACGGATAGTTGCGCCCATCGACGCCGCGGGCGCCTTTTTCCCACTCCCGTTCGGTGGGAAGGCGCTTGCCGGCCCAGGCGCAAAAATCCCTGGCGTCGGAAAAGCTCACGTTCGTGACGGGAAGACCGGGCGCGTCGACGGCGAAACCGTTGGGGAGCGAACGCCCCGTGCCGGTGGCGAATTCGCGGTAGGTCCTGTTGCTGACTTCAGTCACATCCAGGTAAAACGCCGGGAGCTTGACGGGGGAGCGGGCGGAGCCGAAAAGAAATTCGCCGGCGGGTACGAGCGACATCGCGCCGCCCTTTCCGTTAAGAGTCGCCTCAGGGCCCTTGGGAGGATCCGGCGTTACGGGTGGCTTGTCCCTGAGAAACATCCACAGTCCGATCCCTGCGAGGAGGACTGCGCCAACACTGGCGCCGACGATGGGGCCGAGCTTCAGACCCTTTGCCGCCGAGGCTGTTTTCTTTGGTGGAGTCACCGCGGCGGCGGCCGGTTTGACGCCATCGCGAACTTCAGCGATGATGCTCAACAGGGCTTGGCGGATGGCGGTGAAACCCTGGAGGCGATCCTCCGGTTTCTTGGCGGTGCAACGGATGATGAGATCACAGAGTCGCGGAGGAAGGCCGGCGGCCGCGAGCTTAGTCGTGTCCGGGTTTTCGTGGAGTATGACGTAAAATAGCCGCTCCATTGAGTCGCCGGTGACGAGGCGTTCGCCGGTAAAGAGTTCGTACAGGACAATTCCGAAGGAATAGACATCGACGAGGGGCGTGATGTTGACGCCCATGACCTGCTCCGGCGACATGTAGAACGGCGTGCCCATCGTGTTTCCGGCTTTAGTCAAACTGAACCCGGCGGCCTTGGAGATACCGAAGTCCATGATCTTCGATCGCCCCGACTGTTCGAGAAAGATATTTTCGGGTTTGATGTCGCGATGGATGATGCCGCGTTCGTGCACGAACTCCATGGCCGCGGCGCATTCGGCGGAGATACGAAGCCGGTTCAGCAGGTCACCGGCCTCGCCCTTGCGCATGGTGTCGCGGAGATCCCGTCCACGCAAGTACTCCATGACGATATAGGGGCGTCCGGACTCTTCGCCGTAGTCATGAATAGTGACGATGTGGTCGTGTTGAATGGTGCCGGACATCCGCGCTTCGTGGAGAAAGCGCTCCTTGGTATCGATGTCCCGGCAGCCCTCATCGGTGAGGATCTTGACGGCGACTTGACGGCCTATCACAGTGTCCAGGGCGCGGTAAACGTGGGACATTCCGCCGCCGAGAAACTCCTGCAGCTCGTATTTTCCGAACCGCGCGGGTAGTTGCATGAGCAATTAAGAGAGTAAGCTGATCACGAAATAAATACCGGCCATGAAGAGGAGTACGGCGATGGCGACGAGGATCATTACACCGGTTTGATTCTGCAAGGCGCCGGGGAGAATTTTGACGAATCCGGGGAGCCCGTCGGGGATCTGCTGGGTGCCGCTGACATTGGAGCGAGCGCCGGTCTGCTGCGTGGGAGCCCAGCCCGCCTGGCCGGTGGGCGCGGCCGATGTTGGCCGTTGCTGCTGGGGCTGGGGCTGCTGCGCATAGCCGCCGGATTGCTGTGTATAGCCGGATGTCTGGACCGGCGGCCGGGCGGAGGCAGTGGGCGTCTGGGGCTGTTGTTGGCCCTTACCCTGCTGCATGGCGCCCATGGTGGGCATAGCCGTGGTGACCATACGTTGCGAGCTTTCGACGCCTAGGAAGCGTTCGATGTCGACGGCGGCGTCAAAGAGTTTTTGATAACGATCCTGGGGCTGCTTAGCGGTCGCTTTCGCGACGATCCGGAGTACTTCCCGGTCGACTCCGGCGGCTTGGAGCGGAGCCATGTCCAGGGGCTCGTAAAGGATCTTGTTGAAAATCTTTTCAATGGTGTCGCCCATGATGGGCTTCGCGCCGCAGAGCATCTCAAAGAGGAGGATTCCGAAAGAATAGACATCGACCAGATGCGTTACCTGTTGGCCCAAGACCTGCTCGGGAGCCATGTAATAGGGCGTCCCCAGTGTAAAGCCGGCGCGGGTCAACTGCATCCCCTCGGCCTTTGCGATGCCGAAGTCCATGAGCTTGATTTTGCCGGTGGAATCGACTTGCAGATTTTCCGGTTTGATGTCGCGATGGATGATCTTCTTCTGGTGAATGTAGTCGATCGCTTTGGCGATCTGGACGGCGAGACGGAGACGGTTGCGGATATCGCCGGCGCGGTTATTGCGCATCGCGTCGCGAAGGTTCTCCCCGCGGAGGAACTCCATCACGATGTAGGGCTTGCCGCCTTCTTCGCCGAAGTCGAAGACGTTCATGATGTTTTCATGAACGATGCTGGAGGCGACACGAGCTTCCTGAAGAAAGCGCGCCTTTGCCTCGGCATCCGAGCAGCCTTGTTCCGTGAGGATCTTCACGGCGACAGTCCGCCCGAGTACCGTATCCTGCGAGCGGTAGACATGGGACATGCCACCGCCGAGGAATTCCTGCAATTCGTATTTGCCAATCCGAGCCGGAAGCTGCATCAGGAGGTCCGAAGTCTCATAGTATCATCTCGTTGCCGCCATTACCGGGCCACGACCGGCTGACATTGCAACGCCTGGTTGAATTCGCGCGAGAAAACCGGGACATTCACTTCAAATTTGTAGCTGGCGGTTTTGCCGTCGATGATCATCGGCGTGGCTGCTTTGCCCTGTCGCACGATCCATTCGATGCTCTGGCCGCCGCCGGTGGGGATGACGTGGTCGGCCGCGTAAATGAAGCGGTAGATGCCCCACAGGCCGGGCTGTTGTTCCACGTCGAAGGCCGTACCGCCGACGAGTTTGACGTTGCCGCGGACACCCTGTTGGCTGGTGCCGGGCCATGTAAACTGTTTGCCCCCGCCGGAGGCGCCGAACGACTGTGACTGTCCATCGATGTTAAGTTGGCTGCCGGTGACGACATCCGATTTTAGCGGGGTAAGGGTGTAGACCATCCGCGGCTGTTGGGATCCGCCCGGGAAAACCATGTCGGAGAACCGTTGGGCCTGATTGACGAAGTTGATGTAGGCGGGGTTGACCTGAATATTGTCGGCGTTGACGCCGACCCATTTGCCGCCATCCTTCTTCATGTATTTCTTGAGATCCGCTTCCAGGAAGGCCCAGATGGCGCCATCGACCGGGCGGAACACCTTGGCCACATCGTCGAGGGTCGCATCGACCTTGGCGGCGGGGCTGAAGGGGAACTTGCCGCGGAGGCCGGCGAAGCGCTGGTTGCAGAAGCCTGCGCCTTTGGCATTCAGTTCTTCCTTGCCCATGCCACGCAGGAACCGGTCCACTTGAACGATGGGGTCCTCCAGGATACGGAAGGCGGTTTGGTCCACTTTGCCATCCGGGTCCGGATTAAAGCTGCGGGCCACAGCCTTCAATTGCATCCGCGAGTCGCCCGCGGCGTCGATGGGTTTATTTGCTGCGCCAGGGTCGGTTTTCAGATTCGGCACGGCGTCCGCGAGCGCCTTTTGAAGTTTGGCGAGGGAGTCGATATAAACACCATTTTTCTCCGGATAGATGTATTTCTGAATGGTCGCGGGCGCGGGGACTACTTCCATGATGGGCTGGAAGGCATTGCGAATTTTTTCGTTCTCGACGGCCAGGTTTCGCGTCGCAAGCCAGAACAGAGCCATCAGCGGAGTGTCGTTGGAGACAATTTGATCGAGCTTGGCGGTGGCGTCTTCGAGATCCTTATACTTCACGAACGTCGAGTTGTTCATGTAGCCGCGCCAGGCTTTGATGTAATCGACGACGTAGCGATCGGTAAGGCTCTTGGCGAGCGTGGAACGATCAATCGAACCGGCGCCGCCGCCGCAACTTATGCGGGCGGTGTCCTTGGGATTGGAGGTTTCGCCGCAAAGGACCCACTTGTCGCCGCCAAAGAAGGGATCGGGATTCTTGATGTATCCGGACATGGCGCCGAAGCCTTCTTTAGTGAAGCCGCCCGATACGTCCTTGTTGTTAATGATGATGACTTCGGAGCCTTTGATGTCCCGGTTGTAGTTTACCGGCTTATTGGCTTTGTTGGCCGCGGCAAGCATGGACTGATAAATACTGTCGACGCCTTCAAACTTCGCCAGGAAGTTGCGGCCGCGGGTGGCGGCGTCGGCGTCGAAAGCGAGGGGGCAGCCGCCGGAGTTGCGAAGGTAATCGGCATAGAAATCGAACTGGGCGCGAGCAAGCTGGGCGCGGTCGGCGACGTCGCGACCGGCGGACCAGGCGTTGAAAAGCGCGGCGGCGGTGATGTCCCTGGTGGACTTGTCGGGGTAGACGGTGAGCGTGAGATAGGTACGAAGGGCGCTGAAGTAAGTACCGTAATCGTCGGTGGGCTGGGGCGAGAAGGGGAGGTTCTTCAGCATCCGCTGAATGCCGCCATGGGTGGGGCCGAGAAGGGTCTGGTTAAACTTCTGGCACCAGATTTCCTTGACGTGCGGATACATCTCGTTGCCGGAGTAGAGGCCCATGCGGAGCTTGTAGGGCGCGCCGTTTACTTTGTAGCCATCGAGATTTTCGAGGGTTTGGCGAAGGGCTTCCAACTTTTCTAGCGATGCTTTGTCGGGCAGAGCATTGGGGTCGGTGATGTTCACGCTGGCGATGCCGCGGGCGTTATCGAGGGCATCGTTTTCGAGCGCCCGGTTGCCGAAGTAACTGATGGTGAAACCAATGAGGGCAAAGAGGGAAAGCAACGCCGCGACGCCAAGGAGGATGCGCTGCAGCGTAGAAGTTTTGGTGCTGGAACTGGAGGCGACCTGAGCTTCGTGGTCGTTCAGTATGACATCGTTAAACAGCCGGCCGAGAAAGGTCCACTGGGGCACCTTGCGGGTGGCGCCAACCTGCGGCGTGAAGCTGGGGCCGCCCTGCTGGCCCATGGTGCCGCCGGGGCCGAGCTTAAAGATCTTGGTGGCGCCGCCCCCGCCCGGATCGATGGCGGGCTGGTGCTGCTGGCGCGAAGCCTGGAGGCCGGCGGAATCATCAATGACGACAGGCCGGACGCCGGAGAAGTAGAAGCCGCGAAGAAAGGGCGAGGTGCGGAGCTGGCTGGGTTTGCAAAGATCGACGAGGAACTGCACCAGCGGCCGGCGAAGCTTGGTAAATTCCCGCGCGAATTCGTAGGCGCCGGGGAGCTTAGAGGGGTCATTTTCCCGGGGTAGCAGGAGCAGTCGCTTGTCGCAAAGAGAGTGGGTAAGAAGGTTGTACTGGTCAGAGAGGCGACGCGTCTCTTCTTCGGAGTAGATGCCGCCGGCATCGGCGGGGACGATGGGCAGAGTGGCGCCGAAAATTTGGAGCGCCTCTTCACTGCCGATATTGCGGGCAAAGTCGAGGAAGAATTGCATCCGGTCCATGCGCGTGAAGAGGACGTAGACCGGGACGCGAATGCCGAGTTGCGCGGAGATCTCAACGAGCCGTTCATTGATTTTGCGGGCAATGACGGTGGATGTTTCATTGCCGCCCTGGCGGAAGAAGGTCTCACCGTCGAAGGTGACAACGGCGGCGCGGGGGGACTGGGCCTTGGCGCCGACGACGCTTTTCAGGTGGCCTGGCGCCAGCCGGCGAACGAGGCTGCGCCAGCGGTCGGGGTCGTTCATGAAGCCCCCGCAGGTGTCCATGAAAAGCGTCTGCCGGGCCATGAAAACATTGGCCATGCGGGTGGGAATGATGTCGGAACCCTGGTACACCAAGCCGCTGACCAGTTCGGGTTCGAGTCCGCTATTAACCAGCGAAGTGGTTTTGACGCTGCCGTTTTCGCCGATGAGAAAGACGAGCGGCAGGTTGCTGATCTTGGCGCCCTGAGAGGTTTTGGAAAGACCGAGTTTGGTGTCGACGTCCTTGCACAGTGCGTCGATTTCAGGATCGCCGCTATTAGCGCCGGGGCGGGCGGGCTGCTTCGAACGGAGCCACAAATAGAGCGCGCCGCCGATGATGCCGAGCAGGCTCATGACACCGATGAAAATCCAAAACATCGAGCCGGCGAGCGGGATAAAGTAGGCGATGCCGACGAAGAGTCCGATCCAAACGAGGACGCAGAGTATGACGATTATGATTGGCCACATGATGGGAGCTCCTTCGTTTCTTTATCGGCCCCGCGCCAGCGAAGCCAGGCTGCTGATGCCGTTGGACAGAAAATAATAATAGGCCATGTAGAGACCGGCCGTAAGAAGAACCGATACGCCGGCCATAATGGCGAAGCGCTTGACCCAGGGATCATTGCCGGTGGGGGAGACGGCGCCGGCGGGCGGCAGCATGCCGTTCGGCGAGATAGCGATACTGGTGCGGCGGATACGATGAATTTTCTCGGACGTCGCGTGGAGAATGGGCTGAAGGTCGCCGCGATTGCCGAGGCTATAACGGCCCATGAATCCGAGGAGGAGGCAGAGCTGAAAGACTTCCAAAAGATCAGCGAGCGATTGGGAGTCGTTCATCGTTAGCAGCTTCTGGAGGTGCTGGAAGAAAATCTCACCGGCGACGTGGTGGCCGAAGTACTCCTCTTGCATTGGCTGGCGAGGCCAGTCGGCAAAGACCGGGAGGCGAAGATTGAGAATCGATTCGTCAAGGAAGGCGATGACCGCAAAGATGGCGAGTTTTATCTCCTCGCCGTCGTAACCGCGCTTTTTGGCCTCCTGATCCGCCATTTTGATGGCTTCCCTGACCTGGTGGCGGAAGGCGTTGGCGTCGGAGACGGGTTGGCGGTTGGAACGCATCCGCTCGATGACGGTGAAGACTTCCTGGAAAACCCAGGAGAGGTTTTCGGCGCGCCGCTCGGTACCGAAGGCGGCGGGGGCGGCAGTGTTGGCAGCGGTGGGTTGCATGCTCTCCTCAGACTAAATCGTGCTGCTAAATCAAGATTCCATGATGACGAACAGTTCCGGTTTAGGATCCGGAAGGTCGCCAGGGATGTAGAGACCGATCTGCCGGGTCTGCGAAATGCTCTCGAAGCAGGGCCCTTTGCAGGTGATGGTGAAATACTGAGCGTCGACACGGGACCGAATCGCCGACGGGGCGACCGGGAGATGAATCAGCGGTAAACCGGGCAGGGCGCGCTCAACCAGTTTAGGGACGAAGGCGACGGAACAGAACTTGGCCAACTGGGGCGTTTTGCGGATGACATCGGCTTCCATGGCCGGTGAACGAACGCTGAGAATCCATTTTGACGGATTCAGCACACGTTGATCGGTGACCATGCCGCGGTAGAAGTAGTCGGCGGTTTTTTCCAGCGGTATTTGAATGAACTGGGTGGGAACCATCGTTTCGAGCAGGAACCGAATGAGGGCATCGAGATCCTCAAAAGTTTTGTCCAACTCGCGATGTTTGTAAAGCGGAATTTTATTGGGATGATGATCGACCGAAAAAGTACAGAGCGCCCCGGCGAGACGAGCGAGTTCGCTGTAGAGCTCCTCCGGATGGCCGCGCTTCACTTTTAGCTGATGGCGAAGCGGGGCAATAGCGGAGTTGACGCTGTGAAGCATCCAAAAAGTCGCGATTTCGGAGGTGGAGTACTCCGACCAGAGGCTGGCGCTGCCGCTCTTTCCGCGGCCGAGCGCGCGGCTCTTGTCATCAAGGATATCGACCAGGCGTTGGAGAATGCCGAGAACGCGTTCGCTGGCGGAGACCTGGACGCAGGGCGGAACGAACGTGGGATCGAATACAAAGTTGCCCGTACCGTCACGCATGACGCGGGCGATGGCGAGGCTGGTGTTGGGATCCGGATTTTCCAGATCGAGTACCAGCCGAATGTTCTTGCGGCCAAGCCGGACGGGTTTTTCGTCACGACCGGTGGTTTCGTCGAATAGAAGCTGGTTTTCGGCGACGAAGCGGATTGGCTGCGAGCCAGCTTCCTCGGACGGGATGCAATTCAGGCCGTTTTCGCGACGCGCGGGGATTGTGAGATAGACGGTGACCCGGTCCCGGGTCATCGGAAAATCGTCGGCAATATTGCGTGTCGGCGGCAGAACGTCATGCTGCGGCATGTGGAAGGGCAACCCGTCGGGGAGTATCCCCCGAGCGTGGAGGACAGACAGAGTTCCATTGATCAGAGCCTCGGAATCGAGTTCGCAACCCGCCAGACCCCATGGTTCGAACCACAGAGACGAGGTCGCGAAACGGATGGAATCCTCGAAGTATCGGCCCTGTACCTGAAAATGATGAGGTCCAAGGTACATCCCCTCCGACCACACTACGCGCGAAAGCTGTTTCATGCGCTTAATCCCTAACGCGGTTTCGGCGAATAAAGTCCCGCCCTTTTCCGGTTCTTGGCACGATTTACTCTACCACAGCGCCTTCAACTTGCTAACGTAGGAAAATAGTAGGGTGGTGACGGGAATTCCCATGTGAATCCGTCCGCCGCCTCAGTTGTTTTGAGAATGCGGCTGCTGGAGCCGCCGTGATAATCTACTTCCACGGATCGGGTAGGCAGGCTATGAGCTTCGAAGACAAATACGAGATTCTTGCAGAACGGCGAAACGACGGTATCAAGACGTTCATTGCCTTGGATAAGGCGACCCGGCACGCGGTTGAAGTCCATCTGTTCCTGGCGGGGAGCGCAGCGGCGGACAACTCGATTCTTGAAAAGTTAAAGCGCCTTTCACCAGAGCATGCGCAGTTCGTGCTGGAAATCGGCGACACCGGCGGAACGCCATATGCGGTTACCCACGTGCTGCCCGACGGGCGAGGCCTGCGGGAGTGGGTGAATGGAGTGGAAGAAGGCGCTCCGTTTTTTGGCGGTCCGTCGATTTCCGATGTAGAGAAGGGCTCGACGCTGCCGCCATTTCGGGCTCCATCATTAGGACGTGGAGAGACGCTGCCGTCCTTTCAAGCGTACGATCCAGGAAAGGGCGCAACCCTTCCTCCGTTCAAAGCACCCACTCTGGAGCGCGGCGACACATTGCCCGCGTTTCAGGCGTATAACCCGGGGAGGAGCGAGCCGCCTCCGCCGTTCCAGATGGACTCGCCAAATCGCGGCGAGACTTTGCCGCCTTTCCGGGCGATGACGCAGCCTCCTCCCAAGGCCGGCCCCCTTGCCTTCGAGCCGCAGCAGGCGGGCAAGAAGGGCGCGGACGAGGACTTCCTCCGGTTGTTTCAGGTGCCGGAACGGAGCAAGGGCGGACTATCAATGTCGAGTGCGCCGGCGACACTCCCTACTGCCGGTAAGAAAAGTGATCCCGGCGAGTTTACCCGGCTCTTTGAATCGTCGCCGCTACCGGTCGCGAAGGCGCCCGCAATGGAGACGCCGACGGACGAAATTCCTGCAGCCGGACTCCCGGCGGCCACACCATCCGCCCCGGCGGCCGGTGAGTTCACTCGGATGTTCGATTCGCAGTCCGCGGGAACGGCGCCTCTTCCTGCTCCGGCTCTGCCCGCGGCGCCAGCGACCGCTCCCACCGCGTCCGCAGCCCCTCCCGGTGAATTCACGCGGATGTTCAATGCGCAATCGGCGGGCGCCGCTCCTCCGCCCGAGCCGCCGAAGGCCCCTGAACCACCCCAAGCCCCGGCCCCGCCCGCAGCACCCGCCGGCGAGTTCACTCGAATGTTCAACGCGCAGTCGGCAGGGGCAGCACCACCGCCCGTTCCCGCCGTACCCGAGCCACCGAAAGCGCCTGAACCACCCCAAGCCCCGGCCCCGTCCGCAGCACCCGCTGGCGAATTCACGCGGATGTTCAACGCGCAGTCGGCAGGGGCAGCACCACCGCCCGCTCCCGCCGTACCCGAACTGCCGAAAGCGCCTGAGCCACCCAAATTCACCGCCACACCGCCCGCGGGCGGTGGTGAATTTACGCGAATGTTCAACGCGCAATCGGTAAGCGCGACGCCGCCGCCCGCTCCCGCCGCGCCCGAACTGCCGAAAGCGCCTGAGCCACCCAAATTCACCGCCGCACCGCCCGCGGGCGGTGGTGAATTTACGCGAATGTTCAACTCGCCCTCGGGAAGTGGGGCGCCTCCGGCGCCGAGCAATCCTGCTCCCTTTTCGCCTCAGCCACCCGCTGCACCGCCCGCTTCGTCGGGCGACTTCACGCGAATGTTCAATTCGCCGTCCGGCAGCGCCCCGCCTCCCGCGGCGCCACTTCCAATGGCTCCTTCCGCTCCCCCGGCGTCCACGGATTTCGCCAGCCTTTTCAATCCGCCCGCGGGCAGTACTCCGCCTCCGAGCCTTCCCTCCACACCCGGACTCTCCGGCGGCGGCGGACAGCCTGGTGAATTTACGCGGATGTTCAATTCCGGCGGCGGACCAAGCGGTGGAGCGGCTCCCGGCTCCCCCTCCCCCACTCCATTCTCGCTCCCATCGCAACCGCCGGCTCCATCAAAGCCGCTGGGCGCTCCAGGGGAATTCACGCAGATGTTCGGCGCGCCGGGTGGGAACCCCGCTCGTAACGCGCCGCCGCTCCTTGGGGGCAGCGGCGCTTCCGCTCCGCCCGCGCCGCCTTCATTTGGCGGGCCGCCGCCGGCGAGCGCAACGCAGGTTTTCACCCTGCCTGGTTCGGGCAACGCCGGCTCCCCTGGCGGCCAGGTGGCCACCGGACCCAGCGAGTACACACGAGTCTTCATGGCGCCGGGCGCGGGCGCGCCTCCAGGCGGGGAAGGCTCCGGCGGAGGGAGCGGCGGTGGGATGATGGGCGCGTTAGGGGGCATGGCCAACGTCTCCGGACCGCAGTATAGCGGACCGCAACTGACCGGGCCCCAAATGTCCGGGCCGCAGATGAATATGCCGCAGGTTTACATGGGTTCGGACGGCCTGCACTTCCAACAGGGCAGTATGTCGGCGCCGCAGTTATACGGACCGCAGGTATCCAACCCCTATCTCAGCGGGCCCCAAATGAACGTCAACACGCCCACGTGGCAGCCCGGAATGCCCGACATGCCCGGCAGCGCGCCACAAGCCCCCGATGGGATGCAGGGCGGGATGCCCCCTTTACCTCCGGCGGCAGGCAATAACAAGATGATCTTTATCGCGCTCGGCGTACTCCTGCTGATCGCGATCATCGTCGTTGTAGTCTTTGTAATCTACAAATAGTTCGCTATTGCTGCCGGTGCGATTTATGTCGCTTCCGGCAGCAATATGATCAATTCCAGGTTGGGTTTCGGCAAATCGCCGGGAACGTAAGCAGCCAGGTTGCGGGCGCGCACTATGGCTTCCCACGCGCCGCCGGTCATCGCGACGCTAAAGTACTGGCAGTTCAACTTGACAGGCACCGCGCTGGGCGGCTTGGGCACGTGCGTCAACGACACGCCGGGAAGCGCCTGCCGGACAAGATGCTCGATATGATTTGCCGAGCAAACCTTGACCAGGTAGGGCGTCTTGGCGATCAGGTCGCCCTCGTTCATGTCAGCTGAAATCGCCAGGTACATACGCGTGTTTCGCAGGAAACGGTCCTCGGCGAGCGGCGTGCCATAGATGCTCGGCTGCAGCAGTTTGAGCGGCAGCGACACGAAGTTGCTGGGAACGACGGTTTCGAGCAGCGTCCGGATCTGCTCATCGAGCTCGGTGAAGCAGCCGCCGAGGTTGTCGTGATCATACTTCGGCAGGTCGCGCGGATGGAGGTTGATGGAAAACGTCGTCAGCGAACCCGCGAGCGAGGCCATCGTCTCATACAGATATTCGGGATGCCCGCGTCGCACTTCCAGTAAATGCTGAAACTGCGGAAAATGGGAGTTGATGGTGTAGAGCAGCCAGAAGTTGGCGATATCGGCGGTACCGAAATCCGCCAGACTTAAATTCTTCTGGCGACGTTGATTCGCCAGCAGCGAGCTCTTCGCGCTAAGTATCTCAATCAGCCGGCGCGTCAACGCCAGCAGATATTCCGTACCGCTGATGTCGAGCGTCGGCGGCACGAATTTTTGATCGACATCGAGCGTGCCCGTCGGATTGCGCCGGATACGGGCGAAGCGAATTGTGGAGTAGCCGTCGAGCGACTCATTGCTCGTCAAAATGCGAAAATTTTTCCGCGCCACTTGGACTGGCTTCTCATTCAACCCGTTGTTCTCATCGCGCAGCATCGCCACTTCGGAGAAGTATCTGGTTCCGGAGTCCTTGCGCGTCGCCAGCGAAATATTCAAACCGGGAATCCGCTGCTCCGGGATACAGAGAAAGACATCGAGTTCGTTTTGATCGACATCGAAGGCTTCGGTCAATGGTTTTGGCGGCGGCGGCGGGTCGGGTGCGGGAATATCGAACGGCATGCCGTCGGGGAAGATGCCCGCGGCCGATGAGACCGCGATGTTTCCCGCGGCTAGTTGCTCATGGTCGATTCGAACATGCCCAAAGCCCCACGGACGAAAGCTAAGCGCCTCCGTGTGGAATCGAAGAGTACTCTCAATAAACCGATCCTGCGTTTGCAAATGCTGGGGACTCAGGAAAGTCCCCTTCATCCAGATCACCGGTTGCAGTTGCCTCATAGCGACTTCAAAGGTAACACGCGCAAACGCCCCGCTCAGAGCGGCAGAATTTCTTCGCGGTCGGGATTGTAATTCAATCGGCGCTTTTGCACGTAGGCGATGTTGCCCAAATGCGACGCGGCGGCGGAACGGTGGCCGATCTGTACGTCCGCGTTCGGGAGTTTGCGCGAACGGCAGCAGTCAATAAAGTTCTGCACATGGTCGATGGTTTGGTCCTTCGTATAAGGTACTTTTACCGGCGCCGCGCCCCGTTCAGCGGACGTGAACTCATACCCCTGGCGGGTGATGTAGAGCTTGCCTTGTGTCCCGCACATCTCCACCGCCGCGCCTTTGATACCCGGGGCGAGCGTCGCCTCGAATGTGGCCACCCATTCCTTCGGATATTCCAGCAGGACATTGATTGTATCCGGCGCGCTACGTCCGTCTTTGTAGTGATAGACGCCTCCCGCGGCGCTGGCCGAAATCGGGTTGTCCTGGCCCATGAACATGTGGACCACATCGATCCAATGGGTGAAGAGATCGGTCACCTGGCCGCCGCCGAAATCGAGATAAGCGCGGAAGTTGAAATACTGCTGAGGATCGTAGTCGCGCCACTTTACAGGGCCGAGGAAGCGCGCCCAATCGAGATTGGACGGGCGGTTTTGCAGGACGGCGGGCGCTTTACGCAGATGGTAAGTGTTGCCGTGCCACCACGTGCGGGCCATGGTGATCTTCCCCAGCTTGCCGGAGTCGATGTACTCGCGCTTGGCCTCCAAATAATTTTCGCCGGAACGCTGCTGCATTCCTACCTGACAGATACGATTGTTGACGCGCGCCGCCTTGACGATGGGCGGACCTTCGTCAATCGTAAGCGTCAGGGGCTTTTCCACATAGACGTCTTTTCCGGCGTTCAGCGCGTCGATGGCGCATGTCGAGTGCCAGTGATCGGGCGTGGCGATCAGCACGGCGTCGACATTTTTCGCCTCCAGCAACTTGCGGTGATCGTTGAAGCCTTTGGCTGTCGTCGCCTTTTGCTGTACCTTGTCGATTTTCGCGCCATAGATGTCGCAAACGGCGTTGACGTCCACCTGCTTGCTGTTCTGGAAGACGGTCATCACATACTCGCCGCGGTCGCCACAGCCGATGAGGCCGAGTTGAACGCGGTCATTAGCGCCCAGCACGCGCATATAGCTGGCGGCGGACATGGCGGCGGCGCCGCGAATCAGGGAACGTCGGTTCATAGGGGTAGAATCTCCTCGCGGTCGGGGTTGTAGCGAAGACGGCGGCGTTGCAGGTAGGCGATATTGCCCAGATGCGAAGCCGCGGCGGAACGATGGCCGATGTAGACATCGCCGTTCGGTAGCTTTCGGGAACGGCAGCAGTCGAGAAAATTCTCCACGTGGTCGATCGTCTGTTCACGCGGCGATTTGACGATCACCGGAGGCGCTCCGCGTTCAATCGACTGGAACTCAAATTGGCCGCGCGTGATCAGCAATTTTCCCAGCGTGCCGCACATCTCCACCCCGGCGCCTCTAATTCCAGGAGCGAGCGTGGCTTCGAACGTCGCGGTCCATTCATTCGGATACTCGAGCAGAACGTTAATCGTATCGGGCGCCGTGCGGCCATCCTTGTAGTTCAGGATCCCCCCCGCGGCACTCGCCGAAACCGGGTTGTCCTGCCCCATAAACATGTGAACGACATCGATCCAGTGGGTGAAAAGATCCGTCACCTGGCCGCCTCCGAATTCCAGGAATGCGCGAAAATTCCAGAATCGCTGCGGATCCCAGTCGCGCCATTTAACGGGTCCGAGAAATCGCGCCCAATCCAGATTCGACGGCAACTGGGCCAATTGCGCGGGAGCTGTCCGCAGATGTGCGCCATTCCCATGCCACCATGTGCGTGCGAGCGTGATTTTGCCCAACTTGCCCGTATCGAAGTATTCGCGTTTCGCCTGTAAATAGTGCTGACCCGACCGCTGCTGCATGCCGACCTGGCAGACGCGGTTGTTTACTCTGGCGGCTTTAACGATATGAGGGCCCTCTTCGATCGTCAGCGTGAGCGGCTTTTCCACATAGACATCTTTGCCCGCGTTCAGGGCGTCAATCGCGCAACCGGAGTGCCAGTGATCGGGCGTGGCGATCAGGACCGCGTCGACATTCTTCGCCGCGAGCAATTTCCGGTGATCGTTAAAGCCTTGGGCTCTGGTCGCTTGTTGTTGCGCCCGGTCGATCCGTTCCCCATAGACATCGCAGACCGCCGTCACGTCCACCTGATTGGTCTTCATGAAGGTGCCCATAACGCCGGCGCCGCGGCCGCCGCAGCCGATCAATCCCAGCTGCACGCGCTCATTCGCGCCCATGACACGGGAATAACTGGCCGCGGTCATGGCGGCCGCCAAGTGAATGGCGCGACGGCGCGACGGGGCGGGAATTGGCATGGGTGAGATTATATCAATCGCCTCGACTACAATAGAACATGGCGCACGGCGAAAAACGGGGATGGCACATTTTTCGCGACGCCTTCGATGGGAGTGCCGTCGACTATACCGCCGGAAACCTGGACCGATCCCTGCTTTTGCTGGCGATTCCGATGATTCTGGAAACGGCCATGGAGTCGTTGTTCGCGATCGTGGATATCTTCTTCGTCTCGAAACTGGGCGAAGACGCGATGGCTACCGTGGCGCTCACGGAGTCGCTGGTCGTGCTGGTTATCGCCGTCGCGCTGGGCTTGAGCTTTTCGACCACGGCGTTCGTCGCGAGGCGAATCGGTGAGAAAAAGCCGGAGGAAGCGGCACGGGGCGCGGCGCAGTCAGTGCTGATTGGGGTCGCATCCTCGGCTTTGATCGGCTTGGCCGGATTCGTTTTCGCGCCGGAGTTGTTGGTGTTGATGGGCGCCACGGAGGGAATCCTGCGGAACGTGACGTTTGCGCGGATCGTGCTGGGCGGGTGCGGCACATTGATGATGCTCTTCCTGTTGAACGCGATCTTTCGTGGCGCGGGCGACGCCGTCATCGCCATGCGCGTTCTCTGGTTTGCGAACATTATCAACATCGTGCTGAATCCCTGCCTGATCTTCGGGCTCGGCCCCTTTCCCGAAATGGGCATTGCGGGTTCGGCGGTGGGGACGGTGATCGGCCGCGGCGCCGGAGTGCTGTACCAGTTCTGGCTCCTTCATAGCGGAGCGGGACGCATCCATATTCGCGCCGCCGATTGGAAGCCCAATCCGGAGCTTCTCCGCCACATCATTCGCCCGGCTCTGAATGGCATGTTGCAGATCTTCATCGCCACCGCGAGCTGGACGGCGTTGGTTCGCATCGCCGCGACGTTCGGTCCCACTATATTGGCCGGCTACACCATCGGCATTCGCGTGATCATGTTCAGCATCATGCCATCGTGGGGCCTTTCCAATGCCGCCGCGACACTGGTGGGACAAAATCTCGGCGCCGGCAAGCCGGAACGGGCCGAAGCCTCTGTCTGGCTGGCCGGCTTCTATAACGCCATCTTTCTGGGCACGCTTTCGGTGGTGTTCATGCTGGCGCCGGAGTGGATTCTGCGTGTGTTCACGGACAGTCCCGCGGTGCTGGAGGCCGGCGCTCTTTGCCTTCGCTACGTCAGTTCCTGCTACGTCCTGTACGGCTACGGAATGATGATGCTGCAGGCTTTCAATGGCGCCGGTGACACGGCTACGCCCACCCGCGTCAATGTCATCGGCTACTGGGTGGTGCAGATCCCGCTCGCCTGGGTACTGGCGCACACGCTCGGATTCGGGCCCCGCGGCATGTATGGCGCCGTGGCGCTGGCGGAGATAACGGTGTCGCTGCTGGCGATCGCCTATTTCCGGCAAGGGCGCTGGAAGCAAGCCGCAATCTAATACCATGGGCAGAACAGGCCTACACTCTCGCGGCGTCAACAACGGCTCTCGCGACGTCAATGGATGGCCGCGGCGCTTTCCCTGCAGTCCTCGCGGCGGCCGAATATCGTCTGGATAATGGCTGACGATATGGGCTGGGGCGACCTCGGCTGTTACGGCCAGAAACAGATTCTGACCCCGAACATCGATCGCCTCGCAACACAAGGAATGCGTTTCACTTCGGCCTACGCCGGTTCGGCCGTCTGCGCGCCGTCTCGCAGCACTCTCATGACCGGGCAGCATTCCGGCCACACCCGCGTTCGGTGGAATCACTCCGTGCAGACGGGCGGCCGTGTCCCGTTGCGCCCGGAAGACAACACCGTCGCGAAAGTTCTGCGAGGCGCCGGCTACACCACCGGCATTGTAGGCAAATGGGGGCTCGGCGAGCCTGACACCACCGGCGTTCCGAATCGACAGGGTTTCGACGATTGGTACGGCTTCCTGAATCAGGACCACGCCGTGGACTATTACACCGATCATCTCTGGCGCAACGAAAAGAAGGAGCCGATCCCGGGCAATCAGAACGGTGCGAAGGGCGAATACACGACCGATCTGTTCACGCGCGAGGCGCTGCGGTTCATTCGCGTCAATCGCTGGAATCCGTTTTTCAGCCATGAATCGGGCATGAATAGCGAACATAAACGGCCCGGTTATCGAGCGCAAATGATGGCGCGGGCCGTCGAAAATCAGATGTTCGCGGTGGCCGCGAATGCCCCCGGAAATATCGCCG
>Ga0105048_10004522_pt1 | contig 22618 bp, 17 predicted proteins | sample MAT05_FD_78382 | JGI IMG/M metagenome (GOLD analysis project Ga0105048, IMG submission 78382) | Freshwater microbial communities from Lake Fryxell liftoff mats and glacier meltwater in Antarctica - MAT-05 | ecosystem: Environmental > Aquatic > Freshwater > Ice > Liftoff microbial mat | place...
AACTACCTCGCCCGACCGCTGAATCATTCCGAAAATCGGAGGCTTTTCTTTCTCCAAGGTGCCGCGTCCTCGATCTCCTTTTAAACGCCTCCGACGCCCTTCTCGTTCTTTTTTTTGACTGCCGCGGGATTCCCCTTATGCCTTGCAACAATATAGACTTCATCGCATTCGACCTCTCCCGAAAGCGTCACTTCCGGTTCTTTTGCAAGTATCCCATTTCGAAGCAGAGTTGTCATCTCATGAGCGCTGTCCGGGTCCAGTTCGAGTTCCTTGGCGATTTGAGAATTCGACAGATTGAGCCCCATAAAGTACAGGCACAAAATCCACACTCGAAGTGGTTGATGGTGCCCCGCAAAAATTGTCCCAGTGAGATCGTCAAACTCGCGTTGGCAATCACTGCATCGATATCGCTGTCGCTCTTTCTGAGTTTCATCAAAACCACGCTTGGCAACGTTACTGGAGTCGCACGACGTACACCGAACCCCCATCGGCCAGCGCATCCGCCGCACTTCCTGGAAGCATTTCCGATCGTCCATCAAAAGCAGTAGTGTCAGCGCCATCCTTGGCATCCTTGGGTAAAACGGGACGCGAATAACCCAAAACCATGGGTTCACTCGATTCCGCTATGATACCTGCGATCAGACCATCCAAACAGACCTCCCCGGAACGCCGGATGAGCCTAGAATTCATTGCGATTAAATCAGGACAAAATCAATGTTGGTAAAATCATGAAGAAGGTGGCAGTCGGACAATTGAAAAAGTTACGATTGAGGACCTCCCCACTTTGCCGGAAGAGCCAAAATGTTTTACGCGATTGAGACTTTTCTGAATCGCGTTACGCATTGATGGTGTCAGCACTCGTTTTAGTTAGACGAGTTTGCATGGCTGCCGTCAACAACTTGATGCAACGTGCCGCCTCTGACGAATCCTATTGTCAACGATTGAAAGGAAATCCTCGTAAGTGTATGGAAGAAGCGATCGGCAGCCCGCTTCCCGAAAATCTGCGGTTTGTTGTTCATGAACCACCCGAAAATCTGATGCGCGTGATCCTCCCTTGCCTGACACATGGCTCAAGTGGTCCGCATGAATTGAGCGAAGGAGAGCTGTCCGAAGTTTCCGGTGGCAGAAAAGGCTTATTGACACGAATCGTCGATTGGTTCTGTGACGACCATACAAGCACATGGAACAATGAACAATTCGGGACCTCACATACGTATGTGGACCACTCCGCTACGTTCGAGCAAATCAACTAGAGATCATTCGTACGAGCACTGCACGGTGCTAAACTACCTGCCTTGCGGTCATACGTTTGAACAATCCTTCTTGTTCGTTCAGTTCTTGGTACGTGCCGCACTGAACGATTTGGCCTGCTTGCAAAACGTAGATTCGATTGGCTTCTCGAATGGTGCTCAATCGATGAGCGACAACGAGCCTTGTGACTTGCATGCGTTCAAGACTCTCACTGACGATTTGCTGTGTTCGATTGTCAAGTGCGCTGGTCGCTTCATCGAAGATTAGAATCTTAGGTCGTGTCACGAGGGCTCGGGCGATCAGCAAACGTTGAAGTTGTCCTCCAGAAAGTGTCCCTCCCCCTTCGCTGATAAACGTATGCATCCCCATCGGCATCTGTTCGATATCGGCAGCTAGTCCTGCGGATCGGGCCGCTTCCCAAGCGTGATCGAGCGAAACGCGACTGGCGCCGGCAATGTTGTCGAACAGCGATCCGGAGTTGACGATTCCGGATTGAAGCACAACCCCTATTTGCCTCCGAACCGACATGGAGTCGAGACCCGCTAGGTCCTGGCCATCAAAGCAGACGGACCCTCCCTTCGGAATTTCGAAGCCGAGCAGAATCCTCAACAGACTGGATTTGCCTGACCCTGATGGGCCAACGATGGCTACAAACTGACCTGGGTTCGCGTGAATGCTGACATCGTTCAAAATAAGCGGACCATCATCGCGATACCGAAACTCAATGTGCGACAGCGAAATGGCCCCTTGCAAACGACCGGGATCGATCTTGTCCTGCGAGTTGTCGGGTGCCTCTTGAAGCAAAGGCATGATCAGTTGCTTCTTGGCCCAGCTATCACCTAGCTCTACCATCGTATTGCTAACGCCCGTCGCGCCACTAATCATCTTGTTGAACGCCACATAGAATGCAAGGAAAGTGCCCATCGTCAACATACCAGCACCAGCGTCCGCTGCACCCGCCAAAAGCCTCGCGGCGAAGTAATACAACACGACCGTAGTTGCATGCTGTAGCGCCGTGTTGATCAGGCCACCCCACTGCTCGGCGCGTTGGATTCCAGCGGAGAGCCGAAGCTGTGCTCCTACCTTGCGGGCCCATGCGTTGAAGGCCCTCTGCTGGGCCGCTGCAACTTGAATCTTGGCTACACCCGAAATCAATTGCACTTGAAATCCATTGAGTATTCCTCGGCCCACGGTGAGCTTCCTAGCCATTCCACGAATTGCAACCGAAAGGCCTGCCGTGTAACGCGCCACGACAAGTGCAACGATGCAGGCGACCCAAGCGAGCTGAGCGCTGTAGTAAAAACACATGAAAAGGTTGAGCATGGCCGTGAAACCGATCAGAACCCCATTGATCGAGGTATGGCTAACTTCACGACTAATCTCGGTGATCAGCATCGATCGATTTTGAAGATCACCACTGGAGTAGCGACGAAAGAACGAACCTGGCAAACGCAGCAATCGATCGATGACCGCAGATTGGAGCGACGCAGTAATGGCCGTGTCCGTGCGAAGCAGCAGCCTGTTTTGCGAAAACGAAAAGGCAGCTTGAGCAACTGCCATCGCCATCAATCCAGCCGCCAATTGATACAACAAGGCCAGATTTGCGTCTGGAATCGCTTCGTCGATCACCAAGCCAGTCGATATCGGCACCAACATCCCAAGCAACGTAACCGAAGTCGCCAAAAAGATGACCATGAGCATTTCGGGCGCCACCGGACGCAAGGCAAATTTGCCTAGAGCCGCTAGCGAGTTCGCGGTATCGGGCAATGGGGGAATAAACGTGGTCGCATCCCGAGAAACCAATTGGGCCAGACTGCGATCAACCAGCTTCGTCGTCCCCTCCACTGGATCGAAAACAGAATAACCTCGCTCGCCACGAATCATGGCGATTGGGTTTCCGTTGGCGGACCATTTGCCAAGGATCGGTCCGGAGTTTGTAGTCCACCAATGACCTCGCAAGACGACATTCCGAGCGCGAATACGCGAGCGGCGGGCGATAGCCTCTACCTCGGCATCCAGGCTGCGTTCACTACGCACTTCCTCTGGAAAAGCGAATTGAACTCCCAACTGTTTACCAACCATTGTCATCGCGTAGTGAAGCGGATCGTCACTAGTCGACACAGCGGGCTTGTGAGACAATACCGATCCCAATTCCCGCAGTACGTCAGCGGTATCATGTTGTTGATTTCGTTGACGTGCCTCCAGTCTCTGTGCGTTGCGGGTCTGTTCCTCCGTTTCCTGACCGCTGACATGGCGAAATGCGATCCGATGGTAATGCCCCAAACCCTCGAGCAAATCGCTGACACGCGATGCATTCTTGCTTTGTTCCAAGCGGGCGGTCGAATTGCATTCTGCGACCAAATAGTCTTCACCACAAAGCGGCATCCAACCGATCGAACTATCAAGCACTTGGTCAGCCAAGCGTATCTGACCCGAAAGCGCCATCACCCAAAAGACTGTATCATTGGGAGCTTTTAGACATTCGCCAGTGGATAAAGAGATCATTGATGTCGCAATAGACTTGAGTACTTTCCGCCAGAGAGCCACAGTTCCTCGTGCGTACCGCGTTCGACCACTTTGCCACGTTCAAGCACGATGATTTCATCGCAATCGCGAATGGTGCTCAGGCGGTGAGCGACGATGACGCAAGTGCAACCACGACGCCTCAAATTCGCATCGATGATAGCTTCGGTCTCGGAGTCCAAGGCGCTGGTCGCTTCGTCGAGTACTAACGCTGCAGGATCGTTGACAAGCGCTCGGGCGATTTCAAGGCGTTGGCGTTGCCCACCACTTAAATTTCGGCCACCCTCACTGAGCAAGGCCGAGAATGTGCCAGGCAAATCACGAATCACGTCGCTGATGTGCGCGTCATGTCCAGCTCGTTCCAACGCAGCGTCCGGAACGGAGTTGTCCCAGAGTATCAGATTCTCTCTCACTGTCCCTTCGAAGAGCATGATGTCCTGTTCGACCATCCCCATGGATTGAGACAAAACGTCATCGCCCCAGCGAAACTCGCCAAGAGTTTCGACGCTCGCTCATTCCGAAAGTCTTGGCGACTTCCGCTACGGGGAAATCGGACTGAGTACGATATCGAGTAAGAAATCAAGTCTTGACCTCAAACAATCGGCACTCTGGGAGTTCGTCTGCTAACCACACCAGTGTTTTTTGGACAAATTGAATGCCTGAGCCGGCGACTAAGTCTTTGACGGTACTTGAAACAATAATCTCATTCCTGTCGCTATGATTTGCTACCTCTCGAGCTAAGTCCACCGCAGGTCCCCGAGTGCGATGTTGCTCGACTTCGCATTCTCCGGTGTGCACTCCTACTTGGACATCGACACCTAGCCTGACGGCAGAATCGCGAACGGCCATGGCTGCACGGATCGCTCGGGCTGGACCATCGAAACTAGCAACGATACGGTTTGGAGCCGAATGGATAGTTCGGCCTCGAAACAAATCGATCTCGCGCACGAAATGGGCTTGGGAAAGCCCCATCAATTGCGATTCGTGAAAAGTACCTGAATCTTGGGGCGTCATGACTTGAGCGCATAGGACGGTTGCAAGGATGCGATGCGCCTTTTGGTGTGGCTTGAGGCCGGTAAGGAATTCGGCAATGGGATCGAGCAATTCGTCTTGGTTGCCGACGAACGGCAAATGGTCGTTGCCTGGCAATTCTACAAATTTTGCACCGGGTATCTGCTCGGCCAAGTAGCGACCTTCTTCCACTTTCAAACATCGATCACCGGTACGATGGAGCACAATCGTGGGGACTTGAATGGCTTTTAGAATGGGACGAATATCAATCTGGGCGTTCATCTTGGTCAGCGCTAACGCAGCTCCGGGACTGGCTCCCATTCGCAAATACGTAGCCCACCAGTTTGCAAATTCCTTGTTTTTGACTTGACTCGGTGCGCGTGCTTCGAGTCCGACTGGACCACCCCAACTTTGCGCGATGTCGTCGAGAAATGCGTGATGCTGCTCTTCGGTGGGCTCCCATGGATAGTCAGGAGCCTTCAATCGCCTGGCACAGGAACCGATCATGACAAGCGCAATCGTCTTTTGCGGGTAGGTTGCTGCGAACAAACTGCACATCGGTCCACCCTCGGAGACGCCGAGCAAGATGGCGCTTTCGGAACCTGCTGCATCCATCACGGCTCGGACATCGTCCAGCCGCTGCTCAAGCGTTGGCAATTGGTCATAGGGAACACGATCGGAAAGCCCTGTTCCGCGTTTATCGAAGATGATGAGACGTGCGAACGAAGACAGTCGTTTTAGAAATCTTTCAAAAGATGGCTCTTTCCAAAACCAATCGAGATGCGATACCCAACCCATCACAAAGACCAGATCCAACTCTCCCTTACCCAAGATTTGATAAGCAATGTTGACCTCGCCACTGCGGGCATAGCGCACTTCCGGAATCTCAATGTGAGTGTCGTTCCCCTGGTGCTCACCCGTGTCGCCTGATTCGTTGATTAGATATTCGTTTTGACTTGAGTCTGGTACGCCAACCTGCGAATGACGGCCCTCGATCTGCCGCCTTGCCTGTTTGAGGTCCACGACAACTTCCTTTGCGGACTGATATCGCTCCTCCCGCTCCTTCCGAAGCAGCTTCTTGATAATAGATTCGAGCTCAGGTTGATGAACTTGAGCCAGTTGCTTGAGTTGTATTGGCTCGTCGTTTAGAAGCGACGATAGTATACGCGTTTCGTTGAGGGATCCATATGTTAATACGCCGATAATGAGTTCGAATAGGACCACACCTAGACTAAAGAGGTCTGCGCGCGAGTCGACATCCATTCGCCTAGCTTGCTCTGGAGACATGTAGCGAATCGTACCCATGATTTGGCCAGGATCGGTTGCGGATGGAAATCCAGAAGTGGCGTGGCTCGAGGGCGAGGGCGCAACCTGTTTGGCGATACCAAAGTCCAAAACTTTAACTAGACCATCGCTTCGGATCATGATGTTTTCCGGTTTGATATCCCGGTGCACGATTCCCGCAGCATGAGCCGCTTTCAGGGCTTCGGCAATTTGGATGGCTACATCCAGTTTTTTGATGAGCTCCAGCTCGGAAGTGTTGACGCTTCGCAACGTTACGCCATCCACAAACTCCGATGCAATGAAATGACAATTTTCTGATTTGCCAATCTCATAAATCGTCAAAATATTCGGGTGATTGAGTGCGCTAGCTGACTTGGCTTCTCGCTCAAAGCGTTGAATCCATTGCGGGGTTTGAGCGTGTCGGTGGGGCAATATTTTCAGCGCTACGTGGCGATCCAGGCGACTGACGCTTGCTAAGTAAACCTCCCCCATTCCGCCCATCCCGAGGCAGCGGACGATTTGGTATGTTCCGACCTTCGCTCCAGCGAGCAAAGTTGGAAGCGCTTGAATATGGGTTCGACCGTCAAGTCCCAAACCCGCTGTGGGGAATCGGAGCAGCATTCTTGGCCGCACCACTCAGTATCATCGCTGTGGCACTCTTCTATCGTTGGTCATGGTTCCTAGATGAACGCGGATTACAGAGGGCCAGAGACAAATACCGCGGGATTTATCGTGTTGTCGCCATGCCTACCGACCCAAGGGTCATTGCGATGCCCGGAGGTGCAGAAATCAAGATCGGAGATTTTGGATGTCGCCGAGCCGGGCGATCACTTTCGTTACGTTGTTTCGGCCATGTCACGAGCGTGGTAAGAGCTTCGTACGAATGGACCTGAGGCTACTTTCTTGAACCCCATCGATTTCGCGATCCCATGCAATTCCTCAAATTCATCGGGTGGGACATAACGAACGACTGGCAAGTATTTTGGACCTGGCTGCAGGTATTGGCCAAGCGTCAGAAAATCGCAATGGTAGCGTCTGAGATCTGCAAGGCACTCGAGCAACTCATCTCGGGTTTCGCCTAAACCTAACATCAATCCACTTTTCGTTTTGATCGAGCTATTGCTGGTCTTCACGTGTTTTAGCAAGTCCAGTGTCCAACGATACTCGCTTTTTGGCCCACGTACCTTGCGATAGAGTCGTGGAACCGTTTCCATGTTGTGATTGAATACTTCCGGCGCCGATTCGATGACTCGATCGAGACCATGTTTATGGCGTACAAAATCCGGTGTGAGGACTTCCACGGAAGCTCCGGTCTTTTTTCGGACAGCAATGACGCATTGATAAAAATGTTCGCCGCCACCGTCCGGCAAGTCATCTCGGGTAACGGAGGTGATGACCACATGTTTTAATCCCAAACGCAAGGCTGCTTCGGCAACCCGTTCCGGTTCGTCCCCTTCGATCGCCTCGGGTTTGCCTCGAGAAACGGCACAGAATCCACAGGGTCGGGTGCAGACATTGCCGAGGATCATGAAAGTGGCTGTATTCTGCGAGTAGCATTCCATTCGATTGGGGCATTTTGCATTTTCGCAGACTGTTTCCAGTCGCAATTCGTTGAGCAGGCCCGAGGTAAAGTGGTTCGCATTTCCTTTAGGCACTTCTCGCCGAAGCCACGGTGGTAACCGTCTACTGGGTTCAAATAGGGGCGCAACCGAACCACAAGCCAAGGAATCCACGCCTGTACCCTCAGGGCTCGGCAAAGTGTCGAGGGGCGACAGGACTTTCAAAATCGGTAATTGCATATTGGGCTTGGATTGGGCAAAGGTCAAAAAGGCAAGGCTGAAAAACTATGATGTTGCCGTAGGCCATCGATTTGTCACGTGTTCCTCAACAATTGTGGTCGATCACTCCATTTCGGGCCAGGGACTATAAGCCGCTCGTCAAATTTTATCTAAGAAAGGAAAGTCTGCTTGGAAAAACAGATCCCTAAAATTCCGGCAAACATCTGGCATCAACTGCCTAGAATGACGTACATTAGGGGGACTTGCGCGAAAGCGGCAATCTTTAGATTTTGTTACGAGGTTGGTTAGATGATGATTATTCGATTTGTGACGCGTGCCATGAAAACGCTTCTTTCCGCGGCCGCTCCCGTCCTGGGGGTGTGTTTTTGGAGCCTTGCGCACACAAACGCGGTTGTAGGTTCGGAATGTTGCCCGTTCTGTTCGGCAGCCTCTCAGACTTTGCGGCAAGAGATCTTGTCGATGGATGCGGTCGCGATTGGCAGGCTGGAGACGGATGGACGTGCGGATGTCGATGGAACGGCAGCTTTCAAAATTGAGAAAGTGCTTTTGGGAGAGAAACTGATCAAGGTGGATCAGGCGATTGAAGCTAGCTATTTCGGGCCAGGAAAGTCGCCCAAAAAATTCTTACTTCTCGGTGTCGATCCAACTAAGTTGCTTTGGTCGTCCCCATTGCCCCTCTCCGCCGATGCCGAAAAATACGTCGAAGCGATCCGAAAGTTGCCCGAGTCCCAGGTTGACAGACTGGAATTCTTTCAAAAGTACTTCGAACATGCGGATTCGCTTTTGGCGAGAGACAGTTACGATGAGTTCGCATTGGCACCTTATGCGGATGTGGTGTTGCTCAAGGACAAAATGAATCGAGAGCAATTGTTAAAATGGGTGCAGGACACATCCAAATCGCCCGATCGGAAACGACTCTATTTCACGATGTTGGCCATATGCGGAAAGCCCGCGGATGCCGACTTATTTGAGTCGATGATTCGCAGCGAAAACCCAGAGGCTAGAGCTGGATTGGATGCCCTGATTGCCGCCTACTTAACCCTCAAGGGTGAAAAGGGGATCGAGCTCATCAAGAAAGAGTTCTTTGACAATCCAAAGAGTCAATACGCCGATATTTATTCTGCTGTAATGGCGTTGCGGTTTCATGGAACCGAAGCAAATATTTTACCAAAGGAATCCATCACTGGGGCCATGCACCGGTTGCTAGAGCGACCCGACCTCGCCGACTTGGTCATTCCCGATTTGGCCCGCTGGAGCGATTGGAGCCAGATTGACAAAGTATGCGAACTGTTCGAAAAGGCAACCGATGACAACAACTGGGTTCGCGTTCCGGTAATCAATTATCTTAGAGCTTGTCCCCTCCCCGAAGCCAAAGAGAAGTTGATCAAGTTGGAGAAAATCGACCCGAATTCGGTCAAGCGGGCAAAGACATTCTTTCCGATCCCGTCTCCGGCGGCACCTAAAAAGGAAGACAGTTCGTCCCTTTTGCTGCTCAAAAGTCTTGAAAGAGCGTTGGTCATGGACGGAAACCGAAAATCCATCCGCGTCGCTTCGCTTGGTGATTCCTTTGCGGTCTCCCAGTTAACGCAATCTCACTCGGATCGTGAGAGCGGAAGCCAGATGGTCTCGTCATTTGCTACGCTTTCGGCAGGTGGCAAACTGAACCTATGGGCTCCGGTCTTCGTATTGGTCATCGCGACAATAATGCTTACGGTGGTGATGTGGAACATTGCAACCAACGGCGGGTTTGTCGCTCAAGTGGTTCTAGGTTGGAATCGCTGAAGCCTCATCGCAGTACGCGGCCTATTTATAGACAAACATGATTCAAGCCATTTCCGATTTGCCAATCAACGAAGTGCAGTACGCCACCGAGGATTCCGATGACTTCGTTTACAAGTCACTTAGTCGGGCAGCAATGCTCAGCCTTGTTTTCGGCTTGTTCGGTTTACTTGCTTGGATCTCAGTCCTACTTGTTTTTCTTCCAGCTATTGGACTGGTGTTCGGTATTGTCGCCTTAAACAATCTAAAAAAGTACCCAAATGAGCTGATAGGAACCCCGATTGCTTGGATTGGACTCTTACTGAGTGTAGCAATCCTGATCGGTTCTCCGGTGCGACACACTTACGTCTACTACACCGAGGTACCCGACGGGTTTGAGCGAGTTTCGTTCTCTGCGCTGAACAGCCGCAACGGCGAACAAGACTTTCCGACAATGGAGGCGATTGCCTTGAATGGAAAGAAAGTTTTTATTAAGGGCTACATCCATCCAACGTCCATTTCGAGCAATTCGTCCAAGAGCTTTGTTTTGGTTCCCGACATGGGGACTTGCTGCTTTGGGACTCAACCACCATTGACCCACATGATTCAAGTCCGACTGGTCAACGATGCTTATGCTTACAAGTCCATTCGTCAGCACGCTATTGCCGGCACCTTAGAGGTACATCCTTACGTCAAACCGGTCGAAGGACTCGAAGGTGTGTTTTACGAATTCGAAGCGGAGCATTTTCAGTAAGGCGATCGGTAGACAGAAGACTACCAGACTAGGCCACTGTGTGGCACGCCCAAAGCGATTAGCGCGATTAGCGATGGGCGTGGGAAGTGTGGCAAATGACTCTGGCGATTCATCACGCCCTTCTTACCTCAGAGCGTGCCACCCAGTTTATGGGTAGATTTCAAACTGCCCCTCGCCTAAGGCGTTAACCGAGAAGTATCCAATTTATCTCGAATCACGGTGGGGACCACCGTGCCACACTATCGATTCGTGTTCGTCGGACGAGGTTTCATTTTCGGAAAATCTTCTGTCTCCATTAGAATTGCATCCCGACCCCGCGACTGCCCTGAAACCAAACCCTTCAGCTCTTGCATATTCAATTCAACGGACAATTTATCGGAACGGCTGGCTAAATCTCTCGACTTGAGTCGAGCAAGTTCTTGAAAGGCCTGATCAACTTGGTTCGAGGTCGAATGTATCTCGACTTTTGAATTTGGTTTGGGTTCTGTCGTCCTAGGCTTGCCTATGTACGAACTTGGCTCAACGAGGGGTTGGTAGGCGTGGGATATCTCTTCACCCAATACGGGCCAGGAATCGGTTGGATCGGTTGCGTTGTGAGTAGAGTCGCTTTCGGCGTTCAATTTCATTCTGGCATAAGGCCGAATCTTTCGGGGCTCATCCTGTACCTTAGACAAACCACCAAATTCATGCTCTTTTCTTTCGACGGTTACAACTTTTGGTTCGACCGTGACCTTTGGTTCGACCGTGACAACTTCTTCGTCAAGTTTGACGGAGGAGGGCTCTGGGCTGCGAACCGAATCTGCGTCTCGTCGACCGCGCTCTCGATCAACACTTCGTCTGCCAAAGACGGGGCTCGCATCAATGGGGGTGATGGCAAACACAATGCCAAGTCCAAAAACGAAACCAGCAATTGTACATAGACCGGTGATTGTGAGCCTGCCAGGGCCGAGTGGACGGTCGCTAACCATTGGGGAATCGAGACGAGTCAGCAAGCTAGTGGAAACAGAGGAGTCCCGCGCGGCTTGTACTTCGGCAAGTTCGCGTTCGGAACTCTCGAGCGTTCCGACTTTGGATTTCACTTCGGAAAGTAGATTTGCATAGGGAGCTCGGCTATCCGCTAACTTCGCCAGCCGTACTTGGGCGGATTTCTTTTGAGCTTCTAGTCGTTGAATGCGACCGTCGACGAGGGAGATATCCGACTCCACCCCTGCGATGGAGGCTTTCAGTTCTTCCGTAAATCGCTTAACAATCGATGATTGGGCGGACTGAGAAGCGACCACGGACGGATGGTTTTCTGTGAATTTTCCGGTCAGTTGAGATCCGCTTAGCTGCGCGTCCACCAAGCCTTCGCGAAGTCGTTTCAAGCCGGGCTGGGAATTCAGAATGGTACCTGGTGCAACGATGAATGATGTCGGGTCTTGTGTTGCTCGAACAAGCATGTCGCGGTCGGCTAAAAGTGATTGCTTATTGATCTCTGCTTGCCGAAGATCATTTTTGGCTTGATCCAATTCCGCTCGTGAAGTCGCCGCGCCAGCAATGCTGTCCGTCATTCCTCGCAAGTCGGATAGGTCCGAACCGGCTTCGCTTTCGATCTCATGAAGACGGTTGGTTGAAACTGCCAATTCCCGTTTTGCCGAGTCTCTAGCGTAGATTAACTCAGCCAGGACGCCGTCGGCCCTTGCCTTGCGTACCTGTTGTAGTCTCGATTCCAAAGCGTCCGTGAGTGCTTTGCTCATCGCCAACGCTTCGTCGCTCGCATTGGCTTTTACATCCATGTAGATGACCTCCGTCACACCAAACTCGGTTCCTTTGGGTGCGTGAACTGAAATGGAAGACTTTGCAACTTCCTCGACTTGATCTTTCGACGGAAACTCACCCCAGCTAAACCAACTCGAAAAACTTTTCGGCGGACCAACGGTGATCAAGGCGTCTCGAACCACCTGTTGGCTTTTCGCCATTTCAAGGATTGTCTCTTGAGCGGCTTTCATTTCCGCCTGGCTTTGAAATCGACCAAGTCGCATGACGGCTCCGGTCGCTTCATCGCGTACAAGCAAGGCCTGCGATGCTAGATAGGTATCGTGTTTGAAAAAAAACGCATATACCAGTCCCATCGCTCCAAAGAGAACCGTCGTAGAAACCCAAAGCGGTGCCCAAACGACAACGCCCCGAATGAGGCTGCGAACAACAGGATTGGATATAAGTGCACTCATGTGGAATACTGCGAACTAGATTTGGGCAAACTTGAAGTACAACGATAGCCGTTGGAAAGATACTTGATGAGTGTTCCTCTTGTCGGATCCCAAGGCATAGGAAGTGCGAAATCCAACTTGGACCGAATGCAATAGTGCAATCCTGCCGTTTGTCCCATTGCGGAAATTTTTTCTAAAGTTGGAGGAGGATTGAAGTTGGAAGTTGGACGTTTGAGGCGGGAGGTTGCTTCCGCCGGACGAGTCCGACAGAGAGCGATCACTCTGCGAACTTTTCGCGTTGGTAGCTGACAGATGCTGCCCCGCCGGTTGAAAACCGACGGAAGCAAAAGGAATCGGTTTGCCTGTCTGTACAATTTGCCTGTCTTTTCAATCAGGCGAAGTGGAAGAAAAGATGCGAAGTCCAATTGCTCTCGCAATAGCAAAGTTTTAACAGCCCAGCCTAGCCCCGTGGGTTGCCTGTAGCGGCCAATTATCGCCCCGCTGGGATGAACCCAGCGGTAGCGAAAATACAGGGGAAAATGCATCTCACCGCTGGGCGAAGGGGTGAAAGGGTGTGTGCATGTGGTGGATGGGTGATGGCGGCAGCGTCTGCAATGATCCATACTTTATCGCTGTAAATCATGCCAGCTAACGATTCCGAAGGTCAAACAGGATCATGACCCCCCAAGTGAGGGATGCATCGCCGTCCTACTTCCCTACTCCCTTGCTCCCTTGCTCCCCTACTCTCTTACTCTCTTACTCTCTTACTCAACCCTCAACCCTCAACCGAGGCTCTACTTGATTCCTGACTACAGCAAACGACGTGAACGGCTTTTCCGAGAACTACGAGATCGCAAGTTACCGAACTTACTCGTAACCTGCCCTTACAATGTGACGTATCTCACCGGCTTTACCGGCGAAGACGGCTATCTGTTCGCGAATAAAGACACGATCACGATTCTCAGCGATGCACGCTACGAAGAGCAATTGCAGCAAGAATGCCCTCTCGATTCCATTTTCATACGCGGTGCAACGATCACCATGATCGATGCAACCGCCAAATGGTTAGCAACCCAACCGGTGAGTGAGGTCTGCGTCGAATCGCAATCGATTACCCTTGCCCAGTGGGAGAAGCTTACTGGGCAAGTGGACAAGATTCGATTCGGCTCCTGCAGCGGTGTTATTGAACAGCTTCGAGAACGCAAAGACGCTTCTGAGATTGAAGCGATCGAAAGAGCCATTTCCATCGCCGAGCGATCTTTCGTTTCGGTTCGAGCGATGTTGACGGGGGACATGTCCGAGAAATCCGTGGCTGACCAACTTGAGTTTTCGATTCGCAAACTCGGCGGCACCGGCAGTGCTTTCAAGTCCATTGTCGGTGTTGGACCCAGAGCTGCCCTTCCGCATGGTCGACCATCCGCCAAACGCATTGACGAAGACGCGTTTGTGTTGATTGACTGGGGCGCGAAAGAGAACCTATACCTGAGCGACATCAGTCGAGTGATCATTACCGGAAAGGCGACCGCCAAGTTTCAGAAAATTTACCAGACCGTATTAGCCGCGCAGGAAGCTGCAATACGAGAGATTCGTCCTGGTATCGTCATGAGTGAGGTAGACGCCATCGCTCGCGGAATCATTGAGAAGGCAGGATTCGGAAAACGATTTACGCATTCGTTGGGCCATTCCTTCGGTCTGCAGATCCATGAATCGGTCCGACTAGCCAAGGGGCAGGAACGACCGCTGGAGGCCGACATGGTTGTGACCGTGGAACCGGGCATTTATATTCCTGGGGTCGCAGGAGTTCGAATCGAGGATGACGTGCTAGTTACCAAGTCCGGAAATCGCGTTCTGACATCGTTACCCAAACAATGGGATGAGATTTGCCATGGTAATTGTGCGTGAAGTTGCGTTGGAAGATCTCGACGCGCTATGGGATTTGATCGGGCAAGCCAATGCTGGAATGACCTCTCTGAATATTGATAAGGAGCAGTTGGCGGACCGCATTGAGCGGTCGCATTTCGCCTTTCGACGATTGACCGAACGCGCCGAAGGAGCTCCGTATGTATTTGTGATGCAAGATCTCGACAATGGCCGTTTGGTAGGCACCTCATGTATTTTCTCAAAGATTGGAGGCTTTGAACCGTTCTACGCTTATCGTATTGTCGAGGAGAGACACTATTGCGACCTTCTGACGCAAACACAAGTGATCAAGTCATTGCATTTGATAAAAACACACAACGGGCCAACGGAGATCGGTAGTTTGTTTTTGCGACCTGAGTACCGCGGCCAGGGATGTGGCAAGTTGCTCAGCATGTCCAGATTTGCTTACATTCATGCTCATCCAAAAAGGTTCGCATCGCAAACCATCGCGGAGATGCGAGGCTTTCTTGATCCGAATGGAGTTAGTCCATTTTGGGAAGCGATCGGTTCCCATTTCTTTAAGATTGATTTCCCTCGGGCGGACTCTTTATCCATGATCGATAAGCAGTTTATCGAGGACCTAATGCCAAAGTTTCCGATCTATTTAGAGCTTTTACCGAAGGACGCAATCGACGTCATCGGCACAGTGCACCCTCAGACGAAGCCGGCTCTTGCGATGCTCGAGTCTCAAGGATTTGTGCGGACCGATCAGATCGACATCTTCGATGGTGGACCTGTTGTCCAATGTGCCACACAAAGCATTGCAGCAGTTCAGGCAACTGGCAAGTTTTCGGTCTCGCAAGAGAGCGGCCGTAGTGGTTGGCCAGATCAAACCGATGGGCAACGCATTTCGAAAGCCATAGTCACAACTTCGAAATCTCCATTCGTTGCAGTTCAGTGCGACGCGACCATACAAGATGACCGAGTGTCAGTGGATTCCTCCGTCATGAATGCGCTAAAATTGCAGCCTGGCGACTCGGCTTTCGTCATGAAGCCATAACGACCGGCCATCATAGCTGAATTCATGAGAATTCAGGCTTGCGATGACTTCTCGATCGTTCCCTTACCGAGGTGACATAATCCAAGCCGTTGCAACTGCAAAGAGTGTACAACCAAAGCAAACGATCTCCCAAAGGCTACCGATCGCTTCGATGGGAAAGAAAGCTTGTGTCATGGGAAGTGCACCTTTTGTTTGAGCAGCACCGACGGTCGGAAAACTAGCTGGACGTACCGAGTTGGGTCGATACCGTGGTGAAGGTTGACTTGGCATTCTTGCCAATGCTTGTGACGGCTGTAAGACAAACAACGATAATAAGCGATAGCATAACGGCGTACTCGACTGCCGTTGGTCCATCTTCACTCTTCAAAAATCGTTTCAGTTTCATTGCGAAATTATTCATTGGAATTTCCTCCGACATGATGCGTTGCGATTTGCAACAGTACAAACAGTAGATTTCGAATTCATCGCCATGACATCGAAACCTACGGAGCAAGTGGGCATTGCCTTGCAACAAGTGTTCCACATTGGAACTACGATTGAAACTTAGGACACTCACTGGGCCAGTCAAATTTTGAAAGACAAGAAGTTTAAGGTTTTTCAAAAAAAGAAGAGATTTGGCGTATACTTGCATCAATTTCTTGGAGGGAAGTGCAGGTCATTGGGATTGTAGGGTTCAGTGTAGCGCAGCACTCCGTGCTGTGATTCCGGTGCTGTGATTCTCGACACGGAGTGTCGAGCTACACTTACCATCGCCCCACAATTGCATGTAGTCCATCCTGATCCTTGACCCCTGGCAGGCATCGTTCAAGGTAAGGTGCTTCGCTCGCAAAAATCACGTAAGTGCCTGACAACAAAACGGTCGAATCGCTCCCTTTCTTGCCAATCAAATTGGTCCAAGTCAATTCTTCCGTGATCTGTTGCGTGTTGTTGGTGCGGGCTTGTCTGAAAGAGAAACCGTCCAAAAAGTATTGTCCCAGTGACGTTTGGTCAGCGGACGGCGAATCTGCAGGGGGGACGAGCGGCTGGGTTTTGTACTCTTTTTGCAAAGCGAGTGCAGCATCCTCCTTGGAAATGGCTTCGCACTTCGCTCTATCTCCTGGAGCCACATTGGAAGCGATGAAGCATTCGTCCTTCGGTCCTACAAACACCGCCCTATTCCACTTGAAATTGGAGTTGTTGAAAATGGCCGGTCCATTCAAAATCGGATCGTGTTCCGAAGCTCGCTTCAGAACAGGGAGTTTTTTCAAGGGATGCGTGATGGAAAACTGGGTTTGCGAACGGGGAGGCAAGATGCCGCGATATAGTTGCATTCCATCGACTTCGAATTGCTCGCAATCCGGAAGATCGGCATAGGAATTTACTGTCAACGGGACAAATTGCGTTTCTTTTCCAATGCTAAGTCCCTGGTTCGAAACGGTTGCAGCAAAGTAACTCTGTCGCGACCATACCATCCCGTCCCCATTCTCATCGACAAACGAAAGAGACCGCGTGCGAGAGACTGCACCAAGACCATCTTTGAGAAGCCCGTAACTAAACAAGAAGAAGGTGCATATGGCTGCGGTCAGCGGCATCAAGACGACAAGCCAAACCCGGCGTTTGTGTTGATGGCTCCAAACCATGATGCCAGGTGCCGCAACACCTACGAACAAGACAACGAAAATCAAGAATGGAATCGCCGGTGTTCGCCCAACCGATGGAATAAGCCAATCCCAAAAATCGTCGCCAACACCCTGGGAAAACCTGCTCGTCCGATTGACGGAATCGACCATCACTTGAGATGTTATGGCTTTGTTCTTTTCCTCCCACGCATTGGATTGGTCGGCGCGACGACGATGGTCCAAATACACCGTTCCGAAACCATGACGGACAACCATTGGTTTCTTTAGCTCGACGGCAACTTGCAGACTTGAGCCACCATTCTGCGGGCTCGAAACTTGGTTCGGCGAACTTGAATCCATGAGGCCATCGTAGATCCTACTAACAAAAATAATCGGCGAAGCGAGTTTCCAATCGACGTAAGACTTAGCTAGTCCCGTCAAGTCCGCTGAAAGCGCATTCGCAGACAGTGCATTGGAGTCGTCTAGGAAAGTATAAGGCTGACCCATGGTAGCCATCCCCGAACTGAACCAAACGTTTCGGCCATCCAAAACCGATTTTCCAGTTGCAAACTGAAAACTATCCCAAACGGTATTCTCTAGCAGGTCCAAACTTGGAGGCTCAAAGTCCGAAGCCATGAGAATCTTCGTTTTCGAGCTGGAACTGGAAGGGCTCTTTTGGCTACTGCTGTTGGGCTCTAGGAATTGTCGCGATATGTCTATCGGTAAATAGTTGGTAACGTCCGAGGCGGAACGGACCTTATTGATGACTAGGTGTCCACCTGACAAGACGTATTGGTTAAGACTCTCACGCCCCGCGGCGTCCAAATGGGCTAGGTCGTCAAAGCCGATAGAAACATGTTCAAGATTGCTCAGCAAAAGCCAATTGGATGGCATATTGCGAATATCACCGAACGAACTCGCTTGCTGGACGCCCTCCGCAATTGTTTCCTGTGAAAACCAATTTCCGGTTTGCGACATTTCGGCGAGAGCCTCTTGTCGACGAGAATCATCTTTCGACGACTCGGTGGAAATGAGAATTAGGTTTTTGCACTCTCTGCCACCTGCGCGCCCGCTGTATGCATAAACTCGCTGACCAGGCAATTTTCGTCCGTTGAGAGTAGCGGTAATACCAAATTGATTTCTTCGAAAACCTGTCAGTCCATTACCTTCAAGTAGGAAGTTGCCTAGCATTTCGCCCTTTGATTCGCTGGTTCCATTCTCTAATGGAATATCAACGCACGTTTTTGCGTCGATCCCTTCCGAATAAATGGACGATCCCATGATGAGTCTCAACATTCCGTCTCTCTTGAATGTGAGTCCTTTTCGTGGAACGACCCGAACGCGGACAGGACAGTACCCCGGCCTACCAAACCAATTCGGAAAGGACACGTAGATAGACACGTCACCGGTATCGCCACCGAGACCATGTGTAATAAGATGCTCGCGTTTGAACTGACTGAGATCCAGGTTCTGTGCTCTGCCAGCCATGGAACAAACGACCCATGCTGAGAAGAGAAAGAACAAGCGTATAGAGCTATGGAAGTAATACTTTGCGGGCACGATAGTGTCTAATAGGTTTATCCAATGCTTCCGCAATCCGAAGTTAGATTGCGACTCTAGCTACGATTATAGGAATTTTTACCCCGAGCGTGTGGGCCTCCAACCAATTAATCGATCCAACACGAAGTCGAATTGACACTCTATGAACCCAGATAAAGTCCCAACCTGGCCTGCATGGGTCTTGCGCATCGCGGCGGTTTACAACCTAGTGTGGGGTGCCTGGGTTGTACTGTTTCCCTACCACTTGTTCGATCTAACCGGCATCGACCGCCCAAACTACCCCGGAATTTGGCAGTGCGTGGGAATGATCGTTGGGGTTTATGGCATCGGATACTGGATTGCCGCCAGGGACTTTGTCAGGCATTGGCCAATCGTGACGGTCGGCTTCCTTGGAAAAATACTTGGTCCCATCGGATTCCTGCAGAGTGCCATCACCGGGCTTCTACCATGGTCCTGGGGACTGATAATACTTTTCAATGATGTGGTGTGGTGGCTACCATTTACCGCATTGCTTTACATTGCCGTGAAATTTCACAATGCTCCCAAGAGTGATGCCCCAAAAAGTGATGCCCCAAAAAGTAACGAATCGGAATCGTCAACGATTGAATCGGTTAGTCGTCGCACCACCGTTTCCAATGGCCAAAACCTCTGGGAAGTGGGACTGCATCAAAAACTCCTTTTGATCTTCGTTCGGCATGCAGGCTGTACCTTTTGTCGCGAAACACTAAACGAACTGAAAGGCAAATTGCCAGGCTTGGAATCTCAAAAAATCACGCCAGTAGTCGTTCACTTGGGCACTCCGGAAGATGGACAAAGGATGCTAGATCGGGCGGGACTGCAGTCGACACTTCACGTTTCCAATCCGAACGCAGACCTATATCGTGTCTACGAACTCAAGCGAGGCCAATTGTCGCAACTGCTCGGGCCACGCGTCTGGTGGCGTGGTTTTCAGTCCGCAATCCTTAAAGGGCATGGAACGGGACCACTCGTTGGAGATGGATTCCAATTGGGAGGAGCGTTCCTGGTTGAAAACGGTAGAATCACCAAATCCTTTCCAGCCGAAGACGCCGCAGACAAAGTTCCATTCGAGTGCTTGCTCGAATAACCCAATCCCAAATCCTTCCAGTCAACATGCCAAGCTCCACTGAATTAGAACCCCTCAGCCTTCAAAACGTCAAAACGCTACTCGCAAGTCAAGGGATTAACGAAGGCCCTCTACCAGCGCTAGATGACAAACGGATTTTGCAAGCAGCCTTAGGCTTAGCCACCATCTTGCAACAACGTGCCAGCCAGTTGCAAACTCCACAAGAACGCCGCCAGCAAGCCGAACTCGATCGGATGCTTCAGCATCCCGAGGACAAAGCGACGCTGACTCAGATTACCGATCAGAGCTTTCGCAGTATGTTACCCGGTCGCGTCGTCGATCAAATGGTTCACATCCTCGATGTCCAAGGTGTGCCGCGATTCTTTAGCGTCTTTGATCAAGCCCTCCTCAAGGGATTCCAGTCCTTTGGCGAGTACTTGCCCGGAGTCGCGGTTCCCATGGTCAAAGAAAAGATGCGCAAGGAAACCGCCAACGTGATTCTGCCAGCGGAACACGATAAGCTTTGCGGACACCTGCGTGAGCGCTCGCAGGAAGGCTTGCGAATGAATGTCAATTTTCTCGGCGAAGCCATCCTTGGCGAACGCGAATCCAGTCGTCGTCTCGACCGTTATCTAGCTGCCTTGCAATTGCCCGAAATCGAATGCGTCTCGATCAAGATATCAACGCTCTATTCGCAAATCTCCCCGTTAGCCCGCAAACACTCGATTCGCACCGTCTCCGACCGATTGGAGTTGCTTTACCGAGCTGCCGCCAAAGAAATGTTCGTTCGAGCGGATGGCCACAAAATCCCAAAGTTTGTGTATCTCGACATGGAGGAATACCGCGACCTGCATTTGACCGCCGAAATCTTCATGCACACCCTTTCCCGCAAAGGCATGGAAAACGTTCGCGGCGGGATTGCGCTCCAAGCGTACATTCCAGACTCGTCATTGGTGCAGGAGACCATTACGCAATGGGCCGTCGATCGGTTGAAAAAGGGTGGTTCGCCGATCACGTTAAGGATTGTCAAGGGAGCCAATATGGAAATGGAACGGGTCGAAGCGTCCATACGCGGCTGGCCCCAAGCCCCCTATCGCTCCAAAATAGATACGGACGCAAACTACAAGCGAATGGTGCGGTACGGGTTGAAACCGGAACATAGCCAAGCCGTCCGACTGGGTATCGCTTCCCATAACTTGTTTGATCTGGCCTACGGCATGATGCTCGCAGCGTCGCAGGGCAACGTCGATCGCGTTCAGTTCGAAATGCTTGAGGGAATGGCCAATCATCAGCGCCGCGCGATGTTCGAATTGAGCCGCAGCGTTCTCCTTTACGCGCCTGCCTGCCAGCGCGAAGAGTTTATCAACGCAATCGGTTACCTTGTCCGCCGAATGGACGAAAACACGGGCCCCGATAATTTCTTAAGGCACGCGTTCAAAATATCTGCTGGCAGTTCCACTTGGCAGCGACTCGAAAATGGATTTCTCGAATCGGTCGAACGCATCGATACCGTCTCCGTCCAGCCTCGACGTCAGCAAGATCGTCGCATTCCCCCAGTGATGCCCCCCAAACCCGTCAACTGGCAATCACTCGTCAACGAACCGGATACGGATTTCTCCTTGGTGGCCAACGCTCACTGGGCTCAAGCTATCATCGAACAGTGGCAGCCACTCTGTGATACCCGTGCGACTATCATTCCATTATCCATCGGCAGCCAAGAACGAGAGGGAAATGGAAACGTCTACGAATCCTTGGACGCATCTCGCCCTGGAACCATCGCAGCGAAATACAAACAAGCCGACGAATTGCAAATCCGTGCGGCTGTCGATTGTGCCAGCAAGGACCCATCCGGCTGGGGAACCCTCGAGCCAAGCGAGCGCTATCGTATCTTACGAAACGTGTCGCAGGAGCTTCGAATCGCCAGAGGCGATTTGATCGGAGCGGCGATCGCAGACGCAGGTAAAACGATTCCGGAAAGCGACCCCGAAGTAAGTGAAGCCATCGACTTCGTGGAGTTTTATGCCCGATGCGCACTCGAACTGCAACGGGATCCTCAGTTAAAAGCCAAGCCTGCGGGTGTCGTTGTCGTCGTCAGCCCTTGGAACTTTCCAATCGCGATTCCTTGCGGTGGGATCGCCGCGGCCTTAGCTGCGGGCAATACGGCTATTTTGAAACCAGCGTCCGATACGGTTTTGCCCGCATACGTTTTGTGCCAATGCTTCTGGCGTGCTGGAGTTCCTCGCGAAGCGTTGCAGTTTGTTCCATGTAGCGGTGCGATGGCCGGCAGACATATGCTCAGTAGGCCTGAGATCGCTCGTGTGATCCTAACGGGCGGAACCGAAACTGCCCTGACCATCTTGAATCAAACACCCACGCTGAACCTGTTGGCAGAAACGGGCGGAAAGAACGCAACCATCGTCAGCGGACTTAGCGATCGCGACTTGGCCATCAAGGACATTCTGCATAGTGCTTTTTCACACGCTGGCCAAAAGTGCAGCGCAACTTCTCTGATTTTACTCGAAGAGGAAGTCTTCGAATCGGCTGAATTTCGCGAGCAGTTTGTGGACGCCGTCTCAAGTCTCAAGGTGGGATCGGCCTGGGACTTGTCGACCAAGATGGGGCCGTTGATTCGGCCCCCCTCCGGCGATTTACTAAGAGGACTTAAAGAGTTGGAAACGGGCGAAAGTTGGGCGGTCATGCCAACACAGCTCGGCGACAATCCATGTTCTTACTCTCCGGGTGTGAAATGGAATACAACCCCAGGCAACTTCACGCACATGAATGAACTGTTCGGGCCAGTTCTCGGGGTCATGAAATTCCGAAGATTGGCCGAAGCGATTCAAATGGTCAATGCAACGGGATTCGGACTGACCAGCGGACTGGAATC
>Ga0105048_10004524_pt1 | contig 22617 bp, 19 predicted proteins | sample MAT05_FD_78382 | JGI IMG/M metagenome (GOLD analysis project Ga0105048, IMG submission 78382) | Freshwater microbial communities from Lake Fryxell liftoff mats and glacier meltwater in Antarctica - MAT-05 | ecosystem: Environmental > Aquatic > Freshwater > Ice > Liftoff microbial mat | place...
GCATCTCGTTGAACACATGGATTTGCGTCAGCTGCTGCCCCAAAACCCATGGGTCGACCGCATCACTTGGCGGCTGGGCGGCAACCTATTGAGCCCCTGGCTCATGGGAGGCTTGTCCAGCAAGCTTGCGAGTCGACAATTTGATGTGTGCTATGTGGATGGTGGCGAGTGGGTAACGCCGAAGGTGATTTCACTCTTGCGACAACATGCCAAGAAAATAGTCAACTACAACATCGACGACCCTCTTGGCCCCCGTGATGGCGCTCGTTTCAAGGCGTTTCGCCAGAGCTTGCCGCATTACGACCTCAATGCAGTTGTACGTCAAGAGAACGTGGCAGAGGCGCAAGCGCTTGGGGCAAGAAATGTCATACGCGTGTACCGTAGCGCAGACGAGCTTTCGCACGCGCCACGCGCACTCTCGGCGCATGATCATCAAGCTTGGGATTGCGACGTGCTTTTCTTGGGAACCTGGTTTCCAGAGCGTGGGCCCTTTATGCTGGAGTTAATTCAGCGCGGTGTGCCCCTCACTATCCGTGGGTCTAACTGGCATAAAGCGCCAGAGTGGTCGCAACTCAAAAGTTTCTGGGCGGGTGGCGCCATTGGCGGCGATAAGTACGCCAAAGCCATCCAGTGCGCCAAGGTCAATCTGGGTTTGCTGTCAAAAGAAAACCGCGACCTGCACACCACGCGCTCGCTTGAAATACCTGCGTTGGCCAGTCTGATGTGTGCAGAGCGCACAACCGAGCACACAGCCATGTATGCCGAAGGCCATGAAGCACTGTTCTGGAAAGACGCCGAAGAATGTGCAGCAGCGTGCAGCTTCGCGCTGGCAGATGACGACCGACGCATAGCCATTGCCCATGCGGGTCATCAACGTGTCAAAAAGAATGGGCACTATAACGAAATGATCGTTGCGTCCATTCTTGCCTCCGCGGGTATACCCGCATGATTCGTCGAATCATTGCCGGCATGGGCGCCAACTCTTTTGGCATGGCCGTCACCATTGGTATACAGCTTGCGTCACTGCCCTTGTTTTTGCACTATTGGGACATTGCAACCTATGGCACTTGGCTGATGATTTCGGCCATTCCGTCCTACTTGTCTATGGCTGATGTGGGCATGGTGACAGCCGCTGGCAACAAGATGACCATGTCTTTGGGAAAAGGCGATTCCCTGGAAGCCAACCGCGTGTTTCAGAGTGCCCAATTATTCATGGTGATCGTCTGCGGTGCACTTGCCTTGTTGGCGGTTCCCCTTATGCTGGTCGCACCCCTGCCTGGCGTGACAAGCCTGGACCAGCGTATTGCGCTGGCAGCTCTTTCCATGAGTGTGTTGGTTTCGCTTTTTGGCGGATTATCTGAGGCGGCCTTCAAATCAACCAAACGTTACGCCACCGGCACAATGGCCTCAACATTAGTGCGCTGGGGCGAGTGGATGGGTTTCATGTTCGGACTGGTCTCGGTTGGCACCTTTGCTGCAGTAGCGCTCACCGGCCTGGCTGTTCGTCTGGCAGGTACTGTTGCATGCATGTTAATGGCAAGAAATGGGCGGCATGGGTTGCGCTGGGGCATTCAGAACGCAGACAGAGCAGAAATTCAGTCCATGTTCAAGCCGGCCCTCTCGTTTATGGCCTTTCCACTGGCCAATGCCTTGAGCTTTCAGGGCGTCACCCTCTTGGTGGGCGCGCTTTTCGGTCCGGTTGCGGTTGCGTTGTTCAATACTTACCGCACCATTGCCCGGGTAGCAGTTCAAGTCACCGCCATATTCAGCCACTCGGTGTGGCCGGAGTTCTCCCGGCTTTTCGGGCAAGGCGCCATGGACACCGTCACCCGTCTTTTTTGGCGCAGTGCTGCACTGGGCGCGACGCAGTCGCTCTTACTCAGCGCAGCGCTTTACTTTCTGTCGCCCTGGTTGCTGCGTATCTGGACGCACGGAGCGATTGAGTTTGACCCCTCCCTTATGTTGCTGATGTTGCTGTACGCCGCAGTGGGCGGTATTTGGCACGTGCCCCGTGTTTTACTGATGTCGACCAACCAACACACAGGCTTAGCCTATTGGTCCATCTTTGCCGGCATGCTTTCTGTCGGCCTGGCATGGCTGCTGGGCGGTGTATTTCAACTCAACGGCGTTGGCTCGGCCATGTTGTTGAGCGAGCTGTTTATCGCCCTCACCTGCTCCTGGCTAGCATACAGCGCCACGACGGTGAACCACACCGGCAACCCCCATCAAAAGACTGCTCTGCAATGAAAATCGCACTTTCCGTAATCGGAAAATTTCATACCTTTGACTTGGCTCGCGAACTTCATTCGCGTGGCGTTCTGGCAGGCATATCTACCGGCTACCCTCACTTCAAACTGCGTAGTGAAGGGTTGCCCAAGGAATTAATTCATACCTTCCCCTGGGTGCATGGGGCTTACATGGCATTTCCATGGACGCAAAGCTTGCCACGGGCCGTTATCCAGCAATGGGAACATGTCAATGCCCTTACTTTCGGCGCTTCAGTGGCAAGCAATCTGCCAGAGTGTGATTTGTACGTTGGCCTTTCTGGCTCTACTTTGCCTGCGGGCAAGAAGGCGCACCAAAGTGGCGCCCGCTACGTTTGCGATCGTGGCTCCTCGCACATCCGGGTGCAAGACCAGCTGCTGCGGGAGGAACACGCCCTGTGGGGTATTCCATTCGCTGGAATCGACCGCCGAACCATCACCCGTGAAGAAGCCGAATACCAAGAGGCGGATTGCATCACCGTTCCGTCTAGCTTTGCAATGCGTTCCTTTCTGAGTCAGGGTGTGCCTTTTGAGAAGATGCGCCTGTTGCCCTACGGCGTAAATCTGGCGCGCTTTCAGCCCGCGGCTAGACCGGCGGCCGGACGCTTCGATGTGCTGTTTATCGGTGGGATGAGCTTGCGCAAAGGCGTGCAGTACCTGGTGCAAGCTTACAAAAAATTAGACCATCCAGCGAAATCACTTACCTTTGTTGGGGCTCCCTCGCCAGAATTGATTGCCTTACTTACATCGCGCGGTCTCTGGCCATCGGACACCCGGGTACTGGGCCACATGCCCCAAACCGAATTGAAAGAACTAATTAGCCGCAGTCACGTCATGGTGTTGCCGAGTATTGAAGAAGGATTCGGGATGGTATTGGCACAGGCTATGGCCTGTGGCTGTCCGGTCATCGCCAGCAATAATACGGGCGGCGAAGATCTCTTCACCGACGGCCAAGAAGGCTTCATCGTGCCCATTCGCGATGTTGACGCGCTGAATGCACGCATGCAGCAGCTGGCTGACCAGCCAGACTTGCGAGCAAGCATGGGCCAGCGGGCTCTGGAGCGCGTGCAGCGCTTGGGGGGGTGGAGGGACTACGGCCAGAAGGCCATGACCATCTACACCGAATTGTTGCGGTAATGAGCTACGCGCGCTTCACTGTCATCCTCTTGACGGCACTGACTTTCGTAGCCTTTGTTGCGCAGTTTGGTATCGATTTTTCTTCTGTCAACATTGCGTCCGCCTGCATTGTGTTGGCGTCAACGCTTTGCGTCCTGTTGTATCTCCATTGGACCGATGCTATCCACACGCATCCCTTGTCTACGTTTGCCATTTTTGGGTTTTGCCTAACTACTCAGCTCGGCGCCCTTTTGGTGCAGTCGGCGACCTGGACTTCTTTGAGCCTGAATTTGCGCCAGCCCATCGCAACCTTTGGCACTCTGGCCCTGTTCCAGCTCATCGCCTTACTGGCCCATGGCACGTACCGCCTTTTCTCCAATTCAAAAACCCCGACTCGGTCATCGTTAATCCGCCGCATGCTAGAAAAACTGGGACTGTACGTCACTCCTACAGCAGGCACGCTTTGGATCATGGGTTGGTTTGGTTTTATGACATTCTTCTTTGGCACCGGCGGCGAAGGCATACTCAGCAAGGTGTTACAGGGTATGACGTTTGTGGCGTGGGCTCCGTTTTTAATTCCTCTTTTTCGGTTACAGCAAGGTGCGGGCTATTGCAATTTCAAGAAGACCTTGCTTTATCTTGGCCTGTATGCGTCCCTAGTTGCCTTGGTAGGCATGGCCGCGAATTCTCGCGGACTCATGCTTTCGGGCTTTATGACCATCGCGGTCTTCGTTTTGCTCAGCGCCATGCGCAGCACGCGGCAAGTTACGGCTTCACAAGTCGCAAAAATGGGTGTAGTAACTGTCTTATTGGCTTCCTTGACCATTCCGGTTACCGACCTGGTAACGGCTATGGGGATCGCCAGGCAGTCGCGAAGCTATGCATCTGGCGCCCAGATGGTTGGGCAAACACTCTATTATTTTCAGCAACCGCATCAGCTTGCTGCGCAGCGGGAAAAAGACAAATCCACTGGCATCCAAAGCCTCTACGACGAAACCTACTTTGCTAACTCCCTTATGGGGCGGCTCATGGAGACCAAGTTTCATGACAATGCGCTTTATTTTTCGTCTCGCCTGAACGCCAAAGACGAGGAGAAGATGTTGGACATTACGGGTGATTTTTTTTGGTCTACATTGCCTGAGCCGCTGCTGAAAGCATTGGAAGTTAATGTGAACAAGGAGAACCTAAAGTTTTCAATGGGGGATTACTTAAGCCATTTAAGTGGTGCGGGTAGTCTGGGCGGCTACAAGACAGGCTCGGGTTTTGCACAAGGTATAGCCATCTTCGGATACTTCTTCCCACTCATCTACTTGCTGGTTTGCCCTCTGCTTTTTCTGTCGAAAGACGTCTTGTCTTACCGGTCATCGCAGGGAAACGTTGTGGTTTCGGCCCTGGGCATGCTGGGCATCTGGAAGCTGTTTCAATATGGCATCACTGCCGAGTCCCTGCAAGCCCTGTTTATGGGCGTAATGCGCGGCCTGCCACAAAATATTGTCTTGTTTTTAGTCATTTTTCATCTTGCCCGGGTCAGTGATCGGCTTCTGGGCAGTTTTAGAAGCATGCCGCGACCTTTCAAGGTGGAAATGTTGAAACCATGAGCAATGCGCGTTTTATTTCCACGCTTTTGCTAGCGCTGTCCTTAGCGGCGTTCGCCGTACAGTTTGGAATAGATTTTTCTTCGATCAACATCGCGGCTGCCTGCATTGTGCTGGCATCATCGCTATCGGTTTTGCTTTACATCCAGTGGACCAGCGCTATTCAGACGCATCCGCTATCTACTTTCGCGATTTTTGGGTTTTGCATGTCCACGCAGTTGGGAGCTTTGCTGGTGCAGTCGGCCAGTTGGACCTCTTTGACCTTGAATTTGCGGCAACCGGTTGAGACGTTTGGCACCCTGGCCTTGTTCCAGCTCATTGCCCTAATCTCACACAGTGTGTATCGGCTCTTTGCCAATTCTGCAGCACCCAAGCAATCGTCAGTTATACGCGCGACGCTAGAGAAACTGGGGTTGTACATCACGCCCACCGTGGGCACATTGTGGATTATGGGCGTCATCGGGCTGTTTAGCTACCTACTTGCTGGCGGTGGCCAAGGCGTTGTAGGTAAGGTGTTTCAAGGTATAACTTTTGTCGCTTGGGCGCCCTTCTTGATACCCATGTTTGTGCTTCAGCAAGGCGCAGACTACTGCAATGTGAAGAGGAATTATGTTTTTTTGGCTGTGTATATGGGCGTCATTGCTTTACTGGGCATGGCCGCCAACGCCCGTGGGCTCATGCTTTCGGGCGCAATGACCATTGCGCTCTTTGCCCTGCTGAGCACTATGCGCAGCGCCCGGCCGCTAAAGGCTGCGAAACTTGCAAAAATTGGTGCACTGGTTGTTGTTATGGGTGCCATGGCCATACCTGTTTCAGACTTGGTGACGGCTATGGGGATTGCCAGAAAGTCGCGTGGCAACGTCTCTCCGGTCAAGATGGTTGAAGAAACGTTCTACTATTTTCAGCAACCGCAATTGCTGAAGGCCGAGCGCGACAAAGGCAATTTCATCGGCATCCAAAGCAGCTACGACGAGACTTATTTTGAAAGCTCGTTGATAGGGCGACTGGTTGAGACCAAATTTCATGACAATGCGCTGTATTTCTCGTCGCGCCTGAGCGCCAAAGACGAGGAAAGAATGCTGGACATTACCGGTGACTTTTTCTGGGCTACCTTGCCCGACCCTGTTCTCAAATCGCTGGCGATTGATGTCGACAAAAAAAACTTAAAGTTCTCGATGGGTGACTACATCAGCCACCTGGGTGGCGGGGGCGATCTGGGTGGTTTTAAGACGGGCTCTGGATTTGCACAGGGCATCTCCATATTCGGCTATTTCTTCCCGCTGATCTATTTGCTGATTTGCCCCATTCTTTATCTGGCCCATGACCTCTTGTCTTATCGATCTGCAAAGGGGGATGTATTGGTTTCTACGTTGGGCATGCTGGGTATCTGGAAGCTGTTTCAGTACGGCCTATCAGCCGAGTCACTTCAATACCTCTTTATGGCAGTGGTGCGCGGTCTGCCGCAAAACATCTTGCTTTTTTTGCTAATTTTTCATATTGCGCGTGTGTGCGCGCGCACTTTGGGCAGCCTCACGGGTATGTCGCAATCGCCCGCTAGACTGGCTGTTTGACCCATCATGAACATTGTTCTTTTTTCACACCCGGCGTTCATGTCGTCACAAAGCATGCCGCGCTTTGCGCGCATGCTGCAAGAGGCTTACCTGGCACTTGGGCACCGTGTACAAGTGTGGTCTCCACAAGCCCGGGTTTACAACTGGGTACCAAGGGGCCGGCTGACCACGTGGGCGGGTTACGTTGACCAATACCTTTTATTTCCCCTGTGGGTTCGTAAGCAAATAAAGCAGCAGCCCGCTGACACGCTTTATGTGTTTTGTGATCAGGCCCTAGGGCCTTGGGTGCCGCTGGTAAAGGACCGGCCGCATGTGGTGCATGTGCACGACCTGCTGGCCCTGCGATCTGCCTTGGGCGATGTGCCTGAGAACCCCACATCGCCAACCGGCCGCATTTACCAGCGCTACATTCGCCACGGGTTTCAGCAAGCGCGGCATTTCATATCCATCTCAAAAAAAACGCGCGATGACTTGCACCACTTTGGGAAGATCAAGCCGGTAACGTCCGAAGTGGTTTACAACGGTCTTAACTACCCCTTTGCGCCCATGCCAACAGACGATGCCCTGCAAGTGCTAACCCGTGCAGGCCTGCCAGCAAGCGCAGCCGGCATGCTGCTGCATGTGAGCGGTGGCCAGTGGTACAAAAATTTGCCTGGGGTGATTCAGCTTTACGCCCAATACGCCAAGGCCGAGCCCAACCCATTGCCCCTGTGGTGCATCAGCCCCACCCCAAGCCCTGCGGTACAAAAAATTCTGAATGATCTACCAGCGCAAGCAAAGGTTTTGTTTTTTCAGGGCCTTGATAACCAAGCGCTGGTTGCGGCTTATTCATTAGCTCGCGTTTTTATGGTGCCCAGTCTGGCGGAAGGGTTTGGCTGGCCCATCATTGAAGCCCAGGCCTGCGGCTGCCCGGTAATGACCACCAATGCGGCCCCCATGAACGAAATTGGTGGCCCCGCCGTGCACTATTTGCCACTTTTGCACAAAGAAGACGATGTGCATGCCTGGGCTACCGCCGGTGCAAACACGCTTAAAAACCTGCTCAACCTGACCCCGTCACAACGCCAGCAACTGACAGCGCAAGGGCAAAACCACGCGGCGCAGTTCAGCGCAGACGGTGCCATCACTTCTTACCTGAACATTTACCAGCAGGTGTTGGCCGCATCAGTATCCAGCAAAGCCTTCACGCATCCAGCGCCCCGCGGTCAGAACATCACATGAAAATATTGCACATTCTTCCCTCGGTTAACCCGCATGGCGGCGGCCCTATTGAAGGCGTTAAACAATACGGGCATCAGCTTAAAAGCTTGGGGCACAAAGTTGAGGTGCTGACGCTAGATGAGCCGACAGCGCCGTTTGTGACGAGCTTCCCGCACACAATTCACGCAATTGGCCCCAGCCAAACCAGCTACCGTTACAACGCCCGGCTAACCCCCTGGCTTGAGACCCATGCGGGCGACTATGACGTTGTCATCGTGAATGGTCTGTGGCAATACCATGGCTTTGGGGCTTGGCGTGCATTGCATCGCATGAACGTGCCCTATTTTGTGTTCACGCACGGCATGCTGGATCCTTGGTTCAAACATACGTACCCGCTCAAACATGTGAAGAAATGGCTGTATTGGCCTTGGGCGGAGTACCGCTTGTTGCGTGATGCAAGGGCGGTGCTGTTTACCTGTGAAGAAGAGCGCCTGTTGGCCCGTAAATCCTTTTGGCTCTACCAAGCGCGCGAAGCGGTCATAACCTATGGCACCAAAACACCGCCTGGCGACGCGGCACGATTGCAAGAGGTGTTTTACGCAGCTTACCCTGGCCTGCGTGACAAGCGGGTGCTGCTATTTTTAAGCCGAATTCAAGAGAAAAAAGGCTGCGACCTGCTGATAGAAGCCTTTGCCAAAGTAGCGGGGCAGGACTCCCAGCTTCACCTGATGATGGCGGGGCCCGACCAGTCCGGATGGATGGCGAAACTGCAAGCACAGGCGCAGGCCCTGGGCGTGGCCGACCGCATTACCTGGCCCGGCATGCTGCAAGGCGACATGAAGTGGGGCGCGTTTTACGCTAGCGAAGCCTTTGTGTTGTCTTCGCACCAGGAAAACTTTGGCATTGTGGTGGCCGAGGCGCTGGGCTGCGGATTGCCTGTGTTGATATCCGACAAAGTAAATATCTGGCGGGAGATTGAGGCGGACGGGGCGGGGATAGTGAATACCGACACAGTCGAAGGCACGGTAAAGACCTTGCAGCGCTGGTTGACCCTTAAGGCCCAAGAGCGCCAAGCTATGGCGCATCAGGCCCGATTGACCTTTGCTCACCGCTTCACTGTTGAGGCAATGGCGAAAAGCCTTTTGGCGACAATTGAGAAGGCACTGAAGAGTGACGTATGAACATTGAAAATGGCCGCAATTTGTGGCTAGACATCATTCGCGGTATGAGTGCTCTGGCTGTATGTCTAGGCCATCTGAGAAATGTCTTGCTGGTTGACTATGGCGCATCAGTGGAGCCGGGAATACTTTTAAAAGCTCTTTACGCTGTTACCAGTTTTGGCCACCAGGCAGTAATGGTATTTTTTGTACTAAGTGGGTATTTTGTTGGTGGCGGTGTCCTGCGCGCAGGTGTTAAATTTATGTGGCGGGACTATCTTTCATCACGTCTAATGCGCCTATGGGTTGTATTGATTCCATGTCTTGTTTTGACTTGGTGCATAGATCAGATAGTAAATAGTTATGCGCCCCTTGCGCTTTCAGGCAGTAATTTTAATATCTGGCACTCGGGGCCAAAGCCCGGAGAGTATTCCGCCTCTGTGCCAACGTTCTTTGGTAACGTATTTTTTCTACAAACGATTCTTTCGCCAGTCTTTGGCTCAAATGGACCACTTTGGAGTTTGGCCAACGAGTTTTGGTACTACATGCTGTTTCCGCTAATAGTATTCACCCTCGGAATTGCGGGTGCAGGAAAACCTTTATTTCGTAGTTTGACCTTTGTCCTCACGGCATTGCTCTTATGGTGGTTGCCGTACAACATCTTAGATGGCTTCGTGATATGGATGATGGGCGTTGTCATCTATGTGGTGCAACCATGGTTTCGCTCTCTAAAACCAGCCTTGCGCACCTTTCTCATTGGGTTGGGACTACTGTTCTTTGCTTTGGCACTTGGCTATTCAAAATCCTCCCAATTAATTGAACGTTTTGCCATCAACCCGGATCTGTTGATAGGCCTGGCTTTCTCAATTTTGTGTCTGGCAATGACGTCCCGGCCATTTCCAGAGAAACGCTTTCCAGTGGTTGCATTTCTTTCTCGATCTTTGTCTGAAATGTCATATTCACTTTATATATCTCATTTCCCTTTGGTAATTCTCATTTCTTCAATAGCATACGGTTCCGCAAAACTGATGCCAACTGGCTTGGTTCTGGCGCAATTCATGGGTTGGTGCTTTGTGCTAATTGGATTTGGCTTCTTGATCTATTGGTCATTTGAGTCACGTACGAATCGGATCCGGAAAATTGTTCGGAATTGGACAGAACCAAGTAGAAGGTCGCCCACATGATTGTTCAAGGTAATGACCCTTACACCCAGCCGTCTTTCTCACTGGGCAATCGTATGGCTCGGGCTATATGGGGCGTAACTTGGTTGCTGCTATTTCGACCCAGCCCACGCCCTTTTCATGCCTGGCGAAGGCTCTTGCTGAGGGCTTTTGGCGCACGGGTTGGTAAGCACGTTAACGTCTATCCAAACGTCAGGATTTGGGCGCCATCGTTACTGACGATCGGGAACCGAGTTGATATAGCCAATGGCGTCACGCTCTACAACATGGCGCCAATAGCGATAGGAGATAACTGCGTTATTTCTCAGAGTGCACATCTTTGTGGAGGCACCCACGATATCGACTCACCGAACTTTCAGCTTATTGCTAAACCTATCACCCTCAATGCCAACGTGTGGATTTGCGCGGATACCTTTGTGGGGCCCGGCGTAACTGTTGCCGACGGATATGTGCTTGGTGCGCGGGGGGTTTTGGTTAAGTCTGTTCAAACTCCTTGGACAGTTTGGCCTGGGAATCCAGCAGTTTTCAGAAGAACAAGAAAGTTGCATTGACTGTCATGAGCTCTATATCCGTTCTCATTCTCACAAAAAATGAACAGCAAGACTTACCTGGATGCTTGCAATCAGTGTCTTGGTGTGACGACGTTCACGTTTTTGACTCCCAGAGTGTTGACCAAACAGTGCAGATCGCCGAAAAGTTTGGTGCGACGGTAACCCAGCGAGACTATGGCCCCAACAAGCTTGCGTTTGGTGGGGATGAGTCTGCACATCGAAACTGGGGGCTGAAGAACATTGCATTCAAGCATGGGTGGGTATTCGTTATTGATGCCGATGAGAGAATGACCCCGGAGCTTGTTAATAGCGCCAAAGTTGCAGCTGAGACAGCGGGTGAAGTGGTTGCGTTCAGCATCCAGCGCCGTGATTTCTTTATGAGAACGTGGCTCAAACATGTGCAGACGTCCCCCTTCTACCTGAGACTCTTTCGTCCAGACAAGTTGCACTACGAAAGATTAATCAACCCAGTAACGGTTGCTGCTGGACCTGTTACGAAAATCAAAGGATATCTGGACCACTATCCCTTCAGCAAGGGGATGCACTATTGGGTGGAACGCCACAATGGCTACAGCAGGGCTGAAGCGCAGCAAATCATCCAAAACCGGCTTCTAGGCGGCACTTTTAGTTTTGCGAAGGCTCTTTTCGGGCACGATTTTCACGAGCGTCGCTACCACCAGAAAGAGTTGTTCTACCGCCTTCCATTGCGTCCAATAGTCAAGTTCTTGATTCTGTACGTCATCAAGCGTGGTTTTCTGGATGGGCAAGCGGGCCTTACTTATGCGGCACTGCAGTCGATCTATGAATACATGATCGTGCTCAAGGTGCGTGAGCTAGAGGCGGCGCAGGCCCGCCCTGTAGGCGAAATATGACTCTAGCCCTCGTGGAATATGCGCAAGTAGCTATTTTTTTTGTAGCGCTTACAAATCGGCCTGTGGCAGTCAGCGCATGAAAATCCTTCTTTACAGTGCCAACTTTGCGCCCGAGCCTACCGGCATTGGCAAATACTCCGGCGAGATGGCGGCTTGGCTTGCAGCCCAGGGACACCAGGTGCGCGTGGTAGCCGCACCCCCCTATTACCCAGCCTGGCAGTTGGGCGCGGGCTATGCGTGGCCTCCCTACCGGCGCGAGCAGTGGCAAGGGGTGGACGTGTGGCGTGCGCCCTTGTGGGTGCCGCGCAATCCGGGTGGCATGCTGCGTGTGTTGCACCTGCTGACGTTTGCCCTGTCTTCGTTGCCCGTGATGCTTCTGCAGGTCTTTTGGCGCCCGGATGTGGTGATGACGGTGGCGCCTGCCTTTGTATGTGCCCCGGTTGGCTGGCTTACTGCCAGACTGTGCGGCGCCAAGGCGTGGCTGCACATTCAAGATTTTGAGGTTGATGTGGCTTTCCAGATGGGGCTGCTTAAGGGGAAGTTGCTGCAGAGACTGGTGTTGGCTTCAGAGCGATGGCTGCTGCGCCGCTTTGATGTGGTTTCAACCATCTCCCGCAAGATGATGGAGCGGTTGAACAAAAAAGGGGTTGCGCCAGATAAGGTCAGCTTCTTTCCCAACTGGGTGGACATTGACCATGTACATCCACTCGCCAAGCCAAGCAGCTACCGAGCAGAGTTGGGGATTGCGCCGGACGCCATCGTCATACTGTACTCTGGCTCGCTAGGTAACAAACAGGGGTTGATGGTGATCCCCGAGGCAGCCCGGCGCTTGGTGCAAGTGCTCACCGTTGTATTTGTGGTGTGTGGCGATGGTGTCATGAAGCCCGAGCTCGAAGCAGCCGCCAAAGAATTGCCCAACTTGAAACTGCTGCCACTGCAACCTTTTGCTCGGTTAAGCGAACTACTGGGTTTGGCAGACATCCACTTGCTGACGCAGAGCGCTGATGCAGAGGACCTAGTGCTGCCCTCCAAGTTGACGGGCATGTTGGCCAGTGGGCGGCCGGTGATTGCAACTTGCCGCGCTGGCACCGAGATTGCGGTTGTCGTACAGCACTGTGGGCTGGTGGCGGCGCCAGGAGATGGCGCAGCACTGGCATTGGCCATTCTTCAATTGATTAACGACGTTGCCAGTCGCCTTCGACTAGGTACGCAGGCCCGCGCTTATGCGGAAGCAAACCTTTCACGCGACTCGGTACTTGGTCGACTGGTGAAGAACATGGCATCCAATTTATTGGAGAAAACAAATGAAACAGCAACAAAAAAATTACCCTGATGCTGGTGAAATCGTAATCTTTCAACCAGAATTCGTTGAATTCGGCGGGGAGGAGCGAGTCATCTTGTCGCTATCGAGAGAGTTACGTGCCCAAGGCAAACCGCATTCCGTTTTGTGCTACTGGGACCAGATTAACCTGGCTTCGTACGCTTCATGGCCATTGAAAGTGATTCAGCTAAACCCACCAAGAAATCCTCTTTACAAGGTGCTTTCTTTGAGGCACTGCCTTCAGTACCTTCAAAGGGTGGGCAGTCCGGTCCCGGTGTTGTTTAACATTCAGTCTGCCCATCACGTCGGCTTGGGCAGCACTGCGCCCTATCACTTGCGCATTCCGGATACATATAGCTTGCTAAGCTTTAAACCAGATGGCGAAACTGCAAGCACACCCTCTTATGCGAAAAGGCTCAAAACATGGCTCGACACCGCAGTAAGCCATGTTGCTACTCGACGCGGAATCAACAACGCAAATCATTTTGCTACCAATACCGCTGCCCTGCGCGATGAAATGGCACGGTTGTACGGCCGCAAGGCTGAAGTCGTCTATCTCGGCGGGTTTGGGGACCCACGTGACGACCTGCCGAAGCGGGCCGCCAGACCAATTGAGCTGTTTACGGTTTCGCGACTTCAATCCAGTAAGCGCATTGACTGGATATTGAATGCATTGGCTGAGGTTAAGCAGAATGCTGAGCAATATCCGGAGTGGCATTTGCACATTGCAGGTTCAGGCCCTGACAGGGAAGCACTACAAAACTTGAGTGATGCCCTCGGGCTTGGTGATGCGGTAACTTTTCATGGCTTTGTTACCGACGAACAACTCATGGACCTCTATGAAAAATCCCATGTGTTCCTTATGCCAGCCAAACAAGGCTACGGTTTGCCTGCTATTGAGGCACTTTATCAAAAACTTGGGTTGGTAGTAAGCGATGAATCTGGAGTCGTCGAACTGCTAGAGAACACAAACTGGGTAACGATTGCGAAGGGCGGAAAAGAGGGCTTTGCGAAGGCGACGAAGGAAATGCTAATTAGAGTAGGAAGACCTGATTTCTTTCACCAGCTCCTTCCTCCGCTGCCTACCGAGAAAACATGGGCTAGAAATGTTATTGCCAGTTTTGGCTGGTGACTTATAAAGGAATAGGGGCGCAGAGCTCACGGATATGTATCACCTATTACTTGCGACGGTTGAAAACCCACACGACCCCAAGGCATGGAGCGGCACGCTCTTCAACATGCTGAAAGCACTTGAGAAAAACTTTGATCAAGTGACGGTGGTTTCTTCCCCGGTGCCCAAGAGAAAGTGGTTTGACTCAGTTATGCGGCTTATTCTTGGACGAAAACGATACCCGCTCTGGATGACAACGACGGCATTGAGAGCCTACGGTAAACGCTTGGATGAAGCCGTGCAGCATGCACGACCTGATGCCATATTAAGCATCTCAAGCCAGCATTTGATTTATGCCAAGGCGCATGACATGCCCGTCTTCATGATTTCAGATGCGCCGTGGATCGCATACAAGGAAGCCTACAGGGACTTTGAAGAACTGCCACTGCTCTCGACGCGCTACGCGCGGCTGGAGGCCCATGCAGCCAAAAAGATTTCGGGTGTGATATATCCAACGCCTTGGGCCTGCAAAGAAGCCGAAGTCAGATTTGGCCTACCGGCCCAACAAATAAAACGAATGCCTTTTGGTGCAAACAGCCATTACGAGGGCTCTGACGACCAGATCATCCGCCGCATCCAGCAAAGAAAACTGAAGCAACTTAATTTTTTGTTTATCGGACAAGACTGGATTCGCAAGGGGGGGCCGCTGGCACTGGCCATTGTTAGTGCGCTTAATGCGCGTGGCCTTCAAGTCACCATGAATATTGTTGGTTGCCAGCCCGTGATTCCTTCTGAAAGCGTGAATCACGTTCAAGTGCATGGTTATCTTTCGCCCAGCAACCCGGAAGACTGCATCAAGATGGCGAGTGCTTTTGCGCAGGCCGATTTCTTTTTGGTGCCCTCCCACGCCGAGTGCTTTGGCCTGGTTTTTGCCGAGGCGCAGTCTTATGGGCTGCCCTGCATTTCACTCACCAGCCATGGAATTCCGGGCGTTGTGGAACACAAAAAGACGGGCTTGCTTTTCGATCCATTGGTCTCCGCCAAATCTATAGCGGACGACATTGTGGAATTGGTCGAAAGCCCAGACCGCTACGTTGAGATGGCAACCGCCGCCAGGAAGAAGTTCACCAACGACCTGAATTGGGAGCTTTTCGGTCGAAGAATGTACGTAGCCATTGCATCGCATTAAGGAACACACTATGTTTGCAAAATCTCTGGCGGTCGTGAAGCAAGTTGGTTGCCTTCTGGTTTGTGGAACCACGCTATCGTCGTTTGCCGAACCCGCGAAACCGATTGTTTTCAACGCGCCCTTAAGTGCACGCCCCGGTGACGTTGTGGGCCTGCAGGGTGAAAACTTTGGTGACGCGCCCACGGTTATCCTTATTGGCAATGGCGGTGCCAGCACCGGCCAGAGCACCCTGGAAGTGGTGAATACATTTGGCACCGGCTGGGTGTCTTTCAAAATCCCCGCAACGGCTACCGGTGCCTTGACGGTGCAAGTCAGCAATGGCGGGGTAACCAGTGCCCCAGTGCCGCTCAATGGCGCCCGCGCCTACCATCTTGATGCACTGCAAATTGTTCCATCTGGACCCTTCCGGCTGTTTGGGCGAAACCTGCTGCTGCCAGGCTTCACACCCGTAGTGACGGTGGATGGTTTGCCCGCCGTGGTGGATGCCCGCGCTAGTAACGAACACATGCTTGTGGTTACTGCGCCACACGGCATGCGGGTGGGTGGTAAGGCTACAGTATCCGTTGATAACGGCAACGGCACGGGGCCGGCGTTGCTGGACAGACAGATTGACGTGGCATCTGCTGGTGGCGACCCGTTTGCGTTGGGCGTGGGCTGGGCCGCTGGGTTTTCTGCCATTGCTGGCAAGGTAGTCTTCGCGGCCCGCGATGCCCGGCTGGCGAGCAAGGTGTTGTGCAATGGTCTTGTTGACGACACCCCCGCCATTCAGGCGGGCATTGACCTAGTGGCTAGCGTGGGCGGCGTGCTGCAATTACCCCCGGGCACTTGCCGCCTGACGGGCAGTCTGAAGCTGAAATCGCGCGTGGTGGTGCAAGGGGCGGGTAAAGACCGAACGGTGATCAGGTACGAGTCTAACTATCCACTATGGGGGCGGGGTCTGGACCTGGCTGGGGTACGCAACTTGACCCTGATGAACACGCGTGGCCGAATTGAGAGCCCCTTGCTGCAAGACAGCCGCCGCGTCTTTCTGCAAAATGTGAGCTTCCAGTTGAACGGCGGGTTGCACATGTACCTGTCCGGCAATACCAATTTTGTGGTGACCGGCTCAGACTTTATTCAACCCAAAAACCCGGATGTGAACGGACCGATGGTGGTGAGCGGGAGCAGCGGTCTGGTCTTTGTTGGCAACAACATTGTCTTTGCCCATGGTGCCCCCCACTTTTCCAAAGTGCACGACGCCTACATAACCAAAAACCGCTTTACGCGCGACGCACGGGACAATCAGAATTCAAAAAGCATCACGCACAGCCTGACGATGGATTTTGCGCACCGCATCGCTGTGGTCGGCAATACCTTTGACGTGCTGGGTGGCCCCATCACAAACAAGTTTCGCAACGATGGTGAGACTCTGCTGACTGAAGGCGGCGGCGGGCGGCGCACGGAGAACTTGGGCACAGTAGTGAGCGCTACGGCCACCACGCTTTCAGACCCGACGAACAAAATTGTGGTGACGCCCTTTGCAGCAGGGCAGATTCCCGAAAATTACGGGGTGGCCATTGTGGGTGGGCGGGGAGCGGGCCAGTCGCGCAGGGTCACCGCCTATACCCAAGGTACTTTGACTGTGGACAAGCCGTGGGATATGGTGCCAGATACCACCAGCCGGTATTCCACCTTTGTCTGGGGCTTGGAGAAATCGCTCATCAAGGGCAACACGCTGGTGCAAAACCCCCGTGGCATATGGCTGTACCAAACCGCTATTCGCGAGGTCGATATTGTCGACAACACTATGACGGAAGGTGGCGGCATCTATCTACGGTCTGCCCAAAACCTGAAGAGTCGCTTGTTCGTTCCCATGTTTGGGGTTCGCATTGCCGGTAACAACATTACCAACACCACCAAACAATGGCGCTCGTATATCAGCGTGATGTTTGTGCGAATGGATGAGCAGGATTTCGGGATCGGAACCGTTGGAGTGGAAGTCAGGAACAACATCCTTCAGGCCAACAGCCCCAACTTAACCATGCCACAAGAAGAATCAGGCGGAGCGGAGGGCTTTATCAACCGGATGCACGCCGAGGGCCCTACCCAAGCACTGTCAAAGAACCAGACCCGCTTGCTAGGTACGATTTTTCAGAACAATCAGTGCATTGGCTGTAAGGTTGGCGTCATCGTGCGAGATGGTGCGAAAGGGACGGTGCAGGATGGCAATGTGGTGATTGCCACACCATTTTGATCGCTATCAATCCACTTAAAACGGTGATGATTGACGACTATATTTTGCGATCGGCATTAGGGTTTCAACGAGTTTAAGGGTTCCACGGAATTGGCACTGGCAGGACGACAATTCGGGTTTCGATGCAAGGCCATTCCATTGGCACAATTAATCCAAAAGAAGCGTAGAGACTCAGAGTTTAATTGTGAACAATATTTCGACTTAGAAATTTCAGGGTTAGCTGGCAAAAAATCAACGAATTGCCAAGTCACTTCGTCCTTTGTGATAACTGCGCGGCGATTCTCTCCGGTATTGTCATTGCGAGCGACGGACGGCAATTTGCGGCATGCGCAACACATACAAGTGTTACAGGCACCAACTATTAAATTCTAACTTTGCAACGTGGCGTCAGGAAGCTGATTTTTCCGTGATTTCACGGCTGACTATGTCTGCACAGGCGCCCGCGCTGCTTAAAATCAACACGGCCTCCACTGAGATGTGTTGGCTAGTGGACCAAACCATCAGCCGAAAAATAGCCCGGGTGCTATGAGGGGGATGGCTTGATGGGGTGGCCCGACTGCCCAGCCATCGTTCGCGATCATCCAAATGTGGTGTAGTTATGTGACGCCAGCGATTTACCTGCTTGTAAGGTGCAGTAACCGGTGTGTAATTTGGAACTTCACTAGGATAAAGACTAGGCTAGCTTTGAATTTTGTCGAAAAATGGAAAAGCATTACGTATTGCCCGATAGCTTTGGTTTCCTTTAGTCTCTCCTGAGTACTTTCGAACCGATCCCGGTTAGCCAGCTTTGCGTGCTGGGTTGCCTGCTACACGTGAGCCGGCATCTACATTCTTCGTCACCACGCTACAGGCGCCAATAATCGCACCTTCGCCAATCGCCAGTCCAGGCAAAACAAAAGCGCGTGCACCGATAAAGGCTGACCTGCCGATCAAAATTTTTCCCGTCTGCAAGGGTCGCACGGAATTATTGAAATCATGTGTACCGGTGCATAAGTAGGCCTCCTGCGCGACGGTAGCGTCGGGCATGATTTCAATCTCCCCCAAAGAGTATGCTACCGCACCATCGCCTAGGCAGGCACGGTCATGGAGAGTGAGGTTCCAAGGGATGGTGACGCGCGCGCGCTGATGAACGAAGGGACGCCCATAAATCTTCGCGCCGTGCAATTTCAGCCAAATGAGACGCCAGGCATTCAGCGGCTTCGGTGTCCATCGGCACATAAGCATCCAGCTCAATTCCCATAGCAGCATGCGTAATTTTTGTGTGCGACTCCAAGGACTGGAATACGGCGAGATCTGCAAGTGGGTGAAAAGGGGGGGCTTTGATGCGCTCACACAGCATTCTCCGTGAGACGAGCGAAGTCCGCGAGAAAGAGGTCTGCAACCGATATAGGAGAATGCGTCTGCCTTACCTTCGATGCGCTCGTTCCCAGGGTCCGACGCAATTCGCCATTGTTAATTAGGCTCAGCGCGCAATCCATTAATTGCGTTTGTGCATCTGTAACACGGTGATTGAAAATTCGTCCGTTAACGCCGTCAACAATAAAGTCCTTGAAACATTGGAGATCCGATACAACGGGCACACCGCCCCAAGCCATAGCCTCAAGCGGCGCCAACCCGAATGTTTCCCCCTTTTCCGCGACCGATGGATAGACGAATATCGCGGCTTTCTCATACCAGAGGTTGAGCTTTTCCATCTCATAAATCGGGCCAATGAAATCTACACGATTGGGCTCAAAAAGAGTTTTTAGCGAACTCAAATAGGCATCCCCACCGCCACCCTCGGCCGTTTTCCAAGGCCCTACGATGGATATCTTCCAACCAGCAGGCAGTACTTTGGCCAACATAGCTAGCAGCTCAAGCCCTTTTTCAGGATGAACTCGGCCGCAATAAAGAATACTGCATTCCTTAATCGCCCAGTTCACCGGCTTCGTCGCCTCATCAGGCAGTGGATTGGGAATCATAGCCACTCGGCTATGGCGAACCTCTGGTAGTTCTGCGAGTATTGCGTTAGCGACTGGAGTTGAATTCGCCCTGAGTCGAGCTGCATTTCTATAAAATTTCATTTGTCCTTTGGGCATACGGGCCACATCCACGTAAACCTTAGCACGCCTGAAAAGAGGAATGATCACGGGTGCCCAGAATGTATTCGTAACAACTATGTCCGCGTCCATCGGAATGGCACGGATAGTTCGCACCGTATAGATTGCATCTAAGATTTTTAGAGTCAATAGCTTTGAGGGAGTCGAATAGCCGGTCACACGCAAGTGGTGTACCCCTTGGATTTCCTCTCGATCTGGAAACGTCGGCCATTTTCTAGAGATGTGCAAAACCGTGTGACCTCTAGCCGCAAACTTTTGGGCTAACGCATGCCACATTTTTTCGCACGCGCCGCCCATGACAGGGGGCACAGGAAGAAACGCACCTTGAATAATGACGATTTTCAATTGCGGCCCTGAATGCTCTTCATTGCGACCCTGCGCGCTCTGCATACAACTTTGGGTGACGCTTGACCGCAAGATATCCACCGTCGCCTCGACCTTGAAGCGTCCAGAAAAGCCATTATCAAGGTACCACCGGGCGCAAATACCTTAGAAATCTTTTTCGGCAAGGCCTCGGTGTTCTCGACCTTATCGACAAACTTGCTATTCACAATCAGCATGAACTGGTCGTCGGCAACTAGCATCTGCCCGACGCTCGAATCGTGCTTGCGAAGCTCATAGAGCAATGTGGGGCGCACCGGTGCGGCAATGTCGATGTCAAAAGGTTTGCTATACCCGTAAGCCGCGAGGCGACCGCGAAAAGCACCATGCCCAGTGCCAACTTCCAGAATCTGCCTCCCCTTCGCGACTCCAATTTGAAAAGTCATCTGCGCGATATGGTCGTGCAACCTAGCTTTGGCGGATACGGACAGCTTCAATTTAATTCCTTTAGCATTGTCGACGGATAGGCATCACAGCCGCGTGAGGCCATTTAGCACTACCATGAAAGAGGTCATTCGAGCGCTCTGGATAATGGATTTTGGGCGTGAGGTGCGGTGGCAACTGCAATGCTGCGATTGGGCGCCACAACATGCGGGACAAATCGCGGAGCATCGCCGTATCCACCGGAAAAGCCACCCCACTCGCATGACGCAGGCGAGGATAGAAACGCACAGAATCAAGTCCGACACCAAAATATCCGCGCATAGCCGTCGACAAACCCGAGGGCCTAGAGCAGTGATAGGACTGTGACGGTAAATTCACGGGATTTTGGAGATAATTCTGACCTCAGGCTCGAAAATCGGGCGCTGATATTTGAAGAACATGGATTCAACCTTGTGAAATTCTATTTGCGCTTTGTGACAATTTCGCTCCAGCAGCTCGCAAGCTGCAGAGGTTTTCTGTCGTTCACTGCCTTGCCCTAGTGACCTGTTGCCCGCGGATGCGTTACTTGGTAACCAATACGCTGGATGTAGTTGGAACTACGAGACATTTGCTATAAGTAAATAGCTTTTGGCCCTTATTGTGTGTGGGCTTGATTGACCACACACAGCTGCGCTCGCAGTGACGGGAGAGATTGTCAGTGCGAGCGCAGCGCGGTAATCCGTCCGGTAGCGTCGGGGCTTGAGGGTGTGAAGCCCAGCGCCCGGTTAGCTAGTCGACTCTTACTGTGCCTTCTTCTTACGGCGTGAGGCCGCGCCTAGCAAGCCTAGGCCAGCCAACAACATGGCATAAGTTTCGGGTTCGGGAACGGCGGCGACCACGCTAAAAGACGACGCCCAGAGGCTTGAGGCGTAAGGATCGTTACTTTTGGTCCAGTTCGAAGCGGTCGAGAGCGCTGACAGCAGTTCGGTCTTGGAGCCAGTGGTCGTGCCACTGTAGAACCCGTCATCGAAATTACCAACGTTGAACATGGTGCCAGCTGCCACCGACAGAGCGCTCGGCACGTTGGTGGTGTTAGTGCTGCTTGAAACAGCTGGCGCGTCGATGATCCCGGTGGCATGGGCAAATTGCACTCCAGAGATGAAACTGGGGCTGCTGTTGAGACCTTCGTAAGCGAAGATCTGGTCACCGTTATTTGACAAACTCAAGCCAGATCCACCAACAATGCCTGTACTCCAGGTATTGGCTACTGCGCCAGAATAAATCACCACGGAGCCGGATGCGAGGGCGCTGCCACGGCTCCAAGTCAAAGGACCGCCAGCGTCCAAGTGCTCGCTGAGGCGAAAGGCAGAACCCTGCCAGGATGAGTCAGTGAAGTTGATCGTGGTGTTGGCGGCGATATCGGTCAGCGCCACCCAAGCGAAGTTGTCGTCGCCATCGGCGTTGTAGCCAATGACTGCAATGTCGCCGGTGCTCAAAGCCGAGGCTTGGGCTGCGGCTGCCAACAAGGCGAGTGCGAGCAATGATTTTTTCATGTTGAATCTCTTTGATGAATGACAGAATTAGGCTTGGCTGCGGCGGCGGGCGATACCACCCATGAGTGCCAAGCCAGCCAACAGCATGGCGTAGCTTTCGGGCTCGGGCACAGCGGTGACGGACATGTTGTCCACGCGCAGTTCGGAAGTCAGGCCGTAGCCACCCACGTCAGCCACGCCCACCACCAAAGAAACTGCACCCGTGGCGTCTGCGGTGTAGGTGTATTCAAGGCCAGTCCAGCCCCAATTGACATTGCTAAAGTCACCAAATGTGCCAGTGAATTGGCTGACCGCCGGCGCACTTAATGCATCAATAAACTTGACTGCAGAGCCATTAATGGCCAAAAAGCCAAAGTCTGGCTTCGCAGCGATACCATTCACAGTCTTTTCGGCAGACAGGAAGGTCCAATCAAACTTTACCGTCAGCACATCGCCAGCAGTGGCATAGAAGTCTTGACGAATGGCCGAACCCTCATAGGTGAAATCCCCACCAGCAGCGTCCAGCGCTGCGATTGACACGCCAGCCAAGTCCGGCGCAAAAAAGAAGTCCACAGCGGCAGTGCCAGAGTTATTGTTAAAACCAGCTGGCAGTGGAGAATCATCGTCAAAGTCTAGGGAAGCGGTGGTCAAGGAGACAACCTTGGTTGCCCCAACAACCAGGACGTCACCAAACGTTGTCCAATTGGCTAGGCTTCCGCCAGCAAAGTTACCGTTGACAAAAGTGGTGCCCTGGGCCATGGACGGGGTGATGCTGGCAACGCACAGGGCGACCGCAGCGCTGATAGAACGAAGTGTTTTCATGAGAGACCTTAAAAGAATTGAAGCCAAGAAAAAGATTTACTGTTAAAGGGGTGCTTGCA
>Ga0105048_10004526_pt1 | contig 22613 bp, 20 predicted proteins | sample MAT05_FD_78382 | JGI IMG/M metagenome (GOLD analysis project Ga0105048, IMG submission 78382) | Freshwater microbial communities from Lake Fryxell liftoff mats and glacier meltwater in Antarctica - MAT-05 | ecosystem: Environmental > Aquatic > Freshwater > Ice > Liftoff microbial mat | place...
CCAAACGATTGTTAACGAAACTCGCGGCGGTTCCACCAAAACGATCGTGCGCGGCGGTGGCGAAACAGTGCCTTACATTTCCGTTCACGATTAGGATTCCGCTCCATTACCGGGCATGCTAACGTGTATTTCTATTGAGATCAACGAACGAAACGAAACCGAGATTGATGACCCAGTTCTCAAACCCTCTCCTTCAGTTGAATAAGGCTAAGTTGGAAGCCGACCAGGATTCCGATCAGACCCTAATCGCTCGTTTCGTTCAAAAACAAGATCAGGCAGCTTTCGAACTTTTGGTCAAGCGGTCCGAAAAAAACTTCGGGTTTGCACCCGATCCAATCCTTCGAATCGATAGTGAAGTCGTCGGATGGAATTCGATCGTGTCCAACCTCGGATTTCGCGCAAGGCTTTCTGCCAAAGATCGCACTAAGATTGAATCGATCCAATTCACGGCTTCGAACGCAGAGCCCGACGAGATGGAGGTCGGTCTCGAAAGTGAAGATGCACCTAACTCTATCGACTAGCCGAGTCCATCGGAGTTGGAGAATGACGTAGACCCAAAAGGGCTATTCGTGGCTAGACGCGAGTTAAGTTCGCAGCCGTCCGCCACGTTCTCCGACGGCGGCGATTGCTGTACGAATCCGCCAAGACAATTGGCGTAAGCGATGACGCAAAAGAATATCAAGTGCCGCGAAATGTTCATGTTTCACCGACCTCCGTTTTCTGGTTCTGTACGTTAATGTGCAAGAGCACATTCTACTAAATCTTGACATCTCGCGTGTTCAGGGTTGCGAGAGGCCAGTATCGCTAGCTATAATACGCCGAACAAGCTCGCGCCCAATGTGTCTCGAGGTCCGACGCGTTTTAAGCTTGAATGGGATATGAATACTCATCAATGAAAATGCATCTTTTGGGAGGGACATCGATTGTCTGGTTATTTGCTATTGACAGGTTCCACTGGCTTGTTGGGTCGTTATTTGGTTCGGGATCTTTTAGAGCGAGGTGAGAAACTTGCTCTCATTGTGCGAGGAACAAAGCAGGAATCGGCGGAAGAACGCGTCGAATCAATTCTCCAGTTTTGGGAGCAGCAGTCGGGCAAGAGATTCTCTCGGCCCCATTTGATACAAGGGGATTTACGGAGGCCCCTCCTAGGACTAGGAGAAAAGGAAATCGCTTGGGTTTCCAAGAATTGCCGAGCGGTCATGCACAGCGCCGCGTCGCTCAAGTTCCATGGCGACGGCTCGGGAGAGCCTGCGTTGACCAATATCGGTGGCTCCGAGAATATGCTCTCTCTCTGCCAAAGGGCCAAAGTCCGAGAGTTGCATTATGTATCGACGGCTTACGTATGCGGCTTACGAGATGGAACCATTTACGAGTCCGACTTGGATTTCGGTCAGTCCTTTCGTAATGACTACGAATCGAGCAAACACCAAGCGGAAACCATCGTTCGCAACGCTGACTATATCGATCGATTGACGGTCTATCGGCCTGCCGTCATCTCAGGGGACTCGCAATCCGGCTACACCAACACTTATCATGGCATCTATCTATATTTACGATTGATGGCATTGCTTGTTCCAAGACATCCAATTGGACCAGATGGATTGCGGCAAACGTCATTAAGGCTGCCGATGACAGGCCAGGAAAGGCGGAATGTAGTTCCGATAGACTGGGTCTCGCGGGTCATGGCCGAGTTGTATATCAATCCAGAAGCCCATGGGTGTACGTTCCATTTGGCCCCCGAAAAGTGCTTGACACCCAAGATGATCATCGATTCGGGTTACAGCTACTTCAATTCGACCGGCATCGAGTACGTTGGTTACACCCATATCGACCCAGCCACCTACAATGCTTTTGAAATGGCAATGTTGCCTGGGCTTGCAATGTACAGCAACTACGAAAATACCGATCCTACGTTTGACTGTTCTAACGTTAAGCAGTTTGCGGGTCATGTACGTTGTCCCGAGATCGATGAGGCGATGCTTCACACCTACATTCGTTTTGGGGAAGCGGATCGATGGGGCAAACGAAAAGCAAGGAAGTCCGCGGCTCCTAAAGAACATCCGCCCGATCGAATTTTAGCGTATTCTTTAAGCGACCACGCCTCAAATGCCGATTCCAATGCGGTCCTTTAGTGGGCACGAAAAGACCGTGAAGCTGACATGCACCGCGTTTGAGGAACTGATGCTTTCTCACGACTACTCCACGTATCCTTGCGTCGGCTGCTTGAAGATGGTGGTATCAGGATACATTGTACGAGAGCATTTCGAAAAATCGGTCGATCAGATGTTGGAGCAGAACCCTCTCATGCGAGCGCGTCTTACGATGCGTTTCGGTAGATCGAGCTGGAGAGTTCAGGCAAGGTCCGATCATCGAGTCGATTGGCGCATGGACGAACCAACGCCCGATTGGCCGACGACTTCCAGCATCGATTTGTTCGCACAAACGGGAATTCAGATTGAGGTCTACCAAACATTGCATCAACCAGTCGACGCCGCGGCAATCGACGACGTGGGACCAACGACCATCTTTGTAAAAATACACCATGCAGTGACAGATGGCCAAGGAATCCTGACGGCGTTTCATGAAATGTGGCTTTGTTACAACGCGCTTTGTCAGGGGGATGAGCCGCCCCGAACGAAGCGAGAACCAGACAGGTTGCGACATCGCAACCGTTTCGGGCTTAGTTGGTTGAAGCTGATCGGTCTGCTTCCGAAACTATGGATCGGTTTGGCAGGTGTTCGCCAGTATATAATGCGGGCTCCGGTGCCGGTTGTGGCTCACGATGCGATGCAGAACCTTAACCAAGTCGAACCGTCGATCCATGCGATCTCGCATTGCTTCACACGAAACGAAACCTTCGATTTTCGAAAGGCATCTCGACGCGCCAATTGGAACCTCAATGAACTCATCGCGGCTTCCGTATTTATCGGTTGTTCGGAACAGCGAGCAAGCCAGAATCCAGGTTTTGATGGAGAATGGATTCGAATGATGGTTCCCTTTAGCATGCGAGTCACCGACGATTACCGTCATCAAACAGCGGCCAATATTGTTAGCTGTGTATTCTTGGATCGCACTCGCATCCAAATCTCCGAGCACGGTGCATTGCTTCAAAGCATCCACAACGAACTAGAACTTATCAAACGCAATCGCCTGGCCCTGATTTTCATCTTTTCGATTTGGATTAAGAAGGTGTTTGCGACTGGTGGCTCTCGGTCGAAGTCAGCAATTCCAAAGCGATGCGAAACGAGCCTCGTCTTTTCGAATCTGGGAAAGTTGTTTTTGGGGTCACCTTTGGAAAACACGGACGGGCGATTGGTGGCTGGTCAGGCGAAACTGGAAACGTTGGAGATACTGGGACCAATGGCCCCATGGATGTGCGTGGCTTGGCTCGCGTTGCAGTATGGAGAGCAGTTGACACTGACATTGCGTTTTGACTCGCGAGTTGTGGAGCCGTCGATCGCTTGCGAGCTCATGGCAGCCACCGTGAAGCAGCTTAAAAGCTTTGCTGCGGAGACCGCAGCCTAATGAATACTTGGCTGATTGCTCTGCTCATCGCACTGGCCATATCCGCCGCGATTCAATTTGGTTTGGTTGCTGGCTTCGTGTTTCGATTGCGGCGTTGGCAGGGCGAAAGGATCGACGATGCCTCGGCTCCCAAGGCCCTGGTTATTCTGTGTTTGCGGGGAGGGGATCCCTTCCTAAGTCGATGCATTCGAGGCTTGGTTTCACAGAACTATCCTGACTATGAAATTTGCTTTTTGGTGGACTCGGAAAACGATCCTGCCCGGGCAGTTCTTCAGCGGGAGTTGGCCAGCCACGATTTCGATCGCTTTGAAATCCAGATTCTTTCGGAGCCGCTCGCCAGCTGTAGTTTGAAGTGTTCTAGCTTAGTCCAAGCGTTGCAATCTCGACTCGACTCACAAGGCTTTGTGGCATTGCTGGACGCCGACACGATCCCGCATCGAGGCTGGTTGCGAGAATTGGCGACAGCCCTCCAAGGGGCTGGCATTGGGGCGGCTACCGGCAATCGTTGGTACATGCCGCAATCCATCAGCATGGGAGCCATGACTCGTCACGTCTGGAACGGCGCGGCCGTCGTCCAAATGTACTGGTACAGCATCGCATGGGGCGGCACCTTGGCGATCAAGTTCGATTCCATTCGTCGAGCGAAATTGATGGATCGTTGGCAGAATGCCCTTTGTGAAGACACGATGCTTCGCACGCAACTTAAGACAATTAATCAAAGGATTGCCTTTGTTCCATCGCTGATGATGGTCAATCGCGAGGATTGCAGCCTGCCATCGTTCTATGGTTGGGTTAAGCGCCAACTCTTGACCGCCAGGTTGTACCATCCTCTCTGGTACGCCGTTGTTGGACATGGCGTTTCTTCTGCCACGCTGCTGGTGTGGGGCTGGACGGCATGTTTAGTGTATGCTTCCATGGGCAGAACGACCGCTTCGATGATCAGTCTGGTAGCAATGCTGACTTTCCATCTGTTTTTGAGCTTGATGTTACCGTGGATGGAGTCGGCCGTGCGTGGGATTGTGCTGGCGCGAGGAGAATCGGCCGATTGGCATCGTGGCCTGCGATGGTGGCAGTTGGGCTGGTACGTCTGGACAACCCAGTGGATCTATACCGCAGCCTTGATCGGTTGTTTACGCAGCAAGCGTATCAACTGGCGGGGAATAGACTACGATGTGCGAGGTCCATTCGACATTCGGATGCTCGGCTATCGCCCGTTTCGAAACGACGAGGTTATCGATGGGCGTGAGAATCAATCATTGTAGTTTGACCGTCCCAAGTCCGGGATTGAAACCCCAACCTGCAACAGCGAGAGACTCTAATTCCACCACTGATCGATCGAAATGGTCATAGCTCCAATTGCCAAATATCACGGAAGACACTTTCACCGCCCGACCGGAGCTTGAACGCATGTAGACCCGCGTTCAATTGCCTACCCAATGTTCCCGGAATTGTCGAAATTCCATAATTCAAATAAGGCAATCCGCGTGCTCGGCATTCGACAAGCGCCTGGTAAATAACCAATTGCAATGCGCGATGCTCATTGAATCGATAGTCTTGCCCTACATACATGGTATGCGCAGCGAATTTGTTCATCACGAATAGCACTACACCGGCAACCAACCGGTCGTTCAAATAGCCACCTACCAACACCACACGATCACCGACGAGCTTTCGCAACCGTTCAATCTCATCCAGCGTGTGGGTGGGATGCACTCCATGTCGCGACTCAAGATTCGTTTGCAACAAGTCCCAATATTCGGAAAAATCCTCTGTGATTCGGGCGAGGATGCCTTCTCTCTGTGCCTTCAATACATTTCGTCTTGCATTTGGGCAAAATCGGTTCAAGATTTCTTTTTCTTCCAGGGATCGCAAACAGAACGCGGTTGATAACTCGCGCCCAATTAGTTGGAAACCAGCTCGAAACATGGCGGCATCCAAATCGTCGCTTGGACGACGGTTGAATACTCGTTCCGTTGACCTGAGCCAAATGGCATCGAACCGGTGTTTTCTCGCATGCTGTACTAATTGTTCGACGATTTGGTCGGCGACCATCGCAAAGTCTTCACGCACTACGAAACCGCCATACGATGCACCCGGGTGTGATTTCAAGATTCGACGGCCGTGTTCTTCGACCGCTGCTGCCGGAAAGACTGCGATTACGCCGCCATTATTGTCTCGAATCAGAACGGATCGATCTTGAAAACGGTTTGTGGGGTGATAGTTTAGGAACCTCCGTTGGTGCATCAATGTTCCATTGAACGATCGCTCCACGAACGAGTCCCAGGTATCGGTGTCAGTAGTGTCGAACTCTTTTACGTCCATGGATATTTCTTATCAATTTGCTAAAAATCTGCACCTGAATAGGGTAATAGAAAGCAGCTAGGATTGAAAGCAATTACGATAATCGCATCATGACTTTCCGCAAGCACGCAATCATTTCCATGTCCGACGCGAATTGCGGGGATTTCGCTGTTCAGCATTGGTGCCGATCGCTGGTCGAAAATGTCAACCTGCAGGATGTTGACGTCATTTTTTTAGACTATGGACTCACGGCTTCCCAACGTAAACAACTAGAAGCTCAAGGGGTGGAATGTCGCACCTGTGTTAAGGAAGGTTGGATTGGCACAATGCTATGGCGAGACATGGCGGCCTTTCTCCGCAAGCGGAGTTACGATCAGGTATTGACGACAGACGCAGGCGATTTGATCTTTCAATCGGATGTTCGCCATCTGTTTGATCAAGACAAAGACGCGTTTCGTGCTGTCTGCGAAGATTTCGATACTTGCATACATGATGTCGTTATGTCTCGAGCTGACTTCGATCCAGACAATTGGAACAAGTTGCACGCCTATCTGAAAGACAAGCCTGTGATCAATACGGCTGTCGTGTTGGCGCCAGCCCAAAAGTTCATCCAACTCTGGGAAACGTTTCAAAAATGGTGCCATCGCTACGAAGTTTACGCTTCGGACCAATTCCTCGCAAATTACATTATTTATCAAGATCGATTCGTTCCGCTCGATTCAAAATACAACTTCGTTTTCATTTCAACCAATCAGCCTTATCGTATTCGTGACGGAATTTTTGTCGATCAAAATGACGTCGTTATTCCCATTGTTCACAATGCAGGTGGCAACGAGTACTATCGATTCGTCAAGAACTTTGGCTATGGCAAGGGGTACAACCAGCGCAAGTTTTTCACACCTATGGTTATACGATCCTTTTGCAGAGCGGCTCAGTGGTACAAAATCGTTCGGAGCCAACGTGACAGAGTTCTCGACTAACGATACTTCGGAAAAGTACTGCGTGATTGGTGCTGGCGCGGCAGGTTTGGCCGTGCTCAAGACGTTTCAGTCTCATGGTATTCCCTGCGAATGCCTGGAGCAGAATGATGACGTCGGAGGAATCTGGTACTACGGTACGAACCATAGCAGCGTTTACAAGTCGACCCATTTGATTTCGTCCAAACGCTATGCGGCGTTCATGAATTTTCCCATGCCGGATCACTATCCGGCTTACCCGAGCCATACGCAAGTTTGGGAATATCTCAAGGCCTTTGCTACCCGATTTGGATTGTATGACGCAATCCGATTTTCAAAGACTGTCGATCGCGTTCAAATGCTTGACAAGGGCTGCGCAGTGACAGTCGCTGGGGAAGAGAAAGCGAGACGCTATCGAGGGATTGTGATCGCGAACGGCCATCTGTGGAGTCCGGTCGTACCTGCATTTCCAGGGACCTTCCATGGGACGATGCTTCATGCCCGCGATTACAAAACATTTGATCAAATAGCAGGTCGTCGGGTTCTGGTTGTGGGAACCGGGAATTCAGGATGCGACATATCCGTTGAATCCAGTAGGCATGCGGCGGCGACCTTTGTAAGCATGCGGCGCGGCCATTATTTTGTTCCGAAGTTTCTATTCGGCAAGCCAATAGACGCTGGGTCCGATTTGCTTTATCGATTGCAGGCACCTCATTGGATCCATCGTCTTTTCTCGATCCTGCCGCTTCGAATAGCACTCGGCGATCCGAAGGAATGGGGGCTGCCCATACCCGATCACAAGTTTTTGGACGAGCCACCGGTTCCCAATACCGATCTTATCTACGCAGTTGGGCATGGACGAGTTCAGGTCAGGCCAAGCGTAAAAGAACTTCGGGGCAACGTCGTGCAATTCTCTGATGGGAGTGAGGAACAGATCGACGTTATCGTATTGGCAACAGGCTATCGAATCAATTTTCCTTTTTTGGACTCCCAAATATGGAGCAACGACGCACGTCCACCACAATTATTTCTAAATGCGTTCCATCCTCAATACGACGATATCATGTTTGCAGGACTATTTGACGCAAGTGTGAAGACGTGGGAATTGGTAGAAACACAGGCCAAATTGATGGCGACTTTTATCAAGACGCGGGACGCAAATCAGACAAATGTAGAGTGGTTTCGAAAACTCAAATCCACTCCCGACGCGTCGCGCGGGGAGGGAGTTGTTGCCACACGCCACTTTTTGTACCGAGAGTATTTCGCTTACCGACGCCAAATTTCACGACTGCTAAAACGTTTCAGAAATGCATGAATCAACTATCGCCGTTCGGTGCACGCTATGACCATAAAAGCCCCAGATCTTCCATCGCCGCTGGTATATCCTCTGCCGTCGGAAGCCTGCCTCAGGAGCAATGATTCAGCGTCGCTTTTTCTGGTTGTGGGTCCTACGCATGATGGGCCTTGCACTCGCCTTCGCTCGAATCTGTCGTCTTCCGCACAATTGGGTAGCGACACGAGTCATGCAAAAATGCAATCACGATTGGCTGAAGGGGTTGGAACCGAACACCGAATCGCAGATTGAAGCAGTTGCGGGTAAGCATAGCGATTAATCGGGAGGCGATTGTTCAATTCATATACCATCGTGTGTGTGGAGGCCATCGCGTTAGTTTCGCCAGTGCCCATGGACTTCGATCCTTGTGTTTTTGCTAAAGCCATCCATTCCGATGAGTGAGAAAGCGAAATGCTTAGCCGATATGCCGCTCTTTAGTCTAGTAGCGATTCAATTAAGGCATCGTGTGCCAAAACGTTGTTCTCGATTGCACTGTTCATTTTACTGTAAGTGTTGTAGCCATAACGTATCTCCAAAATTCTAAACGTCGATATGCTAAAATCCGTTCACCGCACCGTGCGGCTGGTTTACTTGCCATAGTTAACACTGCATGCAGCAAAACAAGTACCAAAGGGTTAGCGTTTGGCTTTATTCGCCGAAGCCTATGCAAAGGACGAAGCTCATGTTCGTAAACATGCGCCAATTTGACACAGGGTAATGAGCGAATGTGGTCCATTGTGGTGTGCATCTATAGCTAGATAAAATGGGCATCCAAGAGAAATGGAACTAATCAATCGATGTTACATCCGGGCTGGACATACGCTGAAGTCAAGTTTGGACAAAATCCGATACTCTCTTTGTTGTCACAAGATGAGCGGGGTCATTCATTAGTTTGGAAGCAAACATGAAATCAAAACGAACTTGGATTTGGATTGCGGGTGGGGTGATGCTTGTATCGGGCGCCAGAATGTTAGCCGGGGACCGGACGAGCAATAACCAACAAGAGATAAACCTTCCGGGATTGATGTTGGCCAAGCTGGCCAGCACGCAGAGAGTAGTGACCGGCCTGGTTTCCAAAAATTTTGGCGAGATCAAACGAGGTGCAAAAGACATGATGAATATCTGCGATGCGGCCCAATGGGAAGCCCATCCGGACCCACTTTACGGACACTACAAAACGGAATTGCGTCGCCAAGCGGTAAAACTGTCGGAGTTGGCGGATCAGCAAAACCTGGATGGAGCGGCCTTCAACTATATTCAAACGATCTCCACGTGCGTGAGTTGCCACACCCATTGTCGCGATGTCCTTCGCATTGCCGCCGTTCCCAATCGAGTCATCCCTATCCCGTTTGCGGAAGAAGAGTTGGAACGCTCTGCCATGCCAATATATCGAAGGTAGCCTTTTAGTTTAACGCAGCTTAACCTTCGGGTTGAAATCGTAGCGAAAGTCGTCAACACTTTCGGTTGTTGCCAAGCAGTCCGAAACTCTTGACAAGTTTCGCTACCCGAAATTAAGTTGTCACAAAGCACTAGAGTGTGGCACGGTTGGGACTTCTTGGAACACAACTTGCAGTAGGTTTCAACACTCTAGACTCCTGGACTTTGACTCCCATCCATGATTTTGCATGTGCGAGTCCTAGGAGCCAAACGAACCTACATCAAGGAAACTTGTGGATGACCATCAAAACGATTTTGGTCCCCTTCGATTTTAGCCCCAGTTCCGAGATCCTGAAAATGCGGGAATCGCGTTGCGTGCTGCCAGTTCCGGAAGATTTGTTTTCAGTACGTTGCAGACACGCGACGTGGCTTCCACGCTGACGGCGCTTCACGATTTCGGTGTTACGAATCATTCCTTATCGGGCAATTTGATTGGTGTCGTTAACCAACGACTGGTGCGAAGACTATGCACGCAATGCCGGAAGGCCGGTGATCTGAAAGAAAAACAGAAGGAAGCATTTGCTGAGAATGGTTTAAGCCTACCAACTGAAATCTACGAACCCGCTGGCTGCAATTTGTGTCGAGGGACTGGCTTCAAAGGACGGGCTGGAGTCTTTGAATGCGTCTCATTCAATGCGGAACTGCCAAGGCCATCGCGAATAACGCGACCGAAGCTGAGCTGCGGCTCATGATCCGGTCGCAAGGCGTAGCCAGCTTGACGGTGGAGGCCTTGAGAAAAGTTCAGAATGGAATCACCAGTTTCGACGAAGCCAACCCGATTCGATGGCTCTAGGCGAACAGCAAATCCTATCGTACTAGTTCTCGGCGCACCTGTTGGTTTGATTGCTCACTCACTAGTTTCGGATTTGATTGGCGATTTTCCACCTGGTTTTAAACCAGCAGGATTGGATTCTGCGTCCCCTCCACTAACCGTTGCGTTTCTCGCTCTCGTTTCGATCGATGTCAAGCAAGAAAAACTTGCTTTTGTACAGAATCATTTCCAAGTTGTGAGACTAGGGGCCGTTAGGGTTTTCCTTCGTTAGCGTGGGGGTAGGGAACTCATTGAAAATAATCCTATCATTGAAACCAAGCTGCCCGGTCCACTGCACGGGGGTTCCAGGTAATGCTGGAATCGTTTCTGCGACAACTGTCACCGACGCGGAAGCATCTCGCTTTAGATACGCGCCTAGACCGCCCTCATATGGTCGCAAAACAAGCGGACGGGCGGTAGCTGTCCCGTCAGTAACGCTCGTAGCGTCAACCTTGAATTGGACCTGCACATTTTCGGAACGATTTACGAATGCACAATAGTCGAAACCTTTAATGACGACCGATACAGACGCCGTGGAGCCCCCGGTTATCGTGTAGGTGAACGCATCGATGCCGCTTTCGTACTGTCCACCATTCCCACGGATATACCAAATCTTCGGAATTCTTGGGAAAAGCCCACCGGAATTCGGGTCGATCTCAACACGACCCAATTTGGGTGCAGTGACAGATACAATTTCCAGTTCAGTTCCCAAGTCGTTTTTGAGCACATCGATTAATAGCCCTCCGCCTGGAGGAAGCGAATAGGGACCATCCGATCGAGCCAAATTGGATCCCGGTTCGAGCATTTGAACGCTGACAATTGCTGAGCCTGCGTCGCCAAGTTGTGTATAAGCGGTGTATTCAAATGAGTCGGAGTCGTTATCGCCGTTGTTTGTGTAGACGATATTTGAACCAACGACAACCGCAGTACCGCTAGAGGGCTGCTTCTTTATTTCTACATGGTCCCAAGCCAGATCGTATTCCTCAAAATTGAAAGCAATAGTCATTCCATATGGGTCGAGAATGGGAGACAGGTTAAGGGACGTACCGGGTTCATCGTTGGAAGTTACGCTTATATTCATAGGTTCGAAGGGTACAAACTTAGCATTGTCATCCACCACCCGTGAGCTTTTAGAAAGCGGCAAACTGAATCCAGGGCAACCGGTCAAAAGCATTGGAAAAAGCATGACTCCGCCGAGAGTCATGTGACTTATAAGGATATGTATGGCCCGACTTAAGCAGGTGAGGAACGACAAGGGAGTCAACATGTTTTGAACCTTAGTTTATTGAATGTACTGATCTTCACGAACGATCTCGTTTTGTTCGCAGGGCCAACGTGCCCCGAGCGTTTTACGATCTATGGACTTTGAGAGCAAACGTGCTACTCCATCGAGGAAACACATGGCGATTTAGTTTTCGAATGCCTTCGACACCGCCAGAACGCTCCTATTCCAACAAGGACAGACAGCATTAAGGAAGATGGTTCAGGCACTGCCGCAATACCTGTGATTTGCCCAGTGAATGTCCCGGTCAAAAGAAAGTTATTGCTTCCCGTGGGTATTGGTCCGCTGAATGAGATGGGGGTCGTAACGCTTGTCATTCCGTTGAATGTCGGCGTACCAATACTCAGGTTGCTGCCACTCAACGAAAAGCTTCCACTGGAATTGAACGGCGGAACTGTGCTGTAATTCACGGACCCGTTAAATGCCAACAGACCAGTGTTAGAGAGTAAAAAATCGAGTTTGGTGCCAAGTGGAATAGAGATTTGACCGACCGGCGTGACCCCAGAAAACAGTCGGCCTTGCATTGCATCGAGTTGGCTAATGGGCCCGCCTAACCCTAACACAGCGGCCACCGGGTCTGCCGCAAACACTCCGCCCAAGCGAGTCGTCAGATCGCCCGAAGGTCTCAATAATTTTTGATCGACAATCTGCAATGTCAATGTGCCGGCGCCAAGTGGATTGGGAACGAGCACAGTTCCTGAAAACGTCAAAAATGACGCGCTGGGATCGACCGTGTACGAAATCATACCTGCACTTACTTGCAAAGGAGTCAGAACGCCTACTGCAAAGATCAGGAGGGCGATGCAAAAACCAGATGCGAGAGCGGAAATTTGGGATCTACTACATGTTGTGTGGTAATGAGGATAGTTCAATTCGATTTTTCCTGAGCTCAATTTAGTTTTCTTGTTTGCGAGTGGATCGACATTCCTCAAGCCGGGGAAGACTGCTCGTTTCCTTGCCCGGTCTTTGAGTCCAAGTTTCCCCTACTAGATTATTTCGGTGGCGAGCTCGTTGTGACCGGAAAAAACGATAAAAACGACAAAGAGTGAAAATGGTGTTGAAGGACGCAGCGTTCGCGAACGTGGCGACTTAGCCGATTGAGTGCATTGCAATTTAGGACTAGCTGTGACCAAATTCTAAAAATGTTTCTATCTCTAGATCTATGGGCTGTTTCCAAAGTGCGAACTTGTAACGGTTATGGGTCCTGAATGGTATGAAACATTGCGCGACGAAGCCATCGCGACGTTCCAACTCCCTGACATCTATACTCAGGATTATCGCGAAGAAGGACGTACGCTCGCATCCTCCGATTTCAGCAACGATCACCTGCTGTGTGCGTTGAGTTTCCAAGGGGGAGATACGTCGCTACGCCGATTGGCAGACCTGCAGGAAATTGCAACGATATCAGGAATCGACGAAGTAAACCGTGGGGCACCCATTCTTAGCGCTCATGACTGTGCTCATCGCGATTTCGACTTGCTTGTGACCGCGAGAAGAGAAAGATTTTCGGCAAATGTTTTGCTTTTGGAAAATTCGAATTGCGAGCTTGCATGTGGGATCTCTCGGTCCTTATGATAAGTGGTATGCAACGACATGTGGAGATTTAGTACGGTAGAAAAGATAATGGAAATGGAAGTGCAGCCGGATCGATTTCAAGGCGTACTGAAACTGGTGCGGGGCGGAGACAGGGACGCCATTTGTCAATTCGTGGCTCAGTATGAACCATTCATTCGCAGAACAATGCGATTTCGACTTGTTCGCGCTTCGCTACACTCTGCGGCGGACTCCGTCGATGTTTGTCAATCGATCTTTGGTAGCCTCATCGTGCGACTCATCGCGGGAGAATACGAACTGGCAACTGAACAAGACTTGAACAAATTGCTCTATTCGATCGCCAACAACAAATTTCTTGCGTTGCAGCGACGCGAGCTCGCGAGGCGACGTGATCGCCGTCTCACTGTGTCCTTGGATAGTCGTGCCGAAATTGCGGATGCTCGACAAATGACCCCGGAACGGTCAATGGTTCTCATGGAGTTGATGGGTAAGTTTGAAAGCAGCTTGGAACCGGAGGAGCAAGAGCTTTACCATCTAAAGAAGCAAGGCAAATCGTGGAATGCGATCGCGACCCAAGTCAGTGGAGATCCGATCGTACTCAGAAAACGTCTCTCTCGAGCGGTCAAGCGAGTCGCCTTGGAGCTCGGAATTGAAGATCGGGAGGAATAAATTTGATTTCAAACGATACCAACATTCAATCGATGACTAAAAGCGCACATGCAGAGTTCGACCGTGTATTGAACGAATTGATCGCCCGACAGGAATCCGCATGGATGGCGAGTGAAATCGTTTCAATCGAGCAATTGACGGACGGAATGGCTACGTCCGCAAACCGAGAGAATACCGTGTTGGCTCTCATCTGCAATGAGATTGCAACGCGTGAACACGCTGGGCAATCGCCGTTACTCGCAGAGTATCAAAAACGATTTCCAGACTTAGCAAATGCCCTCTATATCCAATGGGAAATCGATCGGCTATTGGATGGAGGGCATCTTCCCGAGCAGGGACTGATGATCACTTTTCCAAAGGAAGGTTTAATACGCGAGACTCTCGTATCACCCAATTTTTCATCCATCGATAATAGTACAAAGAATGGTATGGAAGTTGTCGAGGCACTTGGCCGTTATGAATTGATGCAACGAATCGGAAGGGGCTCAAGTGGCATTGTCTACGAAGCTTGGGACCCAAAAATCAAACGCTCCGTCGCAATCAAAAAGTTTCGTTATGACGATGAGGCAAGTCCGGAAGAATTGGTTCGGATGAAATCCGAATTCGAGGCCATCGCAAAAATCATTCATCCCAACATTGTGCAAATATTCGATGTTGGCGAAAACTCGGGACTGCCTTTCATGGCCATGGAGCTGTGTCAAGGCGGAAGTCTTCAGAATCGATTGAATGGCAAATCGTTGCCGAATGGATTGGCTGCGGAACTGATGATGCAAGTTGCGCATGGAATGGCCGCCGCACACGCATGTCGTGTTGTGCATCGCGACTTAAAACCGGCGAACATTCTTCTTGATCATTCCGATTCGTGGATTCCAAAAATTACCGATTTTGGTCTCGCCAAAATATTGGACAATGAATCTGACGCAACAGCGACAGGTAACATTATTGGAACGCCAGCTTACATGGCGCCAGAACAAGCGTTCGGAAATGGCAAATATGCAACACCTGCAGTCGATATCTATTCCATAGGGGCCGTACTCTATGAGTGCTTGACCGGTAGGCCGCCGTTTCAAGGACGTTCGGTGGGCGAAACAATTGATTTTGTACGATCCCGCGAGCCAGCGAAAATTCGCCGCTTGAATCCTGACGTACCTTTTAGTTTGGAGCTTATATGTCTAGTCTGTTTGCGCAAGGATCCTTTTCAACGATATGCCACTGCGTTGGAGCTTGCTGAGGATTTGTCTCGGTTTCTTAAGGGCGAATCGATTCGAGCGCATCAAGATACTTGGCTGGAATTGACTGCCCGAACGCTTCGTCGTAATCCGATAACATCTGGCTTACTTGTCGCCACTGTAGTGTTGCTCTTGGTGGCAACGATTGGTTCACTGATGTTCGCAAATCGACTGAGCATTGCAAACCAAGAAAGCATCGTTCAACGCGATTCGGCTATTCAGTCAAAGAACCGAATGCGTCAAGCACTTGATGCGATGACCTCTTCGTTTACATCCTCTTTTCTCATCGAACAGAAGTCCATTTCAAAGGAACAAAGGGCATTCCTGCGCGAAGTCCTATCCTACTACCGTGAATTTCTGGATGAGACACAAACCAATGAAAAATCGGTCGAAATGGTAGCCACGGCCGCGCTCAGAATTGCCTGGATCCAGGAAAATTTAGGCAACCGAGTGGAGGCTCGATATCACTTCCGTTTCGCTTCCGAAAACTTCGAGCGACTCTCCCAACGTTTTCCCGAGGACACTGGACATCTCAAAAACCTTGCACTGACACTCAGTCAACTTGCCTCCACCTTTTCCAATTTTGGGGAACAAAAAGAGTCTGTCGACACCTATCATCGCGCAGTTGAAGTCCAAATGAAACTCATTGAAAAGTGCCCAAACGATCCGAATCATTTGCAACTGTTAGGTCGAATTCAGCACAATCTGGGTTTGCAATATCGAGATCAAGCGAGAAATATCGATTGTTTTCGTGAACTCCGCAATGCCGTTGCATCGCTTTCCTCGATCGGAAGCGAGTTCCCAGAATTTCAATCTCATATTCAAGACTTAGCCATGGCGGGAGCAAGCCTAGGACTACTGGAATCGGACTTTGGGGACTGGAAAACAGGGCAAGCATTGCTGGAATCAAGTTGCGTTCTACTCTCGAAACTCATTGATAGGGATCCCAACAATCGCAGTTACCTATCTAGACTCTCTTGGCTGCAAAACAACTTTGGAATCAAGCTAGCGGACCACAACATGTCAGTGGAGGCTGAAAAGTGTTTTCGAAGTGCAATTGCGACGCTACAAAGTCTTTCCAGCGGGTTCCCAAGTCACCCAGAATACCAATTGGAGCAAGCTGTCGGGTATATCAACTTTGCTTGGCAGCTCCTTCGAATCAAACGCGATCGGGAAGCACTCCTTGAGGCTGAACTAGGCCTACAGGTGATGGAAAAACTGGTTGAAGAACATCCTGGCTCGAATGATTTCAACTGGGGACTTGGCGCGGCATATCATGTTCTTTCGGATATAGACTGCGTCGAGAATGGGGTAGATCGCAGAATTGCCAGTATGACCCAATGCCTGCGAACGTGGATCGAGTTGGAGGGGAAACTATCCGATTCTGCAACGTTGTACGTTTCGCGATTGGATGAGTTTCGATTGGCAGCGGCTAAAGCGAGCGGTCTTGTCCCAGGCAAGGCTGAAGAATACATGTCCATCGCACATCGGCTAACAGACCAACGATTTAAAAGTGATCCGGCAACCCGGGAGATCGAACACTCTCACCTAGCATTACTTCGAACTTCCAGATTTATCGTCCGACAGGCAGTGTCGGAAGCCGCCGAATGCTTGAGCCAATTTAAATCAAAAAATGAAGCGAATGACTGGAAAACATATTACAACCTAGGATGCGCCCATTCTCTGATCGCTGGTGCTATCAAAGTGGATGACTCTCGACATGCAGAGCATGTGCAGCTTGCCCTGGATTACCTTCGAATAGCATCGGCGAACGGGTCGGTCCACGCGCTCAGTCCAGATGCCGACGAAAACTTGAAAGCACTTCATTCAAATGCGGCGTTTAAACTTTGGATCGCTGAACTTATCCCCTGATCTCAGTCGTCTGGACTAGAGGCCAAAGTGATTGGCTAAATCTTCTTTGTAGGACTCGTTCATTCCCAACTCCAATCCGGTTTATCCCGGCGCTTTCTGGTGTCCCCAACCTTCGCTTTTGAAAACGGCAATGTTGCACCGGCTTACCTGGAATTCATTCTGTTACTGGTTGTCGAATTGGGATGTCCGCCGACTTGGAACGGAATCAACCTTCAGTTGTGGCTTTCGAAGGCTTGATTTGGAGAATGAGTGTTGGAGCGCCTGCCAACGTCGCAACGATGGTAGCGCCGCAACCGATTCGGTCTTGCTTATGTCAACTTGGGCATCCCACAAGCCCACGACCAGAATCAAATTTGGAAAATGAGTCCGAAGTAGCTTGCCGAGATGCCTATGGATCTCGGCCATCGACAGGGCCGGGATCAGCACGGTGTCGTAGACTTCCAAAAGCGGCTGTTTGGCCAGGAATCCTTCGAACAATTCGGTTGCCTCATCAAGGTCTCCGGCCAAGAGACGCTGATAAACTCGCGTCTTCGGCTCAAAGACAGGCTCGTTACCCAGCAGGATGTTGAGAAAGGAGAGCTCGGGAACATGCTTGCCAATTACCATCATGCAAACGGTCGTCGGCATCGCGATCAGCAACCCAACTGGCCCCCACAACCACATCCAAAAGACAGCGGCCAACAGTACCGCCACGGCTGACACGCCGATGTTTCTACCATATAACCAAGGTTCCAAAAGGTTATTGTTTAAGAGCTCCAAACCTAAAAACAGCCCCAGCGTGAACAGTGGTGTCACCCAGCCCGTCGAAATCGCCAGGGACAAGCCGACCGGCATGGCTGCAGCGATCCAAGGACCTATATAAGGAATAAAGCGAAATAGACCGGCCGAGATGCCCCATAAAATGGCGTTGGGGATATCGATCAGTTACAAGCCAAGACCAACGGAAATGCCAAAGGTGATGTTGAGACAAAACAAAATCGAGAAGTAGCGACTGGTTCGCCTACGACCACGGAAACGGATACAAGCATCACCGCAATGGCGCGCAAGAAAGTCATTGTCAAACGACTGAACGCGATTCAGAAGTTTGGCGCGATGAATGTGCTGTGCACCGATAAGACCGGCACGCTTACGGAAGGAAGAATCGTTCTCGAAAAGCATTTGAATGCACACGGCGATCCGAGCGAGAAGGTCCTACAATACGGCTACTTAAATAGCTACCACCATACCGGTTTGAAGAATTTGCTCGACGAAGCGATTCTTGCCCACGAGGAACTAGAAGATAGCCTGAAAGCCAACGAACAGTACCGAAAGATAGATGAGATCCCTTTCGATTTCATTCGGCGAAAGATGTCGGTCATCGTAGAAGATAAGACCGGTTTGAATACGCTGGTCTGCAAGGGTGCGGTTGAAGAGGTCTTAGAGAAGTGTACGCGAGTCGAAGTCGACGGCGAGATCATCGACGTTCTTGCCGAGCATGACGCCCGACGCCGACAATTGGCGGACGATTTGAATGGACAGGGCTTTCGCATCATCGCCCTCGCGTACAAGACCATGCCGGATGCGCCCGACGAACCCGTTTACAGCGTACATGACGAGTCGGATCTGATTCTGATCGGCTTCATGGCGTTTCTCGATCCACCCAAAGAAACGAGTGCCGAGACGTTGAAGCGTCTTCGCAAACTCAATAGCGATGTCAAAGTCTTGACGGGCGACAATGAAATCATCACCAAGTGCCAAGAAGTGCCAGGCAGGAATGATTGTCATGGGATCGCGAGGTCGATCTGGAGTTCTTCGGCTAGCCCTTGGAAGCGTGGCTCAACGCGTGTTGAAAACTGCCCGTTGTCCAGTTGCGTTGGTCAAAGCAGAAATGAACCAAAATGATTCCATCCAAGATGATGCGGACGGAAAGTATTAAAACCTAAAATCGTCGGATTCTCCTGCGTTGGACTTGATCGCCCGGGCCATCAGCCTTCGAGCGACCGATGTGCATCTTGTTTCATTAGACGACGTGCAATATCAAGTCCGATTTCGCATCGATAGAAATGCAATTCCGTATTTCAATGCGAGCATAGACCGCAGTATTTTATCGATTGAAGATCCTGTGGAGTTCGACGTACCATTTGTACGACAGTTGAACGTCGATGAGGCCATGGAGTTACGATGACCAGCGGACTGAGAACGCTTCTTCGAATGGATCCCGATGTCATTTTTGTGGGTGAGATCCGAGATCCCGAAAATGCGGGAATCGCGCTGCGTGATGCCAGTTCCGGAAGATTTGTGTTCAGTTCGTTGTATACGCGCGACGTGGCTTCCACGCTGACGGCGCTTCGCGAATTCGGTGTTACGAATCATTCCCTATCGGGCAATTTGATTGGTGTCGTTAACCAACGATTGGTGCGAAGACTATGCGTCGCCAGCTTGACTTCAGAGGCCTTGAAAAAAGTTGAGAATGGAATCACCAGTTTCGACGAAGCCAACTCGATTCGATGGTTTTAGGCGAACAGTAGATCATAAAGACATGGGATTCATGGAATCTTCTTTCCATTCAACTTTCATTGTTTTGGTCTTTGGTTGCGATAGTCCGCCGGGAGTTCTTCCAGGCTGGCTCGACCGTCGTTGGTCCGTTTGATTTCTAATTCTTTGGGGGTCGTTGCCGCTTTGCTCCCTTCCAAGATGTTCTGTTTGCCAGACCGAGCCGACTGAATCATTTGATCGACGGTGCGATCGCCTCTGCCGAGATACTTGTGGGCAAAGCGAAAGGTGAAGTCATAGATGGCTTCGCCTTTCGGGAAGGACAGCAGCGTTTGAAAGTCGCCACGCGGCGTTCTTTCAAAGGTCGACGCCCATTTGGAAAACGCTAGGACGTAGCTAAAAGTCCCAGGAATGTTCCCTTTTTTTCTAAAGTACCTGAAAGGTCTTTGACTCGAACTGGATACCTGAAGACAGCCTACTTGTCTTTCCGTTTCCGAGATTCGAATCATGGCAAAAGCTCAAAGCCAACAAAAACACAAGAAAAATGCCCGTGTCCAGCGTCGAAAACGCTTTCTTGGGCTGATCGAAAGACTTGAAGAGCGACTCCCACTCACAGGGCCGTATACCAATGCCTCGCTTTCCGCTGAAAATCTCGATGCCCTACTCGAAGGCTCAAGGGGGCTCTCAGGATTAGGCGATCGAATCGACTCATCGGGACATTTTGCTGAACCGCTCGGTCCTATCAAGAATCGCGATGGCTCCGCCGTCACACCAGGTCTGCTGGGACCCTATGGTCGTTCTCTACGCGAAGAAATCGAAAACCCCATCGAGGACTATTTCAACAACACCCCGATCGACCAACGATCGACCGACTCCCTCATCGCTCATCTAGGTTCCAACCCTGCGTTCTTGTCGATTGAGGGAGGGTTGATCGATGGCACAATCGATGAACTGGTCTTCGATATCCATGTTCAGCGCCAATACGATTTGAGCCTTCTCGATCTGGAATTCGACACCGAAGATCTCCCCAGCCCGTTTTATACCAAAAACGGGATCGAAGTGAATCTCAGTGCCGTCGTCGATATTCAATACGTGTTCGGCATCTCGCTAGACCCTTCGCTCAATAACGAACAATCCTTCTTCATTCGTGACTATGCACTCTCCAGTTCCATTCGGGCTGATACGGTCTTGCACCCCTTCTTGATCAACTTGGGGATTCTCGAAGCCAGCGTACCGGATGTGGTCCTGGCTGCTAGTCTCGATATCGAAGTCAGCCAACCTGCATCGACTCCTTCGCTCCGGCTGACCGAAATCAACACTCTCGAAGTCGAGGAACTGTTTGACACGACCATTGGCTCCAATGACTTCAATGCCACGTTCAACCTCGATGTGGGACTCGGTCGATGGCGGCTCGACGGCTCGACCTATCTGCAAGCCGTCGGCGATTGGCTTGGCTTCGATCCTGCGATCACGTTTAGTCCTAACTTTGACGAAGTCTTTCTCTTCAACAACATCACCAGTGGAGAACTGGTCGCTGGGATGGAAAACTTTCAAGCGTGGCTGAGCAGCTTCAGTAACTCGAGCGCGTACAACGTTCCCGTTCCTTTCGCAGCAAGTGCGACGACAGGCTCGGTGTACGACGTTGGTCAAGGGATGTCGGGCTTCACGGAGGATCTACGCGACGAGGAAGGCTTTCCTGCCTTCGACAATGCTCAGGATTTCCCCTACACAGGAAATGGCATCGACTACAACGCCACAACCAACAAACTCACGTTTACCATCCTTCAAGCACTCCCCGAACAGCAATTGCAATCGCGAGACACACGGGTTTCTGTCGATGATACGCTTGGACTGACGAGCAACACCGAATCGCTCATTACAGGATCCGGAACACTTGACTTTGTCATCTCGGTCGACCTCAGCGACGAAAACGTTGACTTTCTCGATCGAATCGCCGTCGAAGACCTTCGCATCCGCACGTTCTATGGGACCGAAGCGGTGGTGCTTACCGGCAATGCCGCATACGGAGGACTGGGTTTAGCTTTTGCGAACGCCGTCTTGTCTGGCGATTTTTCGACAACAGTGAACTTCGGAGATGTGCTGACCCAAGTGCGAAAGTTCACACTCCGTCAATTGAACAATAAGATTAGCGATATCACCTCCATCTTGCTGAGCCCCATCGAGTGGCTTGGCGATGTGTCGCTCCGAGTTCCGAGTTTGTCGGTAATGGGGAATCTGTTCGGGCTAGCTTCCGATGCCTTTGTAGAGGTCAGTGTCAGCGACATTGCTGGTGGCCTCATTGAAACGACCACCAACGCATCGGACCTGCTCAACTTTGAGGAGGTCAGCTTCGAAGGATTGACGGATACATTGAGCGAGGCCCTGTTTGGTACGGAAGCTTGGGACTCCGAAGGAGATGCGGCTGTTGCTACGTTGGGAGTCTCGCTCGATGACTTTGGACCGCTGAAGCAAGACCGAATCGTCGACGCCTTGGCCGACGCAGTGAAAGAAGCAGACAACGCGGTCGGCATCGCGCGGCGCATCGTCCAGGACGTACCGGATCTAGTTCAAAACCTCGTTGTATCATCAGGCGCGGGAGCGGTTCAGTTTGTTTCCAATCTAACCTACAACACAGCCAACGGCGTTCTCTCGTGGCTTGTCGATGCGAGTGCCGAAGAGACTTCCACGGTCGATGTGGGATTGGGTTTTGATTCGCTGTTCGACTTCACAGGCGATGCCAACGTTTCGGACACGGATGACTTCGTGGGTGAAGAAGCCACGCTCCCGGCCACGTCTTTTTCGCGATTGCTGCTAGGGCTTGAGTTCGATCCACCGCCACCGCCTGGAGCTCGCTCGTTGCCACGTAGTTATCTCAATTCGCAATCGCGATTGGAAAGAACAATCTACGTCAATGCGACACCGGCTCTAGGATCTCCCGTGCGGATCGAAGGTGCATCGGGTGCACTGGGGATGAAATTGCGCAATGGTTCGGTGGTGATCGCTCAAAACCTAACAAGCCCAGACCCGGCCAGTCCCGCTCAGTTCTTCAGTTCGATCCCCACCAGTGTTGGACGAGTTCGCGTTAGCGAACTCACGACATACCAACCCCAACGAACGACGTTAGGGCGATTGCGAGCTGATTTTGAAGTAGTTCCCGATCATACAGGTTCAG
>Ga0105048_10004527_pt1 | contig 22606 bp, 19 predicted proteins | sample MAT05_FD_78382 | JGI IMG/M metagenome (GOLD analysis project Ga0105048, IMG submission 78382) | Freshwater microbial communities from Lake Fryxell liftoff mats and glacier meltwater in Antarctica - MAT-05 | ecosystem: Environmental > Aquatic > Freshwater > Ice > Liftoff microbial mat | place...
GAATGGGTGGATGGAGAGATCATCGAGATGGCGCCAGCAAGCGCTGTGCATCAGCGTCTAGGCGGGTTCCTGCATGCCTTCCTGCGAGCCTTCATCGAGCATCATGGACTTGGCGAAATCCTTTACGCGCCATTCCTGATGCGGCTGTCCTTCCGCCCCAGCGGCCGTGAACCAGACTTGCTCTTTGTAGCCACCATGCACGCTGATCGGGTGAAGGAAACGTACCTTGATGGCCCGGCCGACCTCGTCGTGGAGATTGTGTCACCCGAGAGTGAGGCTCGGGACCGACGTGAGAAGTTCCTGGAGTATGAGTTGGCCGGTATTCCCGAGTACTGGTTGATTGATGTCCCCCGCCAGGAGGCCCTCTTCTACGTCTTGGACGCCGAGGGGCGCTACCAGCCGGCCCCCCTCAGCGATGACGGCATCTACGCCTCCACGGTGCTGGCCGGGCTGCGGCTGCGGGTGGACTGGTTGTGGCAACGGCCGCTGCCGTCGCTTGATGCGGCGCTGGCCGACCTGCCGCCAGTCTGACCGACCGGGCGCACCCACCCGTCGACCCGATCAGCCGCGGCCGATGAGCGTGTTACCTGCTGTCTGGATCAGATCATCCATCTCCTGGCGGCGGGGCATGCACCGGCTGGTGCACCAGCCGGTGCATGCCCCGCCGCCAGGAGTGGTCCCCACCACCTGCCTCGGTTCTGGACAGCGAGAAGGCGGGACACCACAAGTGATGCCCCGCCTTTACGGTTTGCGATCAGCGTCTCTTGGTGGCTAGGAACCCGACGTTGCGAACCGCCAGTCCGTCTGCAACTCGCGGCCGGACGTGTCGCGGATGCGCGCGTGCAGCACGTAAGTGCCGGCATCGCGCGGGACGACGTTCCAGCTCCAGGCGCAGGGACGGGCACCGCCGCAGTCGTACGACTGTTCGCCGAGGTGCGCCATGTCGTCAACGTGACGGTGCTCAAAGACCGGGCCTTCCGCCCACCACCAGACCCGCTCGATCTGTGCGCCGTCGCCCTTCACGGCGACCATCAGCGGCGCGTTCAGGGCCGGGTTGTCGGCGGACTTCCAGAGTTCGACGGTCAGACCGTCCTGCGTCACCGCCGCGCCGGTCAGAAACGGATCGGTACCCACGCCGTTCCAGCCGTTGTCGTTGTTATCGTTGCCGTTGCCGTTCCAGTTGCCGTTGTCCCAACCGTTGTACCGGCATTTCTTCTGCTTGCGCGGATTGCTGCTACCGCACAAATCTTCTGGGTCGTCCTTCTTGGCAAGGGTTGTCTGGACATCCTCTGTCGCACCCACTGACATGGACGCCGCATCCGTGGCCGACACCGGCAGCCAGAGCATCGGCCCGACTACCAGAAGTGCGGCGACGAGTGCCCGCCACTTTCGACGCATCATCTCGCCCCTCATTTCTCTTGATCGATCATACGTGATGCCATGATCCACACCGGATCTCGCACGAACAGGGCCAACGAGCATCGTCGCGCGGGTAGAATCATGCATCAATGAAAACGAGACAGAAGGACATCGGTATCGCGACGTTCCGTCAGTTGAGATGCCTCTGTAATGCGGCTACCCGTCATCTGCGACAATCGGGCAGTGTGACCGTGCCGCGAAAGTCCGTGTCGTCTTGATGCTCCCTGCCGCTCACACCCCGGCGACGCTCCGCATCCTATCCCTCAACCTGTGGGGCGGGCAGGCCTACGAGCCGTTGCTTGCCTATGTGCGCGAGCGAGCGCCTGAGACGGACATCTTCTGCTTTCAGGAAGCCCTCGATGCGCCGGTGCTGCTGTCGCTGGTATGTGGCTTTAGAACGACGCTATACCGCGAGCTTGCGGACGCCCTGCCAGAGTTCGTTGGAGTGTTCAACCCGGTCGTGGGCTGGGACGAGCCGACCGCCGCTGGTCCCACGGTGCGCGTATCATTCGGGCTGGCGACCTTTGCGCGGCGCACGCTGCCGCTCGGGGCGCGCCGCGCCGCCTCGATCATCGAGCACGAAGACACCCTGGACGCAATTGCCGGCATGCACCGCATCACGCGTCGGCTCCAGTTGACCGAGGTGCAGCTACCGGACGCATCGCTCCTGGTCGCCAACTTCCACGGCATCGGGCGGCCGGGCACCAAGTTGGACACTGACGAGCGGCTCGCACAGTCGCGGGCAATCCGGCAGGTGCTGGCGGCGCATGACGGGCCGGTCGTGCTGACCGGCGACTTCAACCTGTTGCCTGAGACCGAGAGCGTGCGCCTGTTAGAAGATGGCCTACGCAATCTCGTCATGGAGCGGGCAATTCCGACGACGCGCAGTCGGATCAATCCGTACTACGGCACGTCCCAGGAGCAGCGGCACGCGGACTACACGTTCGTGTCTCCGGGCCTGCGGGTGGCCGATTTCCAGGTGCCAGATGTGGCCGTCTCCGACCACCTGCCGTTGCTCCTGACGCTCGACCTTGCGCCGGCACCGGGCGCACACGAGGCAGGCACGCCCTCCTTATAGCCGCTTTCACAGTCTCACGGCGTCGGAGTGCCGCGGTGGTTTCTCCGCCGTTGATGGGGTCACGTACTCAGCAAGCCCTACTGTCATCCCTCCACTGCGCTCGCAAGCTCGCTTCGGTCGGGATGACATGAGAGGGCAAGCATCGCCAATACTCCCGCACCTGGCTTTGGACGTGCCGGCCGCCGATCTGACGGGATTCCGGCCCTGGTGCAACAAAACGAGTGCCCCCAGACATCTCATCAACAGAGAGCGCGCCAAGGCGAGTCGGCCGGCGGTGGCCCGTCCACCATTGGATCATCCGGACCGTGGCCGGCGTCTCTCCCAGCGAGTCCGTTGACGTGTAGTCGTTGATCGCCACCGCGTAGCCGGGCCGGCCGCAGCATGGCGGCCGGCCCGGACGGTGCATCGCCGCGCCGATAGTGTCAGGAGGCCCAGGTGTTCAACCCTCGGACGTTTGAGAACGCCCGCCCGGACGGCTTCCCCGTCCTCGAAATCATGCCCCAGCCCGCCAGCCAGCCCGACACGCACCCCGCGCCGTGGCCCCCCGAGTCGGAGCAGGCGGGCCGGCCGCCACGCTTGTTCGTGCCGCTCCAGCGCACGGACCTGACCGGTGAGGTCGTCGGGCCGGTGGCGGCGCTGCGCCTGTCCCAGCGGTTCAGCTTCACCCGTGAGCAGTGCCCGCGCACCATCGAGGCGCGGTACCGTTTCCCGCTGCCCGGAGACGCCGCCGTGACCGGCGTGCGGGTGCGCTTCGGAGAGGTCGAGATTGTGGCCGAACTGGCCGAGCGTGCCGCCGCCGAGCAGACGTACCAGACGGCCCGCGACGAGGGGCGGCAGGCGGCCCTCATGACCCGTGAAGCACCAGATGTGTTCACGCTCCAGGTAGCAGGCCTGCGGCCCGACGAACAGATCACCATCGACACCCAGTACGTGCAACTGGCCCGTCCCGAGGGCGCCGGCTGGACGCTGCGGGTGCCGCTGACGACGGTGCCCCGCTACGTCCGGGCCGACGAGCGCGGCGCGCCGCACGCAGGGGGCCAGCCGCTGGCCGTGTTGCGTGACCCGGGGCACCGTTTCGCGCTGGGGCTGACGTTCGAGGGGGTGCAGGCTGTCGCCAGCCAGACGCACGCGCTGGACCAGTCGTCTGAGGACGGGCGGCTGCGCGTGCGGCTGGCCGATGGCGACGTGCTGCCGGATCGCGACTGTGTACTCACCTGGCTGTCGATGTGCTTGCTGAATCGGCCGCTGCTCCAGGTGTTGCGCCACGACGAACTGGCGCACGCGGCGACCTGTGTGCTGGTGCTGGTCGCGCCGCCGTCAGAACGCACAGCGGGCGAGGCCATCCCGCGCGAGGTGATCCTGCTGATCGACCACTCCGGCTCGATGAGCGGCCCGAAGTGGGAGGCAGCTGACTGGGCCGTCCAGAATGTGCTGGCTGGCCTCACTCCGGCCGACACGTTCAACGTTGGGCTGTTCCATTCCACCACGCGCTGGTTCGCGAAGGGGCCGGTGCGTGGCGATGCGCGGGCGCTGGAACAGGCGCGGGCGTTCCTGCTCCAGCACAAGGACAGTGGCGGGACCGAGCTTGGCGTCGCGCTGGAGCAAGCGCTCGGGCAGCAGCGGGACGGCGACGGGCGCGCCCGCCATGTGCTAATCGTCACCGATGCGGCCGTCAGCGACGCCGGCCGCGTGCTGGCCCTGGCCGAGCGCGAATCGGTGCGGGCCGCCCGCCGGCGGGTGGACGTGCTGTGCATCGACGCCGCCCCGAACAGCGGCCTTGCGCTGGAGCTTGCGGAGCGCGGCGGCGGCATCGCCCGATTCCTGACCAGCGATCCCGACGCGAACGACATCGCGACGGCGCTGGACGACGTGCTAACCGAGTGGACAGCACCGGTCCTGTGTAATCTGACGCTGGAGGTGGACCGGCCAGACGTGCAGGCGGCAGGCCGCCGCGTCAGCGCGGCCGGCTCTGACCACAGTCGTATCGACCTGGGCGACGTGCCTGCTGGCCGGGCGGTGTGGGTCGCCGCGCGGATCATCGGGGAGCCGGCCAGGCCGCTGACCATGCGCTTGCTGGCCGATGGGCAGGAGTTGGCGACCGAGCGGCTCGGTGCTGCCGAGGCGGCTACTGAGGTGCCCACGGCTGCCGCAGCCGGGGCCAACCGGCCAGCCGTGGCGGCGCTGTTCGGGGCGCGGCGGGTGCTCGACCTGGAGCTTGCCCAGAGTTCTGGCCTGCCCGTCGAGGAGCGGCTTCGGCAGCTTGGGTACGACCCGGCCGAGGTGCTGGCGGCTGGCTCCGTGACGGACCCACCCCCGCTGTACGCGGAGAACGCCCGCGCCGGCACCACGGACGCCCTCCAGGCGCTGCTGGTGCGCGAGTCACTCCGCTACGGCATCGCCAGTTCGGCCACGGCGCTCGTGGCGGTGCGGCAGGAGGCCGGCCAGCGCGTCGAGGCGACGGTGGCCGTTGCAAATGCCCTGGCGGATGGCTGGTCGGACGGCTTCCTGATGCCGCGCGTAGCGGCTGGGATGGGGACTGGGGCCATGCCGCTGATGGCGTTCAGTGCCCCGCCGGCCTTCAGCCCCGCACCTGCGCCGCCGACCGGCTTTGGGTTCCCCAATCACGAACGGCCCCTGCCCTCGGCCGAGGCCGCTCCTGGGAGTGGTGGCGGGCTGGACCTGGGGGCGCTCGCCAGCGCACCGCTCGATCTTGCGCGCGGCCTGACGCGCCGGCTTCGGAAAGGCGGGGCAGGCGGCGGGCGGAACGACACTGGCGGGCAGCATATCCGGGAGATGGCGGCCCAGCCGGTCGATGTCGGGTCCGAGGCTCCGTCAGCGGACCCCCTGGAGGCCGTGTTCGCAGGCGTACCACCGCTTGCTGGTGGTGAAGCCGTGCTGTTCGACTCGCGCACGTCGACGGGGCGGCTGCCGGACGGCGAGCGGCTCTCACAGTTGCGCGTGCGGGTGGTCACGGGGAGCGGGGGCGGGGATGCTGGCCTCGTTGATGACGGCCTACTGCTGGTGCTGTACGTGGACGATCTGGCGGCTCCACGCGCCCGCATCCGCCTGACCGATCTGCTGCGCCAGGGAGGCACGCGGCCCCTCAATGTGCGGTACCAGACCGGACAGACCGTGCGGTTGGTGCTGCTCGATCCGCGCAGTGCCTGGGCCAGCGGCGCGCCGGTCATTGAGGTGATGCTGGCCTAGCAGGGCGACCCTGGCCGGGGTGGACGAATCCGCCCCCTCCGCGCGCCGGCACCGCGATGAGCCGGCGCGCAATGACGGTGCCTGCACCGGCGTGGGTAGCGTGGAGGACTGGCGCGGTAGTGGAGCGCTTCGGCGCGTGTCCCTTCCGGGCGCTACTGACCCGACGCGGCCATGCCCCGTTTCCAGCCCCCTCATCAAACCGCGCACGCGGTTCTCCCGCACACGGCTTTCCGAGATCGTTCACCACGCCGCTGTCGGCGTCGCCGCTGTCCAGGCCACGGTTCCACTCAGGTGTTACACGCCCAGGCTCCGACAGAGGTTCTGTGCGGGGATGATCCGTCGGGCGCCTCAGCGTCCCGCCTTCTTGTTCAGAAACAACCCGAGCCGCTTGCGGACGTGGCTGTCAAGCTGTCGGAACTCGTGGCTGGCGCTGCGCACTCGGAAGTAGGTGCCCCACCCACGCAGCACCGCATTCAGTTCCGCCACCGGCAGTCGCCCTCCGCAACAACGCAGGGGGCACCCGGCAGCGCCTTGCAGCACCCGTCCACCGGCACGTACAAGGTGGTCAGGACGGTGTCCAGGTCCAACATCGGGAGGGCCGCCTTTCAGGATGGGAGTCACCATTGCGGTACGGGGGGTACGACTCCGGACGCTCTCCGTCAACTCCCGCACCGCACCCACGGCGCAGCAGCGCGACCACCGGCTCATAGTCGTTGGGCGACCACCCGGACCCGCAACACAACACCGCTGCCAACTCGCCCCCGAATCGTTATCTCACTTTCCACCGACTTTCACACCAGGCGTCGAAGTCCAAGGCCCGTGGTGCTGACTCGGTCAGATCTATGAGATCCGTCGCAACAGGCTCAGGATGACATTGGGGGCGGCAGGGTTCCGGCACACCTGCCATCCGCGCAGCCGGTCCGCCTGCCTACTTCTTGTCGTTGCGCCGCAGCAGTTCGCTCAGCTTGGACGGGAAGAACATGCTGCTCGGCTTCAGATCGGCGGCCGAGTAGGCCGGGGCCGGCTCGTCGGCGGAGCGGCCGGCCAGCCACTCGTCGTGGTACTGCCGCGCCCCGACGAAACGGTCGTAGAGACCTTCGTCAGCGCGCTCCACCGCGTCCCGCAGGTCGGCCAGTTCGTCAATCATCCGCGAGATCTGCCGTGAGACTTGCTCGCGGTTCGTCAGGCAGATGTCCGCAAACATGCGCGGGTCGGCGTCCGTCAAGTGGGTGGCCGTCGCGAAGCCACCGGCCGCAATCGTCTTCGCCTCGCGCCAGCCGCGATCCGTCGCCGCAATCCGCATCATGGCCGTGGACACGAGGTACGGCAGGTGGCTGATGCTGGCGACCAGCCCGTCGTGCTCGTCAGCCTCGACGAAGTACGGGGTCGCCCCGATGGCTTCCACCATCTTGACGATGTTCTCGACGGCCTTCGCCTCGGCGGACGGCGGCGAACTGACGCAGTAAACGGCGTTCTCGAAGAGGGTCGCCATGGCCCCGCTGACACTGGCCGTGTTGCGGCCGGTCATCGGGTGGCCGCCAACGAAACTGACGGTGCTGGGGAGGTACTGCGCCGCCCAGTCCAGAATCTGGCGCTTGGTGGAGCCGGTGTCGGTGACGACGGTGCCCGGTGCCAGGGCCGGCGCGATGTCGCGCAGCACCATCTCGATGGCCCGGACTGGCGTTGCGATCACCACGAGGTCGGAGCCGCTCACGGCGTCGATGACGTTGCCGGTGGCCTTATCGACAGCCTTCTTGCTGCTGGCGTCCCGGCGCGCGCCGCCGTTTAGGTCGCAGCCGATGACGCGCGGGGCCGGCGACAGCCGCTTGAGGGCCAGCCCCAGCGATGCCCCGAGCAGGCCGGTCCCGATGATCGTGACCTGTTGGAAGGCGATCTTCGCCACCGTACTACCTCCTGAACGAGCCGATACGTCGTGCCCAGCCGCACCGGGCGGCGCTGCCAGCCTGACGCTACAGGCCGAAAAAGACGATGGACTGAATAGTGTTCCGCACCGGCTCGACCATGATCGAAAGCAGGTCAAACTGACGCCCGAGGAATTGTGGCAAGAAGACCAGCGCGATCAGCACGAACATGCCGTACTGCTCCAGCCAGCCGCTGATGTGCTGTGGCAGCACCAGCCGCGCCAGGCTGAACCCATCAAGCGGCGGGATCGGCAGGAAGTTGAAGGCGGCCAACGTGATGTTGACCATGATGAGCGATTCGATGAAGCGGATCAGGTACGGGTCAAGGGAGGCCAACTCGAAGGCAGCGATCCGGAACGGGATCGTCACCAGGAACGCCAGCAGCACGTTCGAGGCCGGCCCGGCCAGCGCCGAGAGCGCGTAGCCCACCGCCGGGCTGACGCCACGCATGTTGTACGGGTTGACCGGGACCGGCTTGCCCCAGCCGAAGCCGACGAACAGGAACGCAAGCGACCCGAACAGGTCCAGGTGGCGAATCGGGTTCAGCGAGACGCGCCCGAGCAACTTGCCCGTCGCGTCCCCGAGGCGCAGCGCCACGAAAGCATGGGCGCACTCGTGGAACGTGACCGCCACAATCAGCGCCAGCAGGAAGATGATGAAGCGGTCAGGGCTGCCGAAGCTGGTGCGCCCAAAGTACCAGACAAAGAGCGCCCCAATGGCGACCAGGACGATGATGTCGCGCGCGGAGTAACGTTGCATGAGTGGGGCCGATCATAGCACGGCGCACTGGCGACTCGGGAGAATTTGGACGAGAAGGCAGGAGGCAGGGTCCAGGAACTTCGGTGTGCGCGCCTTCGGTCACAGGGCGTGGACGCACTGGTTGGCTGCTCTCGCCCTACACTCCGCGCCACGTGCCACGCAAGTGTGGTCCGCATCGTGCCCGGCGCTTCTGCGCGCTCAGTGCGGCATGACATACAGGATCACCACGCTCAGGCCAACCCAGATGATCGCGGTCGCGAGCATGCCAGGATCTTTCAACAGCAAGTCCTCGGGGGCACCGCCCTGGCGCTTCACTCGCACAAGGTACAGATAGCGGAACAGTCCGTAGACCACCAGCGGGATCGTCAACATCATCGAGTGGTCGCGCGGGAGATTCTCGGCCGAGAACGTGTACAGGGAGTAGGCCATAATCGTGACCGATGCCACAATCAAGATAAGTTGATCGACCAGTTCAAGGCTATACTGTTCGAGGTTCTTGCGGTGGCCGGCAGCGCCTTCTTCCAGCAGCTCCAACTCGTTGCGGCGCTTCCCCAACGCCAGGAACAGCGACACCAGCACCGTGCAAACGTATAGCCACGGTGAGACCGGCACCCCGATCACCACGGCACCCCCGACGGCTCGCAGCACGAACCCCGCTGAGATGCCGAAGACGTCGATCAGCACGAGATGCTTCAGCCAGATGCTGTAGCTCGCCGTGAGCAGCATGTACAACGAGGCGACCAACAGGAACGACGTGCCGAGCCACCACGCCAACAGCAACCCAGCTGTGCCGAGCACCAACGCCAGCGCCACGGCCAGCGGTGCCTGCACCAGCCCGGCGGCTATCGGGCGGCGACGCTTGGTCGGGTGGAGCCGGTCGGCGGCGACATCTCGCAGATCGTTCCAGAGGTAGCCGGCACTGGACAGCGCACAGAAGGCGACGAACGCAAGGATGACCCGAGTGAGCATGCCCGCGTTGAGCAAGTTGTAGGTGAAGACGAGGCCCGCAAAGACTAGCAGGTTCTTCGTCCATTGTTTCGGTCTGAGCGAGCGCACCACGGCGACCGTGCGTCCTGACGCCGAGATGCGGCTGCCGGTCGCAGCGCTGCCCGCTTTTTCGCTGATCACCCTGCTGACTGGCCCCCGATCATTGCCCGCGTGCGCCGCTGGCCCTGGTGGCCCGTCGCATTGGCCCTGTCAGCCATGATAGGAGCGCCAGAACCGGGGTCGCAACGAAATGCACCACGCAATGACCGTGCCCGTGGGCGCGGACGGCCCCCGGCAGCGGCCGATACGGGGGGCGAACTGCGGGCCGAGGTCCTCAATGAGCGGCCGGCGCGGGTGGCGCTGGCCCGGCCGCTTGACGCTAAGAACTGGCAGCGCGACCTCGGGCCGGCCGTCGCGCTGTTCGTCTTCTCGTTCCTGCTGCGCCTGCCGTTCATCTCGAACGCGCTCGTCAACTGGGACGCCGTCCAGTTTGCGCTGGCGACCCGTTCATTCGACATCGCGCGGCACCAGCCACACCCGCCGGGCTACATCCTGTACGTCGGCTGGGGTCGCCTGCTGACCTGGATGACGGGCGACGCGAACACGGCGTTCGTCCTGACCAGCCTGATCGCCGGGAGCCTGTCGGTCGCGCTGCTGTACGTGCTGGGCCGCGAGATGATCGGTGCGCGGACGGCGCTGCTGGCGGCGACGCTGTTCGCGCTGTCGCCGCTGGTCTGGTACTACAGCATCGTCGCCCTGACCTACGCCGTCGAGTCACTGTTCCTGCTGGTGGTGGCGTGGCTCTGCTGGCGGTCGCTGACGGGCGGCGGTGAGCGGCTGGTGCTGGCAGCGGCGGTGGTGCTGGGGCTGGCCGGCGGGGTGCGGCAGTCTACGCTAGTGCTGGTGCTGCCGCTCTGGCTGTACGTGGCCGCCTTGAGCGGCCGGCGAGCAGTCTGGCGCGGCTGCGCGGTGCTGGCCTTGACGTGCATCGCCTGGCTGGTGCCGCTGGTCTGGCTGGCTGGCGGGCCGCTGGAGTAGGTGACGAACGGGTTGTCGCTGCTCGGCTTCGTCGGCAGTAAGACCTCAGTGTTCTCCGGTGGGTTGGCGGCCGTCCAGGGGAAACTGGTGCAGGTCGTCGGCGGCCTGCTCGTCGGCCTGAACCTGGGGCTGCTGCTGTTCGGCTTCCCGTTCTGGCGGCGGGGTGTCCGGCCGCCCGCCCTGAGCCGTCGCCACTGGGCGGTGCTCGGCCTCTGGGCTGGGCCGGCGCTGGCGGTGTTTGTGTTCGGGCACATCGGGCAGGTTGGCTACTTGCTGCTGGTGCTGCCGGCGCTGTGCCTGCTGCTGGCACGGTATGTCGAGACGGCCGGCGAGCATCTGGCCCGCTCGTTTCGGCTGACGCCGGGGCTGGCGACGGCACTGGTGGCCGGCGTTCTGGCGGCGGCGCACATCCTGACGGTGGCGCTGGCTCCCCGCACGGCGCACGCGCTCTTGAACGACCCGGTAGCGGCCTCAATGGTGGATCTGCGCGACAACGACCGTTTCTGGCAGGCGGTCCCGCCGTTCCTGGCGCAGTACACGCCGCAAGAGGCCATCGTGCTGGCCGAGGCAAGCCCCTGGGGCAGCTTCCGGCACGCCGGCTACTATCTGACGGACTACCGCGTGTACGGCCTGGGCAATGACCGCTACGGGCATTTCGGCTGGCTGTACGAGTCGTTCGGCGGGCAGACGGATTACTCGCTGGAGGGGCGTGCCCGCCGCCAGATGCTGCGCCCGACGGCCGCGCGCTACGCGATCATCCTGGACCCGAAGATTGCCCGCACGCTGGTACAGGACGCGCCAACGGCGGAAGTGCTGGCGACGGACTATCGCACCATCTGGGTGATCGACTTGCAGGGCGTGGAGACCTTAACCTTCGAGTACGGCCACGTCTTCCTGCACGGCCCCACGCTGCCAGGCCGTGCGGACATCCCCCGCGCCATCCGCGACTTGCGCCTGGACGCCGGCTTCTAACCCCGTGACCGTCATTGAGACGGCCGCAGCTACAGCAGCCGCCTGCTCCTGACAAACGGACACCATACTCGTCTGATCAGGCGGGGGTGCTCGCCTGACCGTCGATGACGCTGTCCACATAGGCCATCAAGGTTTCGATCTGGTGACGGGTCCATGTCTGGATCTCTCGCCCACCGTCGAGGTTCGATGCCAGCGCGATATGTACCTCTACGAGCCGCTTCGCGATCTCCTCAAGCTGTTCGACGCTGCCTACCGGAGCAGAAGTCGCCGGCGGGTTTGTTGCCATCGTCACCCATCCTTCAGACAAAGTCACAGCAGGCGCTTGCGGAAGAAGTGCCAGCGATGCCCGCGCGGCCAGCCGTCTACCACGTGGTACTCCTCGTAGCCGACGCGCGCGTAAAAACCCGGTGCCTGGTAGTCGAAGGAGCGTAGCTCCGCCAGTTCGCAGCCGCGCGCCATGCCCTCGGCCTCCGCGGCGGCCATGAGTTGCCGGCCGTAGCCCTCGCCGCGAAAGTCCTCGTGCACCCACAGGATCGAAATGTCCAGCACACCGTCCCAGGTGCGCGCCGACACGCCGCCCACGATGCGCTCGCCGTCGTCGTAGAGGAAGAGGGCCAGCGGCTGCGGCGGCGTCGCTCCGGCCTGCGCGAAGGCGTGGCCGTTCAAGCCCTCGTGGAGTACGCGAAGGTCGGCGGCGTCCGGCGTGTCGTCGATCTCGATGGTGAACGGCATGGCAGGATCACTCCTCAGTCACGGCAGGATCGGAGTCGGGTCAGGAACGGGCAGGCTCGTCGGAGGGGCCACCGGGCGCAGCAGCCGGGACACGATCCATATGATCGGCGGCAGGCGCTGGCGCTGGTGGTATTGATGGTTCGTCGTGCGGGGCAGGCGGCGCAGGCCGTGTGGCCGGGGCGGTCGGCGGGATCATCACCGGCGAAGGCTGGTACGGCGGCACCGGGAACCGGTGGTCAATCCGCAAGCGCGCCAACAGGTCCGGCGTCCGCAGCCGGCGCTCGGTGTGGCGCTCGATGATCTCGCGCAAGGTCCGTTCAACCTCGCGCATCACGTGTTCGGGCATCCGAATCGAGACGGTGCCCGGCCGGCCCGCCCGCTGGAGGTTCCGCAGCGCCTTCAGGGCGTCCGAGTCGATAGGGCGGGCGCTCGGCTCGGTCGGGGCGCAGTCCGGGCAGAGCGCACCGCCGAGAAACGGGCTGAACGAGTTCCGGCCGGGCTGCAGGTCGCGGTCACAGAGGACACACCGCTGCAACACCGGTCGGAAGCCGGTCACGTCGAGTAGCCGTAGCTGGTAGTGGACGGCCACGAGGCGCGGATCATCCGTCGTGCCGAGCGCCTCGAACGTCGCCGCCATCAACTCGTACACTTCGGGCTGCTCGACGCCCTCTTCGGTGAGCGCGTCCGCCAGTTCAGCCACGAGGTACGCCGTGGACGTGCGCGTCAGGTCTTCGCGCAGCGCCCGGAACGGGTTGCGCATCTCGGCCTGGGTGACGACATCCAGGTTCTGCCCTTTTGCCAGCTGCAGCTCACTCTGGGTGAACAGTTCCAGATGGCCGGCCATTCGGCTGCTGATGCGGCGCACGCCCTTCGCGACAACCGGCATCTTGCCGCGCTCACGGGTGAACAGCACGATCACCCGGTCGGCCTCGCCGAAGTCGATGCGGCGGAGGACGATCGCTTCCACACGATAGGTGCGCGGTCGCGGCATGTGCGCCTCCTGGCTGCGCCCACGGGCCGGGCTTGCGGGGCCGACCCCTGTCCCCATGCTGCTCGCCTGCCCGAACGGTGACGCTCTACAGGCCCGGCAGCAACTCGACGACCATCTCGCCCTGGTCCGGGGCAATCTTCTTGACAACTTGCTTGATGGCCGGAATCAGGCGCTCGCGGCCACCGGCCTTCACCACGTACACGTCATTCGCGCCCGTTTCGAGGATCTCAGAGACTGTGCCGATCTCCTCGCCCTCGGTGGTCACGACCCGCAGCCCGACGATCTGGTGCCAGTAGAAACGGCCGCGCGGCAGCTTCCAGGCTTCGGAGGCGGGCACCTGCACCAGCCAGCCACGCAACGCCTCGGCGCTGTCCCGGTCGGCGACGCCCGCAAGATTCAGGATCACCTCGGCGTGCCCGCGGTGCTGGCTCAGGCGGGCCTGCTGCACCGCGTACGGCTGTGGCACGCCGCCAGCCAGCGGTTCGCCGCTGCCCGGCCCGGACGACGGCACCAGGAAGACACGCTTCGTCTGCCGGAACCGCTCCGGGAACTCCGTCACGACCTCGCAGGCGAGTTCACCCTGAACGCCGTGCGGGCGCAAGATGCGCGCAACAATCAGGTACAACGGCTCGTCCGCGCGGCTGCTGCCAGGGGAACCGGCGACATCGCCAGCCGGCATCTGGTCAGCCAGCCCGGCGCCGGCCGCCAACGCGTCACCATCACCCTGGGGGTCACCGTCAGCGAGGGGCGCGTACTCGACCATCAGCGGCTCATCCTGGCCGGCGGCATCAGACAACGTCGATATCGACCCGCGTGCCGGTCCTGGTCGCAGCCGCCTTGACGACCGAGCGAATCGAGCGGATCACCTTGCCCTGCCGGCCGATGATCTTGCCCACGTCCTCTTCGGCAACCGTCACTTCAAAGACAGTCATGCGTCCCGCGTCAACCTCTTCGACCTTCACGGCATCAGGGTTTGAGACGAGCGACCTGGTGAGGTATTCCACAAGCTCGCGCATGGGTCTAGCTGGCCCTTCTTCGGTGACAGTACGCTCGGCAGGGAGCGGGGCGGGTGCGGCAGGGTGCCTGACGACGGCAAGCCGAGGGTGAGCCGACGCCGTTACTCGGCGTCGGCAGCGGCTGGCTCGGCCTCAGCGGACTCGCTGGCCTTCGCGGCGTAGGTCGGGGCTTCCACCAGACCCTCGCGGGCCATCAACTTCACCACGCGGTCGGTCGGCTGCGCTCCGACGCTCAGCCAGTGCTTCGCGCGGTCGCCATCAAGCTTGATCGTCGCCGGCTCCGTCAACGGATCGTAGGTGCCGATGATCTCGATGTACTTGCCATCACGCGGTGCCGTGGACTCGGCAACCACGATACGATAGTTTGGCTTCTTGCGGGCGCCAGTCCGGCGCAGCCTGATTTTGAGCACGCGTCTCCTCGTTTGCTCTTCTCTCGAAGATGCTAGTCGTTCTCTATACGCTCGTAGCCCAGTATTTTACCGACCGGGCAGCGTCGCCCGCCACCGACGTCATTTGGACGCCCTGGCCGGCGGCTGCCGGCGCGGTCCAGATCGGACATCCGGAGCGGGCGCGCCCCTACGACTTCCACCGGCCCCCTCGTAGGGGCGAATCGTTGATTCGCCCGCCCCTGGCCGCCTACTTCGGCTTGCTCAACTCCGTCTGGAGGTCCAGGCCGAGCACGCTCGATGCTTTGCGGACCGACTCGTAGGCGGCGTCTTGCGTCTCGGCCACGCCACGAGTCCCGATGGCGTCCTCAAACAGCTTCTGCCCCTCGGGTGCCGCCGAGATCTTCAGCAACGCCTGTGTTGCGTACTACCCACCACATACCGAACATCATAGCTAGTAGCCTGTCACATGAGTATTGATGTGTCGCAGCAAATCATGTCATCCTGACCGACGAGAGCGCGTGCGAGCGGAGCGGAGGGATCTCGGCAACGGATATCCCAACCTAGAGATCCCTCGATTGCGCTCGCACGCGATCGCTGCACAAATATCGTCACGCTGTGCGCAACGACATCACTCGGGATGAGAGTGTTAGGCCTTCATATTCTGCGTGACAAGCTACTGGTGACATCGCGGTCTGCGAGGGCAGCGCGCCCCATGAAAGCGCCCCTCACCCCCTGCTGTGAAAGCGCGAGGAGTCTGCGTGCAGGGGCGCAAGAACGTCAGGAGCCGCGCGCGGCGTCCAGGTAGCTGTTACAGGCGGCCCGGAAAAACTGCCCGAACTGCACGACGACCATCTGCACGCCCTTCTCGATCAGGACGCGGGCACCGGCGCCGGTTCCGGACGGCTCCATCACGAGCTTGCCGGCGGCCAGCGTCTCGGCGCGGGCCTGGTCCATCAACTTCTGCACCTCGGGGTGCATGGTCGCCTGCCCGTAGTATTCGCGCCCGAGCGTCAGCGACATGTCGCCGGCCCCCAGGAAGCAACCGTCGAAGCCGTCCACCTGCAGCATCGCCCCGACCTCCGGAACGGCGCGCGGCTCCTCGATCAGCCCGAAGCACATCGTCTCGCGGTCGGCAATGTCCACCTTCTCGCGCGTGCTCGGGCCATACCCGAACAGTGCGGCCCGGCTTCCGCTGGCGGCCCCACGGATGCCGCGCGGCGGGTACTTCACCGCCTGCACGAGCGCTTCAGCGTCAGCAGCCGTGTTGCAATGCGCCAGGATGATGCCCTGGACACCAGAATCCAGGAACGCCAGGATGCGGCCAGGGTCGGCGTCTGGGACGCGGGCCAGGGCGCAGATGCCGGCCGCATTCGCCGCCCGCGCAAGGTCACGCGCCTGCGCCACGCCGACGCCTGCATGCTCGCCGTCGATCATCACATAGTCGAAGCCGGCCGCCCCCAGGAACTCGACGAGATCGGGCGAGTCGGGGATCTCTTGCAGGATCGGGCCGATGACGGGCTGGCCGGCTGCGATCTTCTGGCGCAGCGGATTAAGTCGCATGAGGACGCTCCGAGAGACAGGCTGGCCCCGAAGGGCGCTGGCCGTACGGTAGCAGACGAGGGCGAGGAGCGCGCATCGTAGGGATTTGCCGCTGGCAAACCCGCCTACTGGGCGAGGGGCGACAGGTATCGCGCCTCGTCGCCCCCCTTCGGCAGCCTCTACACGCGCCGGAACTTTTGCAGCCCCTCGTTGCCGCCCACTTCACCGATGTACAGGCTGCCTTCTCCGTCGATCCAGCAGCCGTGCGGCCCGAACTTGAACTGCCCAGGCTCGGTGCCCTTCTCTCCCCAGGCGCCCAGGCGCGTGCCGTCTGCCGTCCAGATCTCGACGCCGCCCCCGCCGACAATGTGGAAGATGCCGTCTGCATCCACCGCCACGTCGCACGGGCGGTTTACGTCCTGCACTTCAGAAATGAACTTGCCGTCCAGCGAGAACACCTGCCAGCGCCGGTTCTCGCGGTCCATCACGTACACCTGCGAGTTCGCGTCGATCATCACATCGTGCGGCAGGTTGAACTTACCCGGCTCGGTCGCCGTGACGCCCGTGACCGGCTCGCCCCGAAACTTCTGGATGAACACCGGGTCGCCGCCGCCCCACGACAGGATGTGCTCGCCGCTGCCGGAGAAGCGGTGCATCCAGTTCTGGCCGTAGCCGTCCGATACGACGATATCGCCGTTGGGTGCCTGCACCGCACCAGTCGGCATATTGAACGGCATCCCCGGTGCGCCGGCCGTGCCCGGCGTGCCCAGCGTCAGCAGCACCTCGCCGGAGTGCGCGTGCTTGGTGATGGTGTGCAAGCCTGTATCCGCGACGAATACCTCATCGGCGGCGCTGATCCAGATGGCGTGCGGCGACGAGAACGGCACGTCCCAGTCGCCGTGCAACGAGCCATCGGCGTTCAGGACGACGATCCGCCCGACGCCCGGCAGAATGTTGCCGAAGCCGCCCGCCGCCGGAATGTCGCGGACGCCGACATAGACGCGCCCCTGCGAGTCACACGCCACCGATGCCGCCACACCCTTCACGGGAACCTGCGGCCAGCCCGCTACCACCTCGAACTGGTAGCCCTCAATGCCCACGCGTCGCGCCATGCTGCCCTCCCAGACTGTGCGAAACCGTGCAGGCGACCGCTGCGTACATTCGGCAGCATCCACGCCTCGGCTCCCGCCCAGTATAGGCCGACGCACTGCACACTGTCGGGCAGGTAACGCTGCCACTGTCGCCCGGAGGACCGCGCCCGCCCCGGCCGCCCCCTACGCTGGAGAGGCAGGCCGCCGACGACGCATGTCAGCGCGGCGCAGCAGGGGGGAAGCTCTCGTGTATGATCCACCCGGCGGGGGTCCGCAGCGGGTAGGAGCGTTGGATCAACCGAGCATTCGTAGCATCGGCCCGTATGACCTGCTGGAGCCGCTCGGGCGCGGCGGTATGGGCGTTGTCTATCGCGCACGCCACCGCGACCTTGACACGGTGCGGGCTATCAAACTGTTGCCGCCGCACCTTGCGGTTGACGACAACTTCGTGGCGCGCTTCCGGCGCGAGGCGATGCTGGCCGCCAGCCTGCGCCACCCGAACATCGTCCTCATCTACGACGTGGGCGAGCAGGACGGCTACCACTATTTTGTGATGGACCTCGTCGAGGGGCGCTCGCTCCGCGACGTGATCCGCGCCGACAAGCCGCTGCCTATCGACCGCATCATCAGGCTGCTGCGGCCCCTGGCGGCAGCCCTGGACTTCGCCCACAAGCGCGGCGTCGTGCACCGCGACGTGAAGCCGACCAACGTCGTGGTGGGCGACGACGACCGCGTGACGCTGCTGGACTTCGGCATCGCGCGGGCACTCGAAGGCGCGCAACAACTGACGCGGGCCGGGCTGATCGTCGGGACGCCCGAGTACATGGCCCCAGAAGTGGTGACCGGCGGCGCCGCCGGGGCCAGCTCTGACCTGTACGCGCTCGGCGTCGTCGCCTTCGAGATGCTGACGGGGCACACCCCGTTCCACGGCACGAACACCACGGCGGTCGCCTTCGCCCACGTCAATACCCCGCCGCCCTCGCCGCGTGCCGACCGCGCCGACCTGCCGGAGCCGATGGAGCGCGTGTTGCTGCGCCAGTTGGCGAAGACCCCGACCGAACGGTTCCCGGACGCCAAGAGCTTCGTGGATGCCCTGGCCGCCGCCAGCGCGCCCGAGGATGGCACCAGCAGCTTCACCAGCCCGATGACCATGCTGGACGACGCCGGCGCCGGCCGTAGCGGCCCGTTCATACCAGCGGGGCGCGCCCCAGGCCAGCCCACGCCTCCAGCGTCGGCGGCAACACCAGCCGCCCGGCCCACCCCGTCGCCGCCCCTGCCACCCCCGCCGGTGGACCGTCCAACCGTCGCGTTGTCGGCGCTCGGGCCGGCCGAAGCGCCCGGACGCAGTGTCCAGCCACCTGGTGGCGGCCCGCCCAGCCCGGTCCCAGACGAGCAGCGCGGGCGAAAGACGTGGCTGCTCGTCGGGATGGTGGCCGCGCTGCTGCTGGTCGTTGGCGGGTACGGCATCACGGCCTGGCGCGGAGAGCGGCGCGCCGAGACACCCGCTGTCGCGCGGGCTACCGCCGCACCCAAGCCGCCCGCGCCTACGACAGCGGTCCCAACGTCGCCCGCCGCCCCCGCCACGACGGTCGCCGCTCCCGGTCCGGGCACTGCGCCGACGGTGGCAGCAGCCCAGCCAGCCGCACCCACGCCGGCCGCCAAAGCCAAGCCGGCAGCCGCCGCGTCGCCGCTTGACGAGGCGCGCGCAGCCATCGGGGCCAGCGACTTCGCCCGCGCCATCGGCGTGCTCACGACGGCGAAGCAGGCCAATCCCGCGACGCCCGGCCTGGATGACCTGTTTGTCCAGGCGTTCGTGGGGCAGGGACAGGCCGCCCTTCAGCGGGGCGACGCCGATGCCGGCGTCGCGTCCTTCAACGAGGCGCTGAAGCTGCGCCCGAACGACGCCCCGGCCCAGGCCGGCCAGCGGCAGGCCACCGTCGCCGTGCTGCGCCGGCAGGCCGAGGGCAGCGCCGGCCGCGACGACGAGGCCGCCATCATGGCGCTTGAAGCGCTACTGCAGCTGGCCCCCGACGACGCCGACGCCCGAGGCAAGCTGTACCCATTGCTGATCGGCAAAGCCGACCGGCTGCTCGGGTCGGACACCGGGCAGGCCCGCACCGCTCTCCAGCGGGCTACCGCGCTCGACCCGAACCGCCCGGAGGCACGCGAACGCCTCGCACGCTTCGCCATCGGGCCGGGCACCGCCGAGCGCGTCCAGGAGGTTGCCCGCTGGGGCAAGGGCACCGTGGACGGGCTGGCGTTCTCCGCTGACGGCAAACTGCTGGCCGTGGCGTCCTCGTTCGGCGTCTACCTCTATGACGCCGCCACCCGCGCCGAACTGCGCTTCCTGGACACCGGCGCGTTCGTCTGGGACGTGGCGCTGTCGCCGGACGGCCAGGAGGTCGCGGCGGCCACGGCAGACGGGACGGTGCGCCTCTGGAAGACAGCAGACGGCGCGCCCGTGCGCTCGCTGGCGGGCCACGAGGGCGCGGTGCGGAGTGTCGCGTACGCCCCAGACGGCCAGACGCTCGTGTCCGGCGGGGCCGACATGACCACGCGCATCTGGCAACGCGCAGACGGGGCGGCCGTCCGCACGCTGCGCGGCCACGAAGGCATGGTGCGCGGCGTCGCCGTCTCGCCGGACGGCCAGCGCATCGCGGCGGCCTCCGCAGACAAGACGGCGCGTATTTGGAACGCGGCCAGCGGCGCGCCCCTGGCGACCCTGCGCGGCCACGAAGACGAGGTCACGGACATCACGTTCTCGCCGGACAGCCAGACGCTGGCAACGGCCTCGCAGGATATGACTGCGCGGCTCTGGCGGGTCGCGGACGGCGGCCTGCTGCGGACGCTGGCCGGGCACACCGGCTGGGTGCTGGGCGTGGCGTTCGCACCCGACGGGCAGGCGCTCGTCTCGGCCGCTGCCGACAACACCGCGCGCATCTGGCGCACGGCAGACGGTACCCCCCTACGAACGCTCCAGGGGCACGCCGGCTGGGTCGTGACGACGGCAGTCGGCGGGCAGGCGGGCGAGCCGGCGACGGTCGCCACCGGCTCGCGCGACGGCACCATCCGCTATTGGAACGTGAGCGACGGTGCGCCGGTCGCCACCATCGAGGGCATGTCCAGTCTGGTGCGGGGTGTCGCCGTCTCGCCGGATGGTGCCACGGTGGCGGCCAGCCTGGAGAACGGCACCATCCAACTGCTGGGCGTCTCTGACGGCAGCCTGATCCGCACCCTGACCGGACACGGCGACGCGGTGTACAGCGTAGCGTTCTCGCCGGACGGGCAGACGCTGGTGTCCGGCTCCGACGACCGCACCGTGAAGCTCTGGCGCGTCGCGGATGGGCAGGCGATCCGCACGCTCTCGGGGCACACCGACTGGGTGCGCGTGGTCCGCTTCGGCGACGCCGGCCAGAACGTATTCAGCGGGTCGGCCGACAAGACGGTGCGCATCTGGCGGGTCGCGGACGGCGCAGTCGTCCGGACGATCAACGAACACGAGTGGGGCGTCTCGGCGCTGGCGCTTTCGCCCGAGGCGCGCGTGCTGGCGACCGGCACCGCCGACAAGCCGATCCGCCTGTTCCGGCCCGCCGAACGGATCGCGCCGCGCGTCCTGAACGGGCACGGCGACTGGGTCAACGGGCTGGCGATCAGCGAGGACGGGCTGACGCTGGCGTCGGCATCAGCCGACAAGACGGTGCGGCTGTGGCGGCTACCGGACGGCGCGCCGGTGCGGACGCTTGAGGGGCACACCGACGCCGTAGCCAGCGTCGCGTTTCTGGCGGACGGCCAGACGCTGGCGTCGTCAAGCTGGGACGGCACCGTGCGGCTCTGGCGAACGGCTGATGGCAGCCTCGCGAAGACGCTGGCGGGCCACACGAAAGACGTGAACAGCGTGGCGGCCTCAGCGGACCGGCAGGTCGTGGTGTCCGGGTCGTCTGACGGGACGATCCGGGTGTGGGGCGTGCGGTAGCCTGACGGGCGGGGCGGCGAACGAACCCTGCGCTAGTGTGCGCCGCGCGGGGTCGGCTGGCTACACGCGGCGACGTACAACTGCCGCACGCGCTTCTCGATCTCGCCGGGGCCGCGCCGATGGACCGTCAGCCACGCGTTCAACTCGGTGTCCAACTCGTCAATCGGCTGGGCCTTGCCGGCCGAGCCGTACAGCACTTGCCACGCCAACGCCTGCTGCGTGAAGGCGTGTACCTCGAACTGGTAGCACCCTTCGGGCGTCGTTGGCCCGAGGCCGGCGAGGTCATCCTGCAAGTGCGTCGCCTCATGCACCAGCAGCGTGGCGATGGCCTTTGGGTCACTCTGCTGCCAGCGCGGATTGATGACGATTATCCGAATCCCGCTGTTGCCGCTGCTCCCGCTCCGGCTGTAGCGGGCGTGCACGGTATCCGGCAACGGCCCGAACGCCACATCTGTGTCTGAATCTACCAGCGCGTCGAGCGGACCCATGAACCCGGCCATCTCCAGCACGTCGATGGCCGTGCCCAGCCCGTCGCCCAGGCGGATGCGTGTGCGGTAGGCAGCCGGCGCGGACGCCGCAACCGACACACTGGACGCCGACACCGAAGACTGTGCCCCGCCGACCGGCACATCCTGCTTGACGAACGCGGCGGTCAGGTCAGTGCCGGGCAGCACCGTCGGCTGCCGCAGGCCGGTCGGACGGTCTGGCGCGTACTGCCCGAAGAACGGGCTGCCCTTCGCTTGGGCCGCGAGGTCGGACGGCAGGTTGTCGCCCGTCAGCAGCGCCTTGAAATAGTCCGCCAGCAGGAGGCCCTGCGTGCAGGTGCAGGCCTCGTCGTAGTGCATGATGCCGCGCTGGAACCGCTGGTAAATGAAGCCGTTGTTGTTCGGATCCTGGGCCGGCAGCGAGGTCGGCACGCCCCAGATTTCCAGGTTGATGAGCGGCAACAGATTGACATCGCCGCCGCTTCGTCCGAACGCGACCTCTGACGTGACGGTGCTGTTGAAGGTGCTGAAGAAGCGGACGGGCTGCCCGTTGAACGTCTCCGGGGCGTTGCGGCGGATGAACGCCAGTACCTCGGCTGCGTAGCCCGGCTGCCCCGGGGTCGGCGCGAGCGCCGCCAGCCGCTCATTCGGCGCTGGGAACGTCGAGCCGTTGATGCGCGTGTACGGCAACAGGCCGGGGTCTAGCAGGTTGAGCGGCTGGACGTTGCCGTCCGGCCAGAGCTGAATCACAACGCGCTGAAAGAACTGGGTCGGCACGCCCTGGAAGCGGACGATCCGCGAGATCGGGAAGCCAAACGTCGCGACCCCGCCGCGCCGATTGAAATACTCGATGAAGCGCGGCTCCTCAATCGCGAAGCCGGTCTCCGTGAAGTAAAGCGCGCCTGAGCTGGCAGCCTGCCGCGCCGCTGGTACGGCCGCCTCACGCAGAGCCAGCCGCTCCGCCGGCGACACCGGGGGCACCGGGGGCACCGGGGGCACCGGGGGCAC
>Ga0105048_10004529_pt1 | contig 22601 bp, 18 predicted proteins | sample MAT05_FD_78382 | JGI IMG/M metagenome (GOLD analysis project Ga0105048, IMG submission 78382) | Freshwater microbial communities from Lake Fryxell liftoff mats and glacier meltwater in Antarctica - MAT-05 | ecosystem: Environmental > Aquatic > Freshwater > Ice > Liftoff microbial mat | place...
CCCGGCGGCGGGATGCCCCAGTCGAGCAGACCGCGGAGCTTCTCCTCGACCTGCCGCCCGCTCGAATCGGTCTCGAAGCGCACGCCGTCGCGCGACTTTTCCAGCGTCACCGAGGGATGAGCGCCATAGAGCTTCATGACCCGATGAATCAGCTCCTTTTCAGCCTGGAAAGTGAGTGTTACCCGCGGCGGAAGATCGCCGATCCACGAGGCATACTTATCCGCCTCGCTCGAGGTGGTGGGTAAGAGTAGCGCCGCGCGGATCGCCGTCGCGAGCGTGGACTTACCAAGATCGTTGGGGCCGTAGAGGATGTTCAATCCCGGGCCGAGCTCGACATCCGCATGTTCGATCGCCCGAAAGTGATCGACCAGCACCCGCACCAGCTTCATCAGGCGACCTTTCGGGCGAGCGTGTAGAGGTGATAGAGCGCGCGCCGGGCGACGTCGCCGTCACCGCTCTTCTCGCGCTCGTGCAGGCGGCGAGCGGCGTCCTTGATGGCCTCCGGCATATTGGCGAACACCTCGTCGATGTCGCGCGTGTCGAAGGTCAGCCCGGAGCGATCGAGCTGCAAAACTCCGGCTTTCGGCGGCACCGCGTCGGTCCCCTCGAGCGCCTCGAGCAGCCGCAGCGCCTCCTCGTACTCACCGGCCGGGAGCGAGAGGTCGAGCACGACACGCAGGACTCGCCGGCCCAGATCGGGGCGCGCCACCAGCGTACGCAGCTCTTCGAGCGAGCGGACGCGCACCGACTCCCAGCTCCAGTACGCGACGCCTTCCTTCTCGATGCGCACCTGACGGCTGCGCTTCACGAACACCACCGCCACGAAACCCGCCTCGTCCTCGCCGAAGGTGCACGGCTCGGGCGCGCTCGGATACACCGTCGGCGGCCGCTCGCCATAGATGCGGAAGGCATGCGTATCGCCGATCGCCAGATAGTCCAGGCCGCGCTTCTCCGCCGCGTCCTTGGCGATCGGGAAATTCGCCTCCCAGTTCTTCATCTGGAAAGTGCTGCCGTGGACCATCCCGATGCGGATAGTTTGATCGCCCGGATCGCGGGCGGGGAGGGCGTTCGCCTGATCGTCGTGACCGGCGATCGACGTGCAGGGCGACGCCAGCAGCACCGCGCCGTCCTTCAGCGGATAGATCGCGTTTTTCTGATCGACCACCGTCACGTGCGCAGGCAACAGCGCGCGAAAGCCATACTTGGGATCCCAGACCGAGCCCGGCATGAGCGCGTCGTGATTTCCGGGCAGCAAGAAGATCGGCCGCGCGGCCGGGGTCCGCGAGAGCTTCTCGGCCAGGCCGCGCCACCACTCCGGCGTCGGGTGGGGGCCGTCGAACAGATCGCCCGCGCACAGCACCGCGTCGACCTGCCGCTGATCGGCGACCGAAAACACGTTGTCCAGGACCGCCAGCCGCGCGCGCCGCAGCTTCTCCTGCGCGGGCCGCGAAAAGGACGGAAAATCCCGGCCCAGATGCCAATCGGCGGTGTGCAAAAGCTTCAGCGCCACGTCTTCCTCCCCGGCTCTCATTCGACCAGCAGCTCCACGTCGAACAGTCGCTCCACGCGAGGCGGCGCATAGCGACGCTGCGTGAGCCGCGCCTTGCACCGCGCGTAGGTCTCGTCGTCGCGCGCCTCGAGCCGCGCGATCTCGCCTTCCAGGCGCTCGATAGTATGGGCGTGGCGGGTCATCGCCGCCTCCGCCTGCTCGCGGCTCTCGAGCGCGATCGCCGCGTCCCGCTTGGCCCGCGCCTCTTCCAGCCGCAAGAGGGACTCGTTCCTGCGGCGCACCAGCAGGAAGAGCCGATCCTCGACGTAGCGATCGAGCTGCTCGAGGCCGCGGAGATACTTCGGCGCTTCGTGGGCCTCGTTCGACTTCTGATCGAGAAAGAGAGCCTCGTCGATACTGTCGTCGATCGCCTCGTTCGGCACCGTGAGGCCCAGCGGACCTTCGACGTCGCGAAACGCGGAGCTCAGGAGCGCGAGCGCCGCTTCCGAAGAAACTGGCTCGTGCTCGCCCTCGAAGACCACGATGGGTAGGAGTCGATCGACGCTCTCCAGGCCGTGGTGCCGCGCCAGCACGCCGACGAAGCGGGCGATGCCTCCGCGGCGATCGAGCAGCTCGGCGGGCGCGTCGTCGTCGAGCGTGACCGCGATCGACGTGCTCGGTAGCGGCAGGCGCGCCGCCTGGATCGCCGCCTGGGTCAGCGGATGCGAGACGTGCAGCGACTCCCGATCGCGCGAGGCGCCCAGCGCGACCTGCAGTCCCTTGCTGAGCTCACCGGGGAGCTTCGCGCTCGGCTCGACGGTCAACACGCCCGCGGTGATCGTCCGCGGCACCCCGAGATCGTCGAGATAGGACAGCACCAAGCGCTCCAGCTCCTCGTCGAGCTCGCGGAGCGCCACCGGCAGCTCTTCTTTTCGGCGCGCGAACACCCGCCGCACCGGCTCGTCGAAGTACGACTCGATCAGCGCCGCGGTCTTCTGCTGCTCCTCTTCGAGGCGCTCCTTCTGCGCGTCGAGCGAGGGATTCAGCGCGCGGAGCCCGGCGTTCACGTGCGCGATGTCGCTCGCGGTGGCCCAGATCCCGGCGATCTGCGCCTCGAGCTCCGGGCCCATCGTGCTGGAGAGCGCGTTCGAACCGCCGTTCGACGACGCGCTGTGCAGGATCGCGGACGAGCTGTCGAGCACGCTCCCGAAGAGCTCGAGCTTCTTTGCGAGCAGATCGAACATCAGCCGCTCGGTCTCGTTGTCCTGCGCGAGGAAGTTGATCACCGTGACGTCGCGGGTCTGTCCGTAGCGGTGGCAGCGGCCGATCCGCTGCTCGATGCGCTGCGGATTCCAGGGCAGATCATAGTTGATCACGGTCTCGCAGAACTGGAGGTTGAGTCCCTTGGCGCCGGCCTCGGTGGAGATGAAGACGCTGCTCTTCGTCTTGAACTCGTGGACCAGCGCCAGCCGGACGGCGATGTCGCGCGAGGGACGGGTCTGGGACGCCTTCTGTGCCTCGGGATCCGCGAGCCAGCGCTCGAGCGCCTGCCGCGCGCGCGGGCCGTCGTTGTTGCCGCGAAAGAGCGTGATGTCCTCGTCGGCCACGCCGCCCGCCTTCATCAGGAAGTCGCGGATGTGCTCCTGCGTGACGATCGACTCGGTGAAGATCACCATCTTTCCCGAGCCCTCGCCCGATCGGCCGCGCTCGACGATGCGATCGTTCGCCTGCAGCAGCGCGCGCGACTTGCTGGCGGCGCCGATCCCGTGCGCGCGGCGAATGAAGCCGCGAACCTTGTTCAGCTCGTTCTCGATCGCGTCGGCGGTGAGCGGCTCGTCGGCCTCCGGAAGGGAGTCCGAAATATCTTCCAGCGCCTCGTCGTCGAGATCGGCGATCAGCTCCAGGAGATCGCCGCCCGGCTTACCGGCCAGGATGCGCTCCAGCCGCTCACCCACTTTTTCGAGGCTCGCGGCGAGCGCTGCGGTCGAGGACGCCAGCCGTCGCTGGAACGCGATGAGCAAGAGTCGCCGCTGCTTTCCCGGAAAGGCGGCCAGCTTCGGAGAGAGTACGTAGGCGGTGACGTCGTCGTAGAGATCGCGCTCGCGCGCCTCCATCGGATACTCGAGGAGCCACGCGCTGCGATTCACGAAAGGGACGCTGAGGAACTCCTGCGCCTGCCGCCGCAGCGTGCGCCGCAAGACCACGTGGATGCGCCGCCGCAGCTCCTCGGCCTGGCCTTCGACCAGCGTGCGATCGTCGCCCTCGCAGAAGGTCTCGCGGAAGGTGCCCAGATCGCCGAGCAGCGTGCCGGTCGGATCGACGAAGCGAACCAGCGCCCACAGCTCGGTGAGGCTGTTCTGGATCGGCGTCGCGGTGAGCAGGAGCACCGGCGTGCGGCTGGCCTGGATGAACTCGAAGACCCGCGACGCCGTGCTGGCGACCGCGATGTCCTCCTTCATCTCGCCGTCCTTGTCGTAGCGCTTGTAGAGGCCGGCGAAGATCTCGTGGGCCTCGTCGATGACGACCAGATCGAACGCTGCGCCGAGGAGATCTTGCTGCCCGCGCACGCTGCCGGCCGCCTCGCGCCCGACGAGGAACACGCCGTCGGCGGGCCCGATCCCGTCCATCGCCTCGATCCCGAACAGTGAGTACAGCTCCTGGCGCCACTGCCCGAGCAGGCTCTTCGGCGTGATGAGCAGGATGCGCGTGGCGCCCTCGGCGCGCAGCTGGGCGATCACCAGCCCGGCCTCGATGGTCTTTCCGAGCCCGACCTCGTCGGCGAGGATGCAGCCCCCATCGCCGATGCGGGAGAGCGCGAAGATCACCGCCTCGATCTGGTGGGGGTTGGTGTCGATGCGACCCGAGCGCTGGGGCGCCGCGTAGCGCCGCTGCTCGTCGGAGCGGCGTCGTCGCACCAGGTCCTCCGCGTGCCAGCGGCGCTGTACGGGGTGGAGCTTCACGACGGCTCGAACAGATATCAGGTCGGCCTGCGTTTGACAGCGATCTCGAAGCGACCGATCGTCGGCCGAATGAGGATCATCCTCCTCCCTTTGCTCGTCTCGACCGCCTGCGCAGCGACCAGCGGACCGGGCAGCTGGCGGGGCTTCGAAGGCCTTCCTGCGAAGCCCGACTACGACGCCCTCGATCGCGATCGCGCCGACGGGCAGGTCAAGGCGCTCCTCCAGGACGGCGCGTGGCTCGGCGCGGAGGGCATCGCCGCGGGGCCCTTCGAGGATCTCGAGTGGTTCGGGAAGGACATGGTGATCGCCAAGCCGCGCTGGGGCGAGGCGAAGACCGCGCAGGATCAGGCCAAGCGCCTGGGGGTCGATGTCGATCCGTGCCGCGCGACGCTGTATCGGCAGCTCCGTGACTACCGCTTCGGGCAGGGTGCCGTGCCGGCGATCGAGCGGCTGTGCTGGACCAGCGATCCGCAGCTCCTCCTCACGATGGGCGCCGACGGCACCTATGCGCGCCTGATCTGGATCCCGCACGGCTTGATCCGCGGGAAGAAGCAGCCGCTGGAGGGCAGGGTCCCCCTGGCGAGCGTGATCCGGCGGCTCTGCGAGGGCTGCAACATCGATCGCGGTGGCGCCTTCTTCATCGAGGACGACGTGCTCGCGCACTGGAAGAAGAACACCAAGCCCGCCGAGATGCGGAAGGAGGCCGACGAGCTGTTCCTGGGCCGCTATGACTGGGTCGGCGTCGAACAGGCGGACAAGGAGGCCCAGGATGCGGCCAATGCAGCGGCCGAAACGGCCAAGGCTGCGAACGCAGACCGGCTGAAGATGGCGCGCGCGCGCTTTGTCGCTTCGCTCGGCGCGATGAACAAGGCCAAAAAAGCCTCGTTCGCGAAGCGCCTGGAGATCTATCACGACCTCGCGCTGGCGATGAAGGACGGCGCGTCGCGGGGCGGCGAGCTGGATAAGTATACCGACCAGCTGCTCGCCATCGATCACGCGATCGCGGACGACGCCGAGCACGATCTCCACATCGCGGAGGACGAGCGGCGGGTCGGCACCGCGGCTTTCTTGCGGCTGCTGATCGATCGCCTCACGCAGGCCGAAGTCTCGCGGGTCACGGATATCAAGACCGCGCTCGGTGCCATGCAGAGCCGGGTCGAGAGGGCGCGCCGCGACGTGGCCCGCCTGGCGGTGCTGGTGCTCCCGACGTTCGAAGGCAACACGACGTACGCCGACAGCGTCTACGAGCTCTCGGATCTGCGAAACTATTACCTGACATTTTCCGCGCAGGAGCTGGCTCGGACGCCGGGCGCCAACCCGACGTGGAAGCTCGAAGTCCCCGAGCCCGTCCGCGGCGTCGCGCCCGGCAGCAGCCCGCCGAGCCCGGTGAATCGTGCGGACGTCCTGCTCTGGGAGCCGAGGCTCGCCGCGGCCCGCGCGCGCATCGACGAGGCCATCGCGGGCGGCGGTCAAAGCACGAAGACGGGCGCCAAAAAGGAGAAGGTCACCCTCGGCGAGCCGCCGTACGACTTTACCTTCGCGCGCTGGGTGCTCCCCGAGGAGCCGAACTCGACCGACGTGACCGCGGTGGACGAGGCGGAGCGCGTCCTGGATCTGCTGTGCGAGGAGTACGAGCGGCTGGCCAAGATCGCACCCCGGCCTTCACGCCAGACGGTCGTCCCGCCGAGCGGCAAGATGTGGAGCGGCCCGCTCCAGCGCACGGTCTCCCTGACGATCGACGGCGAGACCCGGACGTTCCAGCAGGCAGCGGCCGACTCTTCCCCCGAGCGGATCCCGGCCGGCGCCTTTGCGCGGCTCAACCAGGAGCTCGAGCAGATCCTGCTGAGGGAGCTGCGGTTGGTGGTGGAAAAGCGGATCGCCGACCAGATCGATCTGTACGGGAGCCAGTGGACCAAGGACCACAGCACGATGGAGATCCAGCTCATGCGGTCTATCCTGATCGAGCGGGATTCGATCATCGGTTCACCCTCGAGCTACCGGCAGCTCGTTCCGAACCGGTAGTACACCGTCGCGGAGTATCCGCCCCGGACCTCGTGCTAGCGTCCTCGCGCCCATGTTCATCGCGATCTCTCTCCTCGCCGTGCTCAACGCCGAGGCCCCGCCTCCCCCGCTGAGTGTCCCGCAAGCGATCGCCGCGATCGGGCGCGACGAGGACGTGGATCGCGCGGTCACGCGACTGCGCGCCGCCGGTAAGCCGGGCGTCTGGGCGCTGCACGGCGCGGCCAAGGAAGCGCACGCAACGGAGCGCGGGCGGCTGTTCGAGGGCATCGGGCGGGTCGGCGGCTCCGAGGCCGAGTGGGCCTTGATCACCGAGCTCTCGGGTAGCGACGCGAACGGCGTGGTCGGCGCGGTCCGCGGCCTCGCGCGCCTGGGCGAGCCGCGCGTCGTCGGTAATTTGCTGCGCCACGCGACGTCGGCGCAGGAGCCGGTGCGCGACGCGATCGTCGAGGCGCTCGCGCAGTACGGGATGTCGCCCGCCCAGTTGGACGCGCTGCTCGCGCACGAGCGTGAAGAGGCGCGCGAGACCGCCGTTCGCACGCTCGCGCGCGCGGGCACGGCGGCGCAGCGATCCGCGGCGATCCCGGCGGCGATGGCCGATCCCGCGCCCCGGGTCCGCCGGGCCGCGCTCGCGCTGGTGGTCGCGGCGAAGGACCAGAGCCAGGTGTTCACGATCGCCGAGCTCGCCCGCGGGTCCGATCCGGTGCTCGCGATCGAGGCTGTCCGGGCGCTCCAGGCGCTCGGTGGATGGAACGTCCCCGGGATGCTCAGCGCGGTCGTGGCCCACCCGTCCACCCAGCCCGCGGTGCGCGTCGAGGCGGCCACCGTGCTGCGGGCGATGGATCGCGCCGGCCTCAACGCGCTGGTGAAGGCCAGCAGCGAGGTGAAGGCGCCCGAAGCGCTCTACGACATCGCGGCGCGCGCGCTGTCCGGCGGCGATCTCGACGCGGTGATCGAGCTGCTCGAAGATCCGGCGCACCGCACGGCCAGCACCGCGATCCTCGACCGCGTCGGCGCGCTCTCCGCGCAGCAAGCGACGGCGCGCCAGGCGACCGCGCTGCCCGAGCTGCACGCGGCGATCGCAGCGTACTTGCTGCACCAGAAGGGCAACGCCCTCACGTCGAAGTGACTATCGACCCTTCAAATCGAGCGCTTTTTCTCCGTGCTCGGTGAGGAAGTGGCTCACGAAGTCGAGGCCGATCACGCCGTCGATCTTCTCCGGCAGCCAGTCCACCACCGCGACGCGCGCGTCCTTCACCTCGAGGCCGCGCAGCTTCACCGTCGCCCGCGCGAGGTGCGCCTTCACGGCCTCGCCCTCCACCAGCACCGTCGTGGCCTCGCCGAGCGTCACGCCCGCCTTTGCAGCGAGGGTCGAGGTGATGACCGTGAGTCCCTCCGGCGTGAGCGAGAAGCGCGCCTTCTGGCCGCCCACGAGGGCGTCGGACTCGCGGTCCTCGGACTTGATCTTGGCGTGGCCAGTGCCGAGGCAAGGTTCGATCTCGCCGCTGTTCTCCAGCAGATCTTCGTCGTCGAGCGCATCGGCGTGATAGCGGAGCGCGAGCCACGCATCGCACGGTGAGGTCTCCTGCCAGAGCTCCTCGAGCCGCAGCGCGGTGTTGCGATATGGCGTGCGGCTGGTGGCGATCCAGAAGTCGGCGTGGGCGCGGTTGGCGTCCTTGCTGGAGGCGCGATCCTGGGCCCGCCACGACCAGTAATCATGATCGAGGGGCGCGCTCTCGATGAGCAGCGTGTCCTCGGCGATCGCCTGGTCGAAGTGGCTCAGCGCGCGGTGCGCCACCACCGCCGGCCAGCGCAGGCGCGCAAACGGCGGGCACTGGCTGAACACCTCTGCGATCAGCGCGATCGCCTTTTCGTGCGCGCCGATCTCGTTGAGGCGCTCTGCGGCCTTCACCGCGAGCTCCTGATCGCACGGCGCAGCGGCGAGCTGGGTGGCCCGGAGAGATGATCGTGGCCGACCGGATCTTTTCGCTGCGCCTCGAGCGCGTCTGCTCTCAGCTTCTTCGCCGCTTCGAGGCTCTCGTTCTGGCCGTGCGCGCGCAGCAAGGCGGAATACTCACCAAATGCGCTCCCGTCGGTGGGCGCCTTCTCGAACACCCGCTTGGCGTCCAAGATGCGCACCTCGTCGCGCAGCGAGACCTCGGGCTCGGCGCTCCGCCGCGTGAGCAAGTACGGCGTACCGAGCGCGATGAGTATGAGTATGATCTCTACCGCACCGGGCTCGATCTCGACGCCGATGTCCGGCCGAACTAAGTCGCCAGGCCCACGCCCTCGACGTGCACCGCCTCGTCCAGCACGAAGCGGATGCTCCGCCCTTCCTCCTCGGTGCCGGAGATCTCTGTGCGCCCGGTGAGCGAGAGCCACGCGTCGCCCAGATAGTCCACGAAGAGCAGGCCTGCGCGCGGGTTCACGAGCAGGTTTCCGAGCGTGTTGAACATATAGTTGCCGCGATAGTCCGGCCACTCCAGCACCGTGCGCCCCTGGTGCTCGGTCACGGTCACGAAGCCGGGCGGGCCGCCGCGGTGCGAGACGTCGACACCCTCCTGCATGCTACCGCCGCGTCCCGCGCTGGCGATGAAGAAGGTATCGGACGCGCGCACCCGCTCCACCGCGCGCGCCGACAGTCGGCCGCCGCTCTCCTCGATGCGCGACGTGGGCTTCCCTGATCTTTTCGGCTCGACCCGCCGCGGCTCGATGTACTGCGGGCAGTTGCCGAAGCTCTGCCTCACCCGCACCACCAGGCCGTGTTCATCCATCGCCGCGACCTCGCCGTTGGCGCGGTTGCGCCGTCGCGTGTGGTGCTGGAGGCCCAGCACGGCGATCGGCGCGCCGACCCGCAGGTGCGCGCGGGCCGGATCCGCCGGGGCCGGAAGTGTCGCGATGGCCAGCGTGGTCGCATCGGGCGACGACACGAAGCCCGGCTCGCCGACCAGCAGCGACGCCCACGGCCGGCCCTGCGCGTCGAGCGTACCCAGCATCAGCGTGGGCAGCTCGGCGAACAGGTGGCGGTGCTGGTCGGGCATGTGATCGCGGATCATGCGACGGCCTGCGCTCTCGGCCTGATCCCGCACACCGGACTGCGCCTGCATCACGCACTCGCCCTCGTGAAACGGTGAGCTCTCAGGCCGCACGGGCGCGCGCCTCCGGCATCGCGACGAATCCAGGCAGCGCCTCCACGCGCGTCAGCCAGGCGCGCACCCGCGGGCACGGCTCGAGCGACAGATCGCCGTCGGGCGCTCGCGCCACGTAAGCGTACATTGCAACGTCTGCAAGAGTGGCCGCGTCCCCTGCCAGGAACTCGGTGCCCACGAGGTGCTGCTCCAGGGAGCCGAGCAGCGCCTGGCCGGTCGCAATGGCCCGCGCGTGATCCGACGTCGAGCCGAACAGCCGCACCGCACGCGCGGCGGCGGGACCGAAGGCGAGCTGCCCGGCGGCGATCGAGAGCCACTGCTGCACCCGCGCCTGCGCCGCCGGATCGACGGGGAGCCAGCGGCGCTCCGCGTCGTAGCGGGTGGCCAGATACACCAGGATCGCGTTGCTGTGGGACAGGGTCAGGGGCCCGTCCTCCAGGACCGGGACCTGCCCGAGGGGGTTCTTGGCGAGAAACGCCGCGCCGCGGTGCTCGCCCCCCGCCAGGTCCACGTCGACGCGCTCGAACGGGAGCCCGAGCAGCGAGAGCAGGAGCTCGACGCGGTGGCAGTGGCCGGAGAGGGCGAAGCGGTGGAGTCGGAGATCGGGGTGCGTCATGCGGTTCATCCTGGTCGTACGCTCGCGGTCGGAGAAGCCGTTCGATTGACAACTCACTCTTGCGCAGCGCGGAATAATGACCATGGACCGGATCGAGGCGATGAACGTGTTCGTGGCGGTGGCCGAGGAGCAAGGCTTCGCTGCTGCGGCGCGGCGGCTGCGGCTGTCGGCTCCAGCGGTGACGCGCGCAGTGGCGGCGGTCGAGGCGCAGGTCGGCGCGCGGCTCCTGCACCGCACGACCCGCGAGGTTCGGCTGACGGATGCGGGCGCGCGCTACCTGGTGGCATCGAAGCGCTGGCTGGCCGAGCTGGAGGAGGTGGATCGCTCGGTGGACGAGGACGATGCCGAGCTGCGCGGCGCGCTCTCGGTGACGGCGTCGGTGATGTTCGGGGGGATGTACGTGGCGCCGGTGATGCTCGAGCTTCTCGATCGCCACCCGGGCGTGCAGGCGCGACTGCTGTTCGTGGACCGGGTGGTGTCGCTGGCCGAAGAGAGCGTGGATGTGGCGATCCGCATCGCGCACCTCGAGTCGGCCTCCGACATGGCCGTGCGCCTGGGCGCAATCCGGCGGGTTCTGGTGGGTGCGCCCGGCTACCTGCGCAAGCACGGCACGCCGGAGCGACCGCGCGATCTCGCGCATCACACGCTGGTCGCGTATTCGGGCGGCGCCCAGCCCACGCCGTGGCTCTTCATGATCGGAGGTCGGAGGCAGCCGATCGAGGTGCGGCCGCGGCTCGTGGTGAGCTCCAGTGAGGTCGGCGTGGCGGCGGCCGTCGCGGGGCACGGGCTCTCGCTCGCGCTCTCGTATCAGGTCGCCGAGCACGTGCGGACGGGCTCCCTCCGCGTGGTGCTCGCCGAATACGAGCTGCCACCGGTGCCCGTCCACGTGCTGCATCGCGAGGGGCGGGTGCCCTCGGCGCGCGTTCGGGCGTTCGTGGATCTGGTGGTGGAGCGCCTGCGCGGACATCCCGGGCTGACGCTCGCGGCGGGCCGGAAGCGCGCGACGAGGCGTGCGAGATGATCCTATTCATGTCGTTCACGCGCGCCACGGGCGCACCTGCCATGGGTACGCGCTCACCTGTCAACGGACGGATCCGTCTGCGACGTCGTCGCCGACGCGGCCGCGGTGTGACTGAGTCGTCGCGTTGCACGTCGCCGTACTTCTTGTCGACGGTCGAAAATGACGCGACGGCTCCTTCACGGTGAGGCGCATGCACCCTAAGATCCCCGGGTGCGGCCGGCCGATGCGCTTCAGCTCGCCGACCTGATCGATCTCGAAGCCCAGCTCGAGGCGGATCGCGCGCTCGACGTCGATGCGCTGCGCAAGCGCGATCGAGAGATCGGCCTCACCATCCCCGAGACTGCTCACGGACGCGCCGAGGGGCTCGTCACCTGGCTGAATTCGCTTCGATCCAGGGGAGATCTGGGGGCCAACCTCGTGCGCGGCGCGCGGGTGGTGGCCGCGCTGCTGGTGATCTCCGGCGCGATGTTCGGATCGGGTGCGGCGCGGGTGCTGATGCACTTCGACGGGGCCACGCCGGTGAACGTGCTGCCGATCCTCGGCTTGCTGGTGCTCCTCCAGATCGTCCTGCTGCTCGCCTTGCTCATCAGCGTGGCCGTCACACACTTCGCGCCGGGCGCGCCGCCGCTGTTCGGCGAGATCCGCGCGCTGGTGCGGGCGCTCGCCGGCAAGATCGCCGCCCGCCGCATCCAGACCGGTGGCGCCGGGGCGCGATGGGTCGCCACGCTGCACCGCCTGCGCGCGCGGAGCCGGCTCCACGAGAAGCTCGAGCTGTGGTGGCTCACCCGGACCGCGCAGTCGTTCGGCATCGCGTTCAACGTGGCCGCGCTGGCGGTGATGCTGTGGATGCCCAGCGTCGTGAAGTACAGCTTCTGCTGGAGCACGACGCTCGAGCTCGGGCCCGAGGCGCTGCACCGCATCACCGGCGCGCTGTCGCTGCCGTGGCGGCTCTTCGCGCCGGGCGCGGTCCCCACCCTGGAGCTGATCCGATCGACCCAGTTCGATCTGCTGTCGAGCCGCTACGTGACGGGACAGGCGCCGAGATCGAGCGCCTGGTGGCCGTTTCTGTGCGCGTGTGTCGTGACATACGGGCTGCTGCCGCGCGTGGTGCTCGGCCTGGTGAGCGGCGCGGCGATGCGGCGCGCGCTCCGGCGGATCCCGCTCGATACGCCGGACGTCGCGGCGGTGTTCCGGCGCCTGAGATCACCGGTCGTCGAGATGCGCGCGCCTCTGCCGACGCCGGTCCGCACCGCGATCGGGCCGCGCGGGCAGATGTCGCCGGTGCAGGAGCTGGTGAGCGCCGGGTGCACCGTGATCGCGTGGCGTGATCTGCCGATCGATCGCCCCGCCCTCGAAGGCTGGCTGACGGCGGAGCTCGGCTGGTCGATCGAGAACGAGCTCAGCGCGGGCGGAGCCGACTTCGAGCAGGACGAGCGCACGATCCGCGACGCGGCGGCCGATGCTCGCCCGGTGGTGGTGACGGCCGAGGCCTACGAGCCACCGGACAAGTCGGTGCGGCGGTTCCTGACGGGCCTTCGAAAGGAGCTCGGACCGCGGATCAAAGTATCGGTGCTGCTGGTCGCCACCCAGGACGAAAAATGGGCGCCGGCCGCCCGCACCGACGTCGAGACCTGGACTCATCAGCTCGCCGTCCTCGAAGATCCTTATCTCGCCGTGGAGAGCATCAGCCGATGAGCGCGCCTCCCGTGTTCGCCGTGGTGGGCCGCGCCAACAAGGGCAAGTCGAGCATCGTCGCCGCGCTCGCCGAGGACGATCGCGTCGAGACCAGCCCGATCCCCGGCACCACCACGGTGTGCACCGAGTTCCCCGTCAAGCTCGACGGCGAGACGATCTTCGTGCTGGTCGATACGCCGGGGTTCGAGGACGCGCCGCGCGCGCTGGCGTGGATGCGGGCGCACGAGGTCGACGCCGCTTCACGGAGCGCGATCGTCGCGTCGTTCGTGGATGCCCACGCGAATGGGCCTGATTTCGTCGAGGAATGCAGGCTCCTGAGACCGATCATCGACGGCGCCTCGATCCTCTACGTGGTCGACGGGACCAAACCGTATCGCCAGAACTACGAGGCGGAGATGGAGATCCTGCGCTGGACCGGGCGCCCGGGGATGGCGCTGATCAACCGCATCGGCCCGGGCGATCACCTCGACGAGTGGCGGCGGGCGCTCGATCAATACTTTCGTATCGTGCGGGACTTCGACGCGTTCCGGGTGTCGTTCACCGAACGGATGCGGTTGTTGACGGCGTTTCGCGAGCTGAGGCCCGACTGGGACGCGCCGATCAACCGGGCCATCGACGCGCTGCGCACCGATCGCGCGCTGCGCCGGCAGGAGACGGTCCGCGCGCTGTCGGAAGGTTTGATCTCCGCGCTGAGCTACGCGATCGAGCTGTCGCTGGGCGCCGAGGAACAGATCACGGCAGCGCGGCGGGCCGAGGTCGAGCGGCAGTTCCTCGACGCGCTGCGGGAGATGGAGCAGAAGTCGCGGCGCAAAGTGGAGTCGCTCTACCGCTATCACCGCGAGCTTTTCACGGTCGATGCGCTGGAGCGACCGGTGTTCCAGGACGATCTGTTCGCCCAGAGCACCTGGGAGGCTTTTGGCCTGGATCCGAAGCAGATCATCGCCGCGTACGCGATCGCCGGAGCACTGACCGGGAGCGTGATCGACGCGTCGGTGGGGGGAGCGAGCTTCCTCCTCGGCACTGCGATCGGTGGGCTGCTCGGCGTCGGCGCGGGGATGCGGCACGCCGCTCAGCGGGCGGGCGGAGATAGCTTGAGCAAGGTGGCCAAGAACATCTTCGACAACAAGAAGCAGCAGCGGGTTGGGCCGCTCTCGGACCTCAATTTCCCCTTCATCTTGCTCGATCGGTCGCTGTTCCACTACCGGAACGTGCTGTCGCGAACGCATGCGCAGCGCGCGGTGGTGAAGGTCGAAGGCAAGCCCCAGGGGATCGTCACGACGCTCTCGCTCCAGCAGCGAAACGCGCTGGTGAAGCTGTTCTCGAAGATCCGGAAGTCGGGTGGTGCTCCCGGTGATGCCACCCGCGCGGCGCTCGACGACGCGGTGCGAGAGCTGCTCGACACGCACGCGCCCGAAGCCGAGATCGCCTGATCAATCGAGCGGCCGAGGCGCGACACCTCGCTCACCCACGTTCATAGCTGGACGTCGGACCAGTCGTTCGCCTCCGCGAGACTCTTCAGCGGAGCTCACCGCGCGGATCCAGCTGTGGTTCTCGATCCAGTGCCCAACGACGGCGCGTTCGCGCGGCTGACCGGCAACGCATTGCCGCAACACCTGCAAAGGTCCGCGATTGGCCAGGCTTGGAATCGACGCTCAGCGCAGAGGCATGTCGTAGCTGGGACTTTTGTCGAACGGTCCGAGCAGATGCTCTACGAGCACTGCCGAAACGACGTTGTTTGGAGTTCATCGCCAGCGCCGACCTCGGCGCCACGCGTCGCCGTCAAATGAGCAGCTCGAGCAGGACCTGACGCGTCACCCCATCGACCTGCGCGCTTCTCACGCCGCATAACCCCGAGCGGAACAGGCTCGAGCCCTCGAGGAGCGCGATCGCGACCCGCGCGCGCCTCTCCGCGAGGGGCCCGCCGTCGCCGATGGTCGCGAGCGCCCGCGCATATTCATCGTAGAACTTCTCGAGCGGTCGGCGGAGCTGCGGTCGCCGGGCGGCCGCCGCCCAGATCTCGACGAACAGCCGCACCAGATGAGGGTCATCGTGATCCGTCAGCAAGAGGTCGATGATATCGCCGGCGTCTGGCCGCTCCCCCGTACCCGCCAGCTTGCTCACACGGGCGATGCCCTGCTCGAGGACTCGTTCGAGGAGGGCCGCGAAGAGGAGGTCGAGCGAACGATAGTGATACTGCAAATTTCCGAGCGACATCTTTGCAGCAGCGGCCACGCCTCGCAGCGTGAGCGCAGGAGCGCCGCCCCGGACCAGGATCCGCTGAGCCGCGTTCAAGATCCGGGTCCTGGTCGCGAGTGATCGGGTGTCACCGCTCTCGTCCCTGTTGGCAACTCTACGCGGCACGACGATCGGGCTCCCAGCGTAGCGCGACGCCGTGAGACGACCGATCGATCGTCTCGAGCAAGGTCTCGTTGACCGGATCCTGCTCGGGAAATCGCAAGCCCGCCGGCGTCTGCGGGTGGAGCGCGTATCGCAGCGACAGCAGGGTGCCCAGGGCCGTCAGATGCGCCTGACCCTGATCGTCGGCGACGCATATCGCGAGAGAGCCCGTAGCGCCGTGAACCATCACGCGAAACGACGCGGTCGCCCCGGAACCTCGCGGGCGCAAGAGCGAGCGCCGCAGCGGCGTCCACCGTTCACCGGCGAGGGCACATAGGACCCCGCTTCTCTGCAGCGCGGCGAGGCTCCTGGTCATCGTCGCGCTGTCGAAGCCGAGCCGCGTGGTGACGGTATGGGCACCCGTGATCGCCGGCAACGTGAGCTGCTCCGGCGTGTCGAGCCTGTACACCCGAGTCGCGGAGCCCGCGATGCGGACCGTCTTGCCGTCGGTCAGCGGAAAAACCGCGCGGCGCCGTCCTGACTCGGTGACCTCGAACGGCAGCGCCATCCGGTCCATGTACGCGATCGAGTCCTCTCCTCCGGCGTCCGCGAGCGCGTACCGAACGTCGATCTCCACGCGCTCGAGCGGCTCCGGGAGCGATCGCGCCAAGGCGACGGCCACCCGCGGTGCGAGTCCGCCCATCCAGGCCGAGGAGAGCACCACGGGCGCGCGAGCTTGTCGCGAGGCGAGCCTGGTCATCGCCGTCGTGATCCGGCTGGTCCATCGCGCGACATCGACGAAGGGGACGCCGCCGTCCACCGCCGCAATGAGGAGACGATCGTCGGGGTCGTTCAGCAACGTGACGAGCGCCGAAGCGGTCAGACTCAGGTCTTGATCCTCGGTCAGATCGAAGCGAACGAAACGCGCGAGAGGGTGAAGGGCGGTGACGGCTTCGGCACGGACAGAGTCGCGCCCCAGGATGAGGATGCGTTGCGTCGGAAATGCCGTGGTCAGAAGACGCACCAGGTGCCGACCGACCACCCCGCTGCCTCCCGCGATCACGACCGGCGCGTCGCGGTGATGAGAAAGGCGAAGCGGCGTTCCAGGGGCAAGCATGAAAATAAGTTAGGTCGGTTGACCTAATTTTGCAAGAGCGATTGGTCCAGGTTCGCGTTGCTCGGGCCGTCAACCCCTGCGGCGAGCAGCGCGAGCGTGATCAGCTTTGCGCCCACGGCCGTCCCCGCCTTCGATCCCGCGGCGATCTTCGCGAGCGCCGAGGTCGCGGGCAGCTCCGCGCGCGCCGCCTCGAGCTCCGCGTTGCCGTCGCCCTCACGGAGCCGGCGCGGACTCGGCGCCAGCGAGGCGCACCCAGCTCGATGCGTCGTGCGCGAATCGATCGTCGTCGAGCCGGTCTTGGCCGTCGTATCGCGCCGAGCGAGGTTACTCATCGCTGGCCCCATCTGCGGCGTCGAGCTAGCCTCGTTGCCGACCGAACATGTTGCGCTTCAAGCTCGCAGGTATCCCGATCGAGGTCCGCTCCGACTTCCTCATCATCACCGGCTTGCTCGCGCTGAGCCGCATGGGCGACCCGGTCCTGCTGGTGGAGTGGATCGTGGTGGTGTTCTTCTCGGTCCTCCTCCACGAGCTCGGACACACGCTTGCGTTCAAGGTCTTCGGGCACAGCCCGCGCATCGAGCTCAACGGCATGGGCGGCCTCACCTTCCCTTCGCCGGGCATGCCGCTGACCAACGGGCGCAGCATCATCGTGAGCCTCGCCGGGCCGTTCGCGGGGTTCGCGGTCGGCGGCGTGGTCACCGCGATCGCGGCTGCGTTTCCCGAGCACTTCGAGTCGCCGGTGGCCAGGCAGACGGTCGCCGATCTGCAGTGGGTCAACATCGGCTGGGGCATCGTCAACTTGCTGCCGATCGTCCCGCTGGACGGCGGCCACGTCATGCAGTCGCTGCTCCGCACGCGGATGCCGCGGCCGCGCGCGGATCGACTGGCGCTCCAGATCACGATCGGCGTGGCGGCGGCCGCGGCGGTGTTCGCGCTGATGCGCGGGCTGACCTTCGCGGCGCTGATGGCCGGATACTTCGCGTTGACGGCGTATCGCGCGATGGCGCCTCGGGAGAGGTGAGCTCGCTGGCGACTCGACGTTCCATTGCGGCTCACGAAGGCCGGAGCTGACCTGATCTGTTGCAAACGCTCGCGCAACGCTGGTCTGATTTCCCCGCGAAGACGTGGGCCTAGGCCCCGGGAGGGGCATCGCATGAAAATCGGACCAAAGATCGCCGTAGGCTACGGCGTAGCCGTGATCTTGATCGTGGCGTCGAGCGTGATGTCGTACTCGACGATCGGAGCGCTGGACATGGCCTTCGCCCGCAACACGCAGGCGCTCGAGACCCTGCGGCGGGTCGAGAACACCAGCAACATCATCCTCAACAGCCAGTCCGGGGCTCGCGGCTTCGGATTGACCGGCGAAGAGAGCTTCCTCGAGTCGGTCGGGCTGGCCAAGCGCGAGCTGGAGCCGGCCTTCAGCGAGCTGCGGCGCTTGCTGCGCGAGCGACCCGACGCCGACGTCGCGGAGCTCGAGCGCAAGACGCGCGCGGCCTTGACCGCCTACGACGAGATGGTCAGCGCTCGCAGGAAATCCGGCCTCGACGCGGTGGTGGCCATGGCGCTCGCAGGAGACGTGAAGGCGCTGGCCGACGAAGCCAAGGCGCACGTCAACCGTGTCGGCCACCTGCTGCAGGCGGAGCAAGCGCAGATCAGCGACGACGCGGCGACGACGGTGCGGACGACGAAGATACTCACGGTGTCGATCGCGGTCGTCGCGACCGTGCTCTTGCTCGTCGCGAGCTTCCTCATCATCCGCGGCTTGAGCGTCAACCTGGAGGCGCTGATGATCGGCTCGGAGAAGATGGGCGCCGGAGATCTGGGCCACCGCATCACGATCCGGGGGAGCGACGAGACCGCCGATCTGGCGGCCCGAATCAACGCAGCCACCAGCTTGCGCGCTTCCAACGAGCGAGAGCTGGCGGCCGCCGCGGCGGGCCGAGAAGCGACGATCGCCACGGCGACCATCATGGCGCGCGATCTCGCCGCCGCGTCGACCGAGCTCCTCGGCGGGGTCAGTCAGCAGACGGCCAGCACCCAGGAGCAAGCTGCGGCGGTCGCGCAGACCGTCACCACGCTCACCCAGCTGAGCGCGACCGCGCAGGCGACCGCCGATGAAGCGAAGGGCGCCGCAGAGTCGGCCGAACACTCCGAGGCGGTGTCGCGTCAGAGCGCGATCGCGATCGAGATCACGCTCGGACAGATGACGCAGGCCCGAGAGCGCACCCAGGCGCTGGCCGAGGCGGTCCTCGCGCTCGCGAAGCAAGGACAGGCGATCGGCGAGGTCATCGCGCTGATCGACGACATCGCTGATCAGACCAACATCCTGGCGCTGAACGCGGCGATCGAAGCGTCGCGCGCCGGTGAGGCAGGACGCGCGTTCGGCGTGGTGGCCGGCGAGGTCAAGGGGCTCGCCGATCAGTCGAAGCAGTCGACGATCACCGTGCGGCGCATCCTCGGCGAGATCCAGAAGATGACCAACACCGCGGTGCTGTCGGCCGAGGAAGGTACGCGGTCGGTGAACGCGGCGGTCAAGAGCGCGACCGAGATCAGCGTGACCATCGCGACGCTGGCGACGACGTTCTCCGCGCTGGCCGATGGCGGGGGAAGGATCGCCGAGCAGGCCAAGCAACAGGCCGTCGGCCTCGGTCAGATCCACGGCGCGATGCGCGACATCAACACCGTGAACAACCAGGCGCTCACGGCGGTCAGGCAGTCGGAGCGCCTGGCGACCGACCTCGCGGATCTCGGCCGGCGCCTGCGTGACGCGATGAGCCCGCGCGCTTCCGCGTAGGTTTCATGGATCAAAGCGAGCTCGTCCAGCGCCTCCTCGCCACGTTCGTCGTGGAGCTGGATGAGCACGTCCGCACGCTCGAGTCCGAGGCGATCGCGGCCGAGCGTGGTGCGACGCCCGCGCACGTCGACGCGCTGTTCAGGGCCGCGCACAGCATCAAGGGGGCCGCGCGCTCGGTGGGGATCGAGCCGATCGAGGCCGCCGCGCACGAGGCCGAGGATCGTCTCGGCGCGATCCGCGACGGGAGCCGCGCGTTCGACGCCGAGACCGGGACGCTGCTCCTCGGGCTGGTCGACCGCCTGCGCGCCGCCGGAGCCGCGCTGGCCGAGGGACGTCCGCTCGCTGGGATCTTCGGACCGGTGACGGGAGAGCCCGATCTTCGCGCGGAGCCCGATCTTCGCGCGCCTGTCGTCGCCGACGTCGACGCTGACGCCCGCGCCTTCGACGCGATCACCGTGCTCGCTCGTGGCCTGGTCGATCGAGCGGCAGAGGACGACCAGGGCGCGCTCGAGGAGCTGGCCGAGGCGTGGCGTCGGGGACGCGGTGATCCCGACGTCACGATCCGCGTCATCGAAGGCATGCTCCGCCGGCAGCGCGGTGCGCGGGCGAGCATCCTCAGAACGGCGGTACAGCTCGAGGACGCGCTCGACGATCTGCGAATGATCGGCGTCGTCGAGGTCCTCTCCGGTTTGCCGCGCGGGGTCCGCGATCTGGCGAAGAGCCTCGGAAAAGAGATCGAGCTGGTGGTCGACGATGGCGGAGCCACGATCGAGCGCGCGGTCGCCCGAGGCCTCGGCGACGCGCTCCTCCACGTGGTGCGCAACGCCGCCGATCACGGTGTCGAGACGCCCGACGTTCGCGTCGCTCGAGGCAAGCCACCAGCGGGACGGATCACCGTGTCGGCGCGCCTCACCGGCGACTTCGTGGAAGTCGTGGTTCGCGACGACGGACAGGGCCTCGACCGTCCCGCGCTGGTGCGCGCGCTCGCCAGCCGCGGAGGTTCGGCCGATTCCCTCGACGACGAGCAGCTCGCGGAGGCGGCGTTCCTGCCCGGCCTCTCGTCGGCGTCTGCGGTGACGGATGTGTCGGGGCGAGGCGTCGGCCTCGACGCGGTTCGCGCGGGGATCCAGGCGCTCAACGGCACGGTCCGGCTCGCGTTCGAGAGCGGGCGCGGCACGTCGGTGACGATCAAGGTGCCGCGCTCGATCGCTCGGCTGCGCGTGCTGGTCGTGGTGTCCGGGGGCGCGACCCTGGCGCTGCCGGTCCACACCGTCGTGCGGATCGTGCGCGCGCAGCGCGCGGCGCTGGTGCATCACGCCGGGCGCGAAGCTCTGCTGTTCGAGGGCGTGCCCATCCGGCTCGCGACGATCGACGCGGTGCTCGGAGGGAGCTCCGAGATCGCCGGCGACAACCTCACGATCGTGGTGCTCGCCGTGGGGCACCGTCGCGTCGGAGTGGTGGTCGATCGTGTCGTCGTGGAGCGCGAGATCGTCGTCCACAGCCTGGGACCGCGCGTCCGCGGGCTCCGGCACGTGCTCGGCGCCGCGGCGATCCAGGGACAGCCGGTCATCATCATCGAAGCCGCCGAGCTGCATCGCCGCCTGCTCGCGAGCGATACCGCTGCATGGGCGGCGGTGGCAGCGCCGACGACGACGCGCCGTTCGATCTTGCTCGCGGATGACTCCCTCACCACGCGGACGCTGGAGCGGATCATCCTCGAAGGGGCCGGATACGACGTCGTGGCGGCGGGCGATGGTATCGAAGCGTGGCAGCTGCTCCAGGACCACCCCGTCGATCTGGTCGTCTCGGACGTGGAGATGCCACGACTCGACGGCGTCGGGTTGTGCGAGCGGATCCGCGCGTCGCAGCGCTTCGCGGAGCTCCCGCTCGTGCTGGTGACAGCCCTCGACACCGAGCGCGATCGCGCGCGCGGGCTCGCTGCGGGCGCGGACGCTTACGTCGTGAAGAGCAGCTTCGATCAGAAGGGGCTACTCGATGTCATCGCGCAGCTGTTACCGTAATCGAGATCCGCGCTCTGGACAGCCACCGTCGCGCGCTCCATGACGTCCTCCCCGGGACCGTCGAGCTCGGCGCTTGAGGGCGCGCACCCCATAGGCAACCGCTGCGACCGCGGGTACAGACAGCACATGCGACGTCTCTTCGCTCTCCTCCTGCTCACCTCTGCCTGCGGCGGCACCGCCGAGCCCGTCGTCACCTGCCCAGCGACTTGCGCCGGCGAGACCATCTGCGTCTCCGGCACCTGCAAGGACGCTTTCCCCGCGAAGTACTCGATCGTCGTCAACGCCTCCCTCGCGCCCAAGGCGCCCGGCGGCGATTGCTGGGACGATCCGTTCTGCGGCGACCCCGACCTCCTCGTCACCGTCAGCTTCGACGGTCGGGTCGTCGGCATGACCTCCGAGCAGGGCGGCACGTTCACCCACGATTTCGTCGACGAGCCGATCGTCGCCACGCTGACCAAGGGCGGCCAGCTCCAGCTGATCGCGTATGACGTCGACTTGGACACCAACGACGTCGCGGCCACCTGCACCGCCTCGGTGACGCTGGATCTGATCAAGGGCGGCGTCATCCGCTGCTCCGCCGCCTCCGGTCAGAGCACCGTCGGCGCCACCATCGAGCGCGAGATCCCCGTCGCGATGTGAGAGGGCGTCTCACTATCTGCTGGTCGTCAGAAAGGGCTACTCGATGTCATCGCGCAGCTGTTACCGTAACCGATGATCCGCGCGCTGATCGCCGAAGACTCTGCCACCGCTCGCGCGTTGCTGGTGAGCATCCTCGGGCGCGATCCCGAGATCGAGATCGTGGGCGAAGCGACCGACGGAGAGATGGCGGTCGAGATGGCGCGCGCGCTGAGCCCCGACGTCATCACGATGGACGTGAACATGCCGAAGATCAACGGCTTCGAGGCGACGCGCCGGATCCTCGCCGACCGCTCGGTGCCGATCGTGATCATCTCCGCTTCGATCGACGTTCGCAGCGTGAAGTCCGCGCTCGACGCGCTCGACGCGGGCGCGCTGGCGCTGATCGACAAGCCGCCCGGGCCGATGTCGCCGAGCTTCGAGGTCGAGGTGAAGAAGCTCATCGCCACCGTCAAGGCGATGGCGAAGGTCCGACTGGTGCGACGCGGCACCTCGGTGGTGCCACGCCTGCCCGCCAGCCCACTCCCCGCGATTCGTCGCGATCGCGCCCGCCCGACGATCGTCGCGATCGCCGCGTCGACCGGCGGACCGGCGGCCATTCACCGCTTGCTGCCGATGCTGTCGACCGCATGGCCCACGCCGATCTTGCTCGTTCAGCACATGGCGATCGGCTTCTCGAAGGGCTTCGCGGCGTGGCTGGGGTCGGTCTCGCCGATGCGGGTGGTGATCGCCGAGGAGGGCGCCGAC
>Ga0105048_10004530_pt1 | contig 22596 bp, 13 predicted proteins | sample MAT05_FD_78382 | JGI IMG/M metagenome (GOLD analysis project Ga0105048, IMG submission 78382) | Freshwater microbial communities from Lake Fryxell liftoff mats and glacier meltwater in Antarctica - MAT-05 | ecosystem: Environmental > Aquatic > Freshwater > Ice > Liftoff microbial mat | place...
CGGTGCTTTCGACCGGGGCGAATTGATGTCGCGCGTGACCAAGTTGTTTGGGAGCGGTGCGGCGGCGGCCGTCGCGCTGGGGAGTTATCCCGAAGTGATGGCGCAGACGCCGAGCGCATGCCCGGCCAACATTAAAGTGCCGCTGGATGCGCCGGATATTGTGGCAGAGGATATTGAGTACACGGCGAACGGCGTGAAGATGTTCGCGCACTTTGCCTACCCGAAGGGCGTGGAGGGGAGAATTCCCGGGGTCATTGTGATTCACGAGAACCGGGGATTGGTGGAGCATATTAAGGATGTGTGCCGGCGGGCGGCACGGGCGGGGTTTGCGGCGATTGCGCCGGACTTGTTGTCGCGGCAAGGCGGAATTCAGAATTTCCCGGAACCGACGCAGCAGACCGCGGCGTACGGCCGGACGCTGGTGAATGAGCGGCGGGACGACTTGATCAGCGCGTTGGACTATTTGAAATTCACGCCGTTCGTGGAGCATGACCGGATTGGCGTGGCGGGTTTCTGCGCGGGCGGTGCTAATGTTTGGGACTTGGTGGTGAACCTGCCCGAGTTGGCGGCCGCAGTGCCATTTTATGGGGCACCCCCAACAGTCGAACAGATTGCTGGAATTCAAACACCGGTATTGATGATTTATGCGGAGCGGGACCGGGCCTTGACGGGACGAATTGCACCAGTGATGACGGAAATGCTGGCGCGGCAGAAGGTGTTTGGCATCCGGGTGTACGAAGGCGTTGGACACGCGTTCCACAACGACACTGGCGCGGCTTATAACGCCGAGGCGGCTTGCGCGGCCTGGGCGGAGACGGTTGCTTACTTCAACAAGTGGCTGCGGGCGCCGCGGACGTAAGCTACTTCTTTTCGGCGAGGGCCTTCATTTGGGTAAGGCCCTTTTCGAAATCGGGACCGATCATTTTGTCCATGCCGCCCATGACAAGACACATGGCTTTGGTTATGAAGCTGCTTTCGCCGGCCATGGCCCATTCGACCTTTGAACCGGCTCCGGCGGGCGAAACGGTAAAGTCAGTGATGGCATTGGAGGCGAACGGCTTCAGGAACTCGAGCTTGATCTTGACGGCTTGAGTGGGCTGGCTGGCGGTGATGGTCATGCGGCCTTCGCCGACTTCGTCGTTACCGATCCAGTAATAGCTGGCTCCGGTTCCGGAGTCGGGGCCGGAGTATGTGTTTTTCATTTGGGGGTCGATTTTCGCCCAGGGAGACCAGCCTTCCCATTTGTGGAAGTCATTGATGAGACCGAAGACTTCGGCGGGGGGCGCGGCGATATCGGCGGTGCGGACGACGGTGTAGGTATCCGGCTGCATGGCGGCGACGCCACTGAAGACGGCGAGGATTACGATAACGGCGATTCCGATTTTGGTCCACATGGGGCGGGCTCCTGCTGACTAGGGTTGGAGGATGGGAAACTCCCTGCGCGATTGTACACGCTTTGGTTCGGTGTTGGGAAGGCGCTAATTCGCGATTCAGCCACCAGCAAATTGTGGTGAACGAACTAAGTCATTCATTCTTTTGGGGATCTATAGAGAACCGCCGAATCCGTTCAACCCCGAATATTGCCGTTCGGCCCAGATAATCCCCATTCGATGGGTGGTACTTGGGGCGATGCGAGACTAGGGATACACTGAATTGTCGGGGTTCATCGACTTCGATTCGAACTTCAACCTCTTCAATCAGGGAGCATATGCACAAGCCCATCAAGTACGTGGAAAAGGCCGTCACCGTAACGGCAAACATTGCCTGGCAGGTTTTCAGCCGTGTGAATCAGTTCAGCCAGAACCCCTCGTTCACACCCAAGTGGTCGGACAAGCCGCTGCTGAAAAGTTACGAGAAGCAGAAGCCCACGCTGGGTTGGCCGCGCGAGACCGATTCGCTCTGCCCGAAGTGCATCCCGGAGTTGCGTAATAAGGTTGTCAACGGCGAGACGCCGGTGGAAGTTCTGCTCAAAGAGAAGAACGGCGAGATCAAGGCGCAGATCATTGAGCGCGACGGCAAAATTTTGATGGTGAAGGAATGCTCGGTCCACGGCAAGTTTGAAGACTTGATGTCGATCGATCCGGCGTTCAGCAAGCACTTGGAAGACGTCTTCCCGGGCCGCGACATTCGCGCCCACAACGACGAAAAGCTGCACAATCACGGCAGTTCGACGATTACCCACGGCCGTGGTTCGGTGTTGACCATCGATTTGACCAACCGCTGCAACATGATGTGCGACCCCTGCTTCATGGACGCCAACCAAGTTGGATTCGTTCATGAACTGAGCTGGGAAGACATCAAGACGATGCTTGATAACGCTATTTCGATCAAGCCGCGCCGCCAGATGTCGGTGCAGTTCTCCGGCGGTGAGCCGACGTTGTCGCCATACTTCCTGGACGCCGTTCGTTACTCGCGCAAAGTGGGTTATAACTCCGTGCAGGCTGCGACGAACGGCATTGAGTTCGCCAAAAGCACCGAATTCTGTAAGCAAGCCGCTGAAGCGGGTCTGCGATACGCGTATTTGCAGTTCGACGGCGTGGGCAACGAAGCCAACAGCCATCGCCGCGTCGGCAATTTGTTCGATGTGAAATTGAAGGCGATCACGAACCTGCACAATGCCGGCGTCGATATCGTCCCGGTGATCACGATCATAAACAGTATCAATAATGAGCAGGTGGGCGCTGTCGTTCGCTTCGCGCTCGACAATCCGAAGATCATCAGCTTCCTGTCGTTCCAACCGGTTTCGTTCACCGGACGCGACGAAGAAGTGACGCCGGAACGCCGCGAGGCGCAGCGTTACACGTTGAGCCATCTGGCGCATGATGTGAAGAATCAGGTCGGGTTGGGCGTTCCCACCCGCGACTGGTTCCCGATTTCGTTCATGTCGACGTTCTCCGATTGGGCCGATCTGGTTCACGGACCGGAACATGAATGGGGTCAATTGTCCTGCGGCTGCCATCCGAACTGCGGTATCGGCATGGCGCTGATGGTCGATAAGGAAACCAAGGAAGCGCGTCCCGTGACGGCGTTCCTGAATGCCGACCAATTGGCGAAAGACATCGCGAAGGTAAACGACGCGGCTCGCGGCAAGAAGCTGTCGATCATCGGCGTATCGCTCGCGTTGTTGCGGAACTATAAGCCGTTTGAAGCTCCCACCCACTTCCGATTGATGGATCTGTTGCAGAAGTTCGACAAGTGTTTTGGCGCCACCGGCCGTAGCTACGGCAAGGTGACCGGCGACCGGACGATGAAAGACATCGAACAGCGCCGGGCCGACCGCTGGAACTTCCTGTTCATCGCCGGCATGTGGTTCCAGGATCTGTTCAACTACGACTTCCGCCGCACCGAACAATGTATTATTCCGTACGCCACCCAGCAGGGTGAAATCAGCTTCTGCGCCTATAACACCGGTGTGGGCTGGCGGAATATCATCGAGAAGATGCACATGACGGCTACTTTGACCAAATGGTACGAAGAGAACGGGCGTCATGAGATCTTTGCGGGCGGCAAAAACGTCGGCCTCGACACGCAGAAGCACAAACTGCTGTTGAATGAAGAAGACGTCCAACGCGAACGCCAGCACGACATGGACAACACAGGCGTCGCCAAGAACTCGCGTGAAGAGAAGCTTAAGGCTCGCGAAGAGAAGATGAAGGAATCGGCGAAGAACGCGGAGATGGCTAAGTTGTACCGCCAGCACGTGTTGAAAGAGCCGCCGCCGGCCGGCGGTTTTGTTCCGCTGGGCGCGTTGGGCGGAATCGCTCCGGCCGCTCCGAAAGCTGCCGTGAAGAACGAAGAAGTAGGCTCGTTCGGCGATTAGTACTAGCAAAATACAGCAACTTAAGGCCGCCGGTGAATGCCGGCGGCCTTTCGCTTTGTATTGCTACAGTTTCCCCTGGGCTATGCCGATGAATCCGAAGAGACCATGCTTCGGACGATCGTAACTACCTTATTGATGATAGAGGGCGGGATATTTCTCTCGGCCGGGATGGCTCCGGGTGTTAAGGAATTCCTTCAGAGTACTTTGAGCGGGTATCCGGATCTCATACCACCGGAACAGTTGGGTGAGTTGATGGCCCTCTTCGGATGGTTACAGCGGATCGCGATAGGGTTCGGGTTGCTCTGCGTAGTTGGCGGATGGGGAGCGATGCAGCGGTCGGCCTGGGGACGCTGGACGGCGCTGGCCGCCTCCATTGGAAATCTGGCGCTCATCCTGCCGCTCGGTATTGCCGGATTGGTTGTGTTCGTCCCCGGGGAACCTAAGCAGGCTTCGGAATCAGGGGAAAAGAAATCGCCGCAAACAGCAGCTGAAAGACCGCAGCCTGTTTCTCATGTACTGGTGATGATTGCCAGCCTCGGACTGGTGGTGTATCTCTCGCATTGGATTCGGAAGTTTGCGGTGGCACAGGGTTTGCCGGCGGATCCCGCTGAAGAGTTGGGGCTGGCTTGGATCTTGGTGGGGCAGTTGGTATTCACATTGTTTCACGAAATTGGCCATTTAGTGGCGGCATGGGCCGTGGGTTTCCGGTTTCATGAGATTAGTGTCGGTCCCTTTAAGCTCTCGGAACGACCGGGAGGGAGTTGGGCATTGCGGTTTAATTTTCAGGGACTCTTAATGGCCGGGGGATATTTGCAAGCTGTCCCGAGGACGGTCAAGGATCTGCGGATGAACTGGATTCTGGTGGTTATCGCCGGTCCGGCGGCATCCATGTTTACGGCCTTAATCGGATTTCTGTTGCTAATCAGCATCGCGGGAACGCCTTACGCCGGGTATTGGGATTGGGCGGCATTCGTGACCGCTATCTGTACCGCCGACTGCATTGCAAATTTGCTTCCTTTGGGACTGACCGACGGCGCATTGCTCATCCATACGGCGATGGGAACAAAGCGGGGAAAAGGAATCCTGGCGGGATTGGAGGCCGCGATGTTGAATGACCGTGTCGACCGTTCGGAAGGGCTGGTCGATCCGGTGGAGCTATTGGCGGCGCGACGCCAAGCGCTTGCGCATTTGGAAAAGAATTCGGAGGTTTCGGAGTTGACATTGGCGGCGCAGCGGATCGAGTTTGCGCAGGCCTCACTGCGTAATGGCCAAGCCGAACAAGCCGCCGAAGCTCTGCAGGAAGCGGGAAAGACCCTCGAAAAGCTGCAAGGGGTACCGAATGTCATTTGGTTTCGGTACTGGGCGGACACCTACGAGACAGCGACGGCGAGGAAGCAGTATACGTTCGCTGCCGGCGCAAGACAGAAGGCGCTCGAGTATGGCGACAGGCTGGATGGGGAGAAGTTGGATTGGGAAGAGTTAGTTCTAATTCGATTGGGATGCGCTCGACTTTTGATGTCGGACGGCGACCATCTTGCCGCCATTTTGAAGATACAGGAGACCAGGGCCGCCTGTCCGGCGAGGCGATCGTTAACAGCGCATGCCGCGGAGTTGTTGGCGGTGGAAGGAGAATGCGAATTGCGGCTCGGCCGCCAAGAAGCCGGTTCGACTCTAACGAAGGCGGCAATCGAAATTGCTCAGGCGCTGCCAACGGGGCAAAAGGCGTTGGCGATGGAACTCCTGGCTCATACCGCGGTAAGACTGAGCGCCGCCGGTGATTATAGTTTTGCGCAACCGTTGTTTGAAGCGGCCGTAACCGGGATTGAAACGTCGCCCGCGGCCGGAACAGTTTCGGCGGGGTACAGGACCGCTTGGGCCGAGGCGCTCTACGAGAACGGAAATCTGGCCGAGTCGAAGGCTATCCTGAAACCGCTGCACTCGGCGGCGTTTGGATTCTCGGCGGATATTGAAACATTGCGGGCCCAACTGCTGCTGGCCGAAGACCGCCCCCAGGAAGCCGTCGAGGTCTTGAATCCGGTACTTGAGCCCGCCATGGATGATCCGGACGAGCGGCGTCTGGTCGTTTTGGCGCGAAGCCGGGCGTTGCGATCGTGGGCGCATTTCCGGAGCGGCGCGCTGGCCGAAGCAGTGGCCGATGCCAGGAGCGCCTGTGACATTTTGATGCCGTTGGAGCATCCGGACGCGGCACCGGCTTTGTTAACACTGGCGCTCTCGGTAGAAGGCGAAAACGCGGATCTAGCGGAAGCGTATCTGCAGGAGAGCAGCCGGCTGATTTTCGAGTCGACGATCCTTTCGCCGCTCGCCAAGGCAAGCCGTCTTAAGGATCTGGCTCGCAGCGTCGTGCAGGTACAGAAGAAGGACTGGGGAAAGCGATTATTGGATCAGGCCGTGCAGGCACGGGGCCAGGAAGTTCGCGGGAACGGACAGGCACGGAGTGCGTCGGTCGCGGAAGCGGCAGTCTGAACGGGCAAGCAAACCGGAACTCAAGGCGATCGGCTGATGGCCTGCTCAATCGCTCAGTGCCGTGCCCGGCGGCGCTCGCGCGCCAAGGCTGCGGTTCAGAACGACAACGGTCCTAATGGTATCCGCTTTCGGGGAGGCGAGGGCATTCAGCCAGCTTCCCCGCCCGGTTTATGAAGTCTAACCGTTTTTCTTGTCGGCGAAGAGAATGGATTTGCCCGGGAGAATCGAAAGGTAGTCGCTTATTGACTTCCCGGCCTTAGGCGAAGCCTTGAGCGCCTTCCGTTCCATCATCGCCAACGCAAGAGTCTGAAACTCGCGGCCGAGATCGGAGTTGACGTCGACCGGCTTGCCGGCGGTGAGGGCACGGCTGACGCCTTGATAGTCGTTCGGAATGCTGGCGAGTACGGGAATCCCAAGCAAGTCCTCAATCTGGCGGACAGAGATCGGCGCCCGTTTCTGCGAACGGTTCAAGACCAATTGAATTCGATCGCCCAGGTCAAGTTGCCGGAGGTAGTGGTATCGTTCCCGGGCTAAATGAAGCGATGCGATTTCCGGCGTGGTGACGAGATAGACCCGCTTGGACTCCTGCATGATTTCAATGGAGTATTTTTCCATGTTGCCTGACAGGTCGACACAAACCGACTGGTAGTTTCGCCGAGCAAATTCAACCATGCTCCGAATCTGGGCTCCTTCAATTCGATAGCCGGGGTTCAACCGCCCCGAGTGTAAAACGTCCATGTGCGAAATTGAGGTGACGAGTTGCGGCCAAAGCGTTTCGTCGAGCTTAAAGGCGTTCTCCGAGGCGTCGACGATTGAGTAGTGGTTGTCGAGCTTCAACATGAAACGCTGCATGCCGCTGTTGAGGTCCAAGTCCATCAAAAGGGTCTTGGTATCTGGTTGCCGGGAACAAGCCCAGGCGGCATTCATGGCGATGGTAGACGTGCCCACTCCGGGTTTGGCGGGCAGGAACGAAAAGATGAACTCCGATTCAAATGGACGGAGGGGATTGCGATCCAGGTTATCCGTGACGCGATGCAATGTTTCCAGGATGTCCGCCAGCTGGAAAGGAGCGGCAAGGTATTCCCGGATGCCGACGCGCATAAGGGCGATGAGTTCCTGCGGATCGACGCTATTGCCAAACGTGACGATCTGCATGCCGGGAACGCTGCTTTCGATGCGATTGGCGGTCTCAAACGCGGCGTCCATGTCCTGGAGGCCCAGGAAGATCACTTGAGGAGAATGGGCGCGCAGCGTGCGACCGAGGTCGATCGCATTCGGATAACGGTCCACCCAACGCACGATTCCCAAGTTGCTAACCTGCGACAGAAGCTCCTGGAGTTCCTCCGCCAAGCCCTCATCCGGGCTGATAATGATTCCTCGCAACATCCGTTCTCCCTGTTCTGTCTCCGCGTTACCCGAAATGATCGGAACGGTCTGGAGCCCCAGACAAGCCAAGTCTGAATGGCGGCGACGACCGGACCGCCCACTAGATCCTGAAATTGTTTTGTAGACCTAAACAAAGCCCTACCAACTGTATATCGGCTCTGTGCCAGAAAACTTTAGGCAGGACTGCTTCAATGAAGGCAGGTTATCGACTATCGCCGAGGCCGTTACTCGGATAAGATGAAGTCGCGATGCCTGGCGACGATCCCGGAACGCTAATAGTGACCTGTCCGTGCTGCGGAGCCGAACTGGCCATAGACTTGCATTCGCGGAGTATCCTCCACTCGGTACCAATAAAACCAGCGCCGCGAATCACCGATTTGGCCGCTGAAGTAAGCCGCATAAAGGCAGCGGGAGCGGCGAGGGAAGCAGCGTTCCAGCGATCGCTGGAAGCGGAACAGTCGCGAGCCAAGCGCATGGACCGGAAATTTGATGAGCTGCTTCGGCGTGCTAAACAATCGCCGGATGAAAAGCCCTTAAAGGATATCGACTTATAGCCCGGTGAGATCAGGCCGCCGACTCAAGTTCCCTGGCCTGAGACCACATCGCCTCGGCCTCGTCGGGGCTTCCGGAGGCGAGGAGAATATGCCCTAGATTCACGTGGGCATCGGCGAATGGCGCGTCGTTGGCGATCACGCGGCGATATAGCCGTTCAGCGGTATCGAATTTCGCGCTCTCTTGAAAACTTACCGCCAGATTGTAGACAAGCTCCAGAGAGGAGTCGATCTCGCCAGCCGACTCAAGAAAGACTAACGCACGATCCGGCCGGCCAGATTCGAGCGCCGCCCGCGCCAATGGCGCCGCCGGCACCGCTTCTTTCAAAACGCCGTGAACCTTCTCCAATGCTCGCAGCGCCTTGGCGGGTTCTCCAGAATCGAGGAGACTCAGCCCCAGGTTCCACTCCGCTTGCGGCCAATCCCCTCGCAGGCGTAACGCTTCCGAAAAAGCTTGGACGGCATCGGTAAACCGTTGCTCCAGAATCGCCGCAAGTCCGTTGGCAAACCAACCCTCGGCCGAATTGCGATTTCGGTCTAAAAGTGACTTAGCGGCTTGCCGGCAAACATCGGACTTACCTTGAACAGCGGCCAAACGTGCGATGTTCCATGAAGCGGCATCGGAATCGGGAGTTTGGCTAGCGGCCTTCCGATAGGCCGACAGCGCCTCATCCGGACGGTTGGCGGTCTCAAGCAACACACCGCGTAAAAGGAGTGCCGCGGCATGATTTGGCCGCTGGCGAAGGAGAGCGTCGATATGAACCTGCGCTTCCGCCGGTTGCTCGCAGCGCCAAAGTGCATACCCGCGAGCGTACGCCCAATCCTCGGAGAGCGGATCGGAGTCCGCCAGTTGCGCCAGGTGAGTAGCGGCCGGCTGCCAGTCTCCGGCGACAATCGCCGAATAGGCTTGCGCCTCCGAAGCCTGACGAGTGCCGGGTCGAATCTTAGCGAGTTCGGCGGCCACGCGGGCCAATTCCGTCGTGTCCTTGCGCGCAACCGCCAGCGCCAGCAAGTTGGTCAACAGCTCGGCCGAAGGCTCGCCGGCATTCCGGAAACAGTCGTAGATTGCCGTGGCTTCATCGAATCGGCGCAGCATCTGAAGGGCGACAGCGCGTCCGAACAGGGCGGGCTCGCTTTCGGGTGCGTGGAGCAGGTATTGATCGAAACCCTTGAGTGCGTCATCGGCCCTACGTTGATGCAGACAGCACAGCCCCAGCCCGAGCCAAGCCTCGGGGCGTCCCGGTTCGGACTTTACAGAACGGCGAAACAGATCGGCGGCCTCGTTCCAACGGCTTAGTTTTTCCTGGCAGACTCCGGCGTTAAACGTCGCCGTCGCATGACCGGAATCAATTCGCAAAAACTGTTCATAAACGGCCAGCGCATCCTCGTATTGACGCGCTTCAAAATGAATCTGCCCCAGGAAAAGAAACGATTCCGGCTGTGTTTCGCCGCCGTCAATGGCCGTCCGCAGTTCCACGGCCGCCTCCTGTGTGCGACCCTCCATGTGGCTCGTCATAGCCCTGACCAGACCCGGGGAAGAAGCGGCGCGCATGCGCATTGTTCCGAGTTCGCCTTCCGCCTTCAACAGCGCCTGGAGCGGGCCGTCATCGATGAACCACAACCAGCGATCGTCTTGATTACTCATGCAAAAAACCCCTTAATAACTGACTTTCACGCTGCGAATTACGGCGCGCTCGCCTGTTTCATTGGAGAAACCAACGGTGCCGGAGGCGAGTTGGCTGTCGATCCAGACGTCGACCGGCTTGCCGTTCACCTGCGTGGAGAAGTTCTGTCCACGAATATCGAGCCTGACCTTCACCGGCGTCCCCGCCTGAATAGGCTCGCGGAGTTCGATCAGCCGGTGGGGTTGCTCCTCGCCGTTGACAACCGCGAACTTCACGAGCCGAACCGTCGCTGCCGGGCCCTCGCCCTGCTTTTCCAACTTTAGGCAGTAGTAGTTTCGGGCGTCCTTCATCCGGAAGACCCAGCCCATCGCCCGCTGCTCAATCTGCCCGGTAAATTCGAATATGTAATCGCGCTTGGCGCCTGCCGGCTTGTAGTGGCTGATGACCCGACGCCGGGCAATCCCGGATGTATCGCCGGAGGAACTTGTTTCCCAACTTTCCGGGCCCACGTTCGTCGGCGCCGGAGCGGTCGCGGAGGGCAGTTTCACGGATTGGGCATTGTGGCTGCTGAAAGCCGGAATCGCCCAGGCGCCGATCGCGATCCCCGCCACAACGAGCGCGGCCGCCACTTTCTGCCATCCGGCCATCCGGTTCCAGAAACCCTCCGGTTCAGGATCGGAATTCGTTCCGAACGAGGGAATTGCCAGATTTTCAACGCGCGCCGGCGATTCAGAGTTCGACTGTTCGCGTTCCTCACGCCGTTCCGGCCGGGTTTCGGTCTTTGCTTCCGGCTTCGGTTCCGGCTTTTTGATTTCGACAACCGGCGCGCTTTTCTCAGGGGCAACAGGGGATTTCGGCTCACCCGGCCCGAAATTGGGCCGGCCGTTTTTGCCACCACGCTGCTTCTTACGCTCCTCGCGATCCCCTGAACCTCGCGAAGCACGGCTCTCAACCGTATTTTCCGGCTGGACCTTTTCTAGAGGTCGAGCCATCGGGGAGGCCACCGGCTCGACAGGCGCCGGCTTGATGGACTCGGGCGGGGGCGCCAGTTCCGGCGCCGCGGCGACTGGAGCCGGAATCTCCAGCCTTTTCTTTTCGCCTGCCGGAGCAGGGGCAAACGCGTAGCGCGGCCGGAAAGGATTCAGCGCCGGCTTCGGCAAGTGAATACGCAATCGCGGCGGCGAGACCACAGGCGCCTGGATCAATCGCTCCTCGCCAATTTCAAACGATGTCAAGGCGGGGATGGCGCGAGCCGCACGCCTTAAAGGGATTGCGTGATGCGCTACGGGCAGTGACGATACCGGTCGCTCGGCCGGAGATCCGGCGGTTGCGGTTGCGGAGACGGCAGCGCTCGATACGGGTGTGGAACCGCTGTCTATCCCTGCTACATGAAAGCTCAAACCGAGCGAAGCGAGCCAGACGGGTTGGCAGACCGGCGGTTCGAACGCGGGCGTTTCCACGGCAACCCGTGCGAATCCTCGCCGGCTGGCTGGGTTGAGTATTCGGGCCGGTCGAAGTTGTGGGCGAAAACCGGAAAGCATCGCCTCCAGCGCTATAAGAGCCTCGCCCATCAGGATGACCGACGATGGAACCAACGGCGGAAGGGGCCGAGGATTGACGGGAGGCTGGTGGCGAATTTGAAGGTCGACAAGGGTCGCCGCCGCTTCCATTATGAAGCCCGCTTCAGGGGGCTCAGTAACGATAGGACTTGAAGCGCCTACCGGATGTGTAACAACTGTTAGGCGGCCGGCTCCGCTTTCAACGGTACGGACCGCGCCGACGGCGATGCGCGCACTGGTCCGTGCCGGGCGCGGCTGCATTAGCCGGGTCATCGCCAGCCGATTGAATTCGTCCTGGCTCGCCTTCTTACATTCATCCGAACAGTATTCAGAGGGCCCGCGCCACTTCGTTATTCGGTCGAGTTCGGTTCCGCATTGCAGACACTTCATTGGTTGGGTGGGATCGCTCCCAACCACAGAGTACTGGAACGCGTCCGTCCGAACCAGACGGCAAAGCACCTAAATCGACCGATTTCCCCTAAGACTCGGGGCGCAACCGGGGTGATTCACCTTAGAACAGCCTACGGAGTATGCCCCGGCCTCTTGCCCAAAGTGAGCCAAAATGTCTCGAACTTTTGTTCTAAAGTTTTTCCTTAGTTCCGGCGATGTATGGGAAGGCGCGGCGAGGCGGACTAAAGCCAGTGCTGCAATTGCAGAGAGGTCGCAAAATGGCGAAATTGGATCAATTTCAAAAAAGTGTGGACGGATTGCGAAACGCAATTCCGGAGTTGCGCGGGGTACTCCTGGCTTCAACTGAAGGGCTTCCCATAGCCCATTCGTTGTCCAACGGGACTGACCCGGCGCGCATGGCGGCGATGGCCGCCGCAGCTAGCAGTCTCGGACGACGGGTGAGCGATACGCTCCACGCCGGGACCTTCGAAGAGATTTCGGTAGCCGGGGCGGAAGGTCATATCTTCCTTTACTCCGCCGGCGCCAAGGGCGTCCTGGCGGTTATTGGACCCGCCGGTTGTAACGCGGGACTCGTACACCTGGAAGCGCGCGGTATCGCCAAAGAACTCGGCGAACAGTTTAACTGACGATTCCATCCCATACTCCTTTTCAGACGGAGCGGAGCCGGCAGGGCACCGCTCCGATTTTTTGTAACCGGCCGTATTCGATAGGATGAAGCGGTGCGGGTCTTCTGGTTTGTCGTTGTTCTGGCCGCGTTGCAAGCGGAGCCGTTGCAGTGGAACGAATTGCCTGCATCCACCCGTGCGCTCATTGCTCAGGCGGGAATAACGGAATCGGCCTTTCCGCTTTGGCTAAGTAAGCACAACAAAGCTTCCGAATCACGGCTGGCGGAGGGCGCGGCTGAGCATATCGCTTATTTCCTGCTGCAATCGGCGGCACTCACCGATGAGCCCCCGCTCGATCCGGGAAAAGAGGCACGGCGGTACCTTGATTCTCTTCCCGCTTCCCAACGCGCCGCTTTCCTGGCAGGCTCGGAGCCTGCGACGGCAATCGGCGAACCGGTGCGCCAGCGAATGGACGCATTCTGGAAACTTTCCCCATCGAGTGAGAGACACCGCGTACTTGCGGGAATGGCGAAAGGGCTCGGGTGGCCACCGGAAAAGGTGATGCTCACGGCGTTCCGGTTTCTAATGCGCCGGTCCAGCGAAGACGATGCCGATGCGCTTTATCAGTCCCGCGGCCTCAGTGCCGATCCGTATCCGCCTTCGATGCATTCGGTCGAACGAGGACTCCAATGGCTGCGCGCAAACCGGCCTGGCCGTGCGGAAAGTGTACTATTAGCCGGCCCAGGCGCGGAACTGGGGTCTCGCTTTGGCGTCGACGATTCGAAGCCGATCCTGTCGTCACAGCCATCGGCGCTTGTGGCATTGCTCGCACGGCGCCCGGCAAACTTCCGCTGCATCGACATACGGCCGGAGGTCGTCGCGAGTCTGCAGAACGGGCCGTGCCAGGCGTCGAGATTGGACTTGGCGGCGGAACAAATCCCTGGAGGTCCCTATGACTTGGCGGTAGCGACGAACGTGCTTGTCTATCTGGACGACATAGAACTGGCACTGGCCCTGGCGAACTTCGCGAAAGCGTTACGGTCCGGCGGGTGCTTGTTGCACAATGACTCGCGTTTCGCGGCCCGGCTGTTCGGCGATGCCGCTGGAATACCCGCCGTCCATTTCGAAACTGTTCGCCTCGGAACCCGGGAGGCGCGGGAACAATTCGACCGCTCGGTGGTGCACTGCAAACCAGAAAAACTCCCTTGACAACGCCAATCTGAAATGTGAAATAATAGCGACACCTCATTTCAGGATATCCCATGTCGAAACTCGCATTGGCCGCCATGCTGCTGGCCGCCTTCCCTGCCATCGCGCAACAAGGTCGCGGCAGTTATTTCGGAACCGTTACGGATACCAGCGGCGCCGCTGTTCCCGGCGCCAAGGTCGTACTCACCAATGTTGGCACCAATACCGCGGTGACAACAGACACAAATAATGACGGCCTTTACACGGCTACGGCGCTGCAGATCGGCGCCTATTCCATTCAGGTGGAGAAATCCGGATTCAAGCGAGCGGTCCGCACCGGCCTGACACTGCAGGTCGACCAACGCGCGCAGATCGATTTTCGACTCGATGTCGGCGGCGTGGCGGAGACAATTGAGGTCGTCGGTGAAGCGCCGCTCGTCGATACCGGTTCGGCCACTGTCGGCAAAGTCGTTGAAAACCGTCGCGTCGTGGACCTGCCGCTCAACGGACGGAACGCGTTGGCACTAACTTTATTGACGCCGAGCGTGAAATCAAACGCCGGCCCGACCAACTCCGGTTTCGCGGACCGCGGGATCCAACTCTCCTCGATCTCTATAAATGGCGGACCGAATGCGATGAACGCCCAGTCGCTCGATGGCGGCAACAACATCCAGAGTTATATCGGCGAAGTTGCCATCAACCCCGCCGTGGATGCGGTTGAAGAATTTAAGGTGCAGACAGGTGTTATGTCGTCTGAATACGGGTTCACCGGTGGTGGCGTCATTAACATGGTGACCAAGTCGGGAACGAGTCGACTGCACGGTTCGCTGTACGAATTTCTCCGCAACGATAAGCTGGACGCGCGGAACACGTTCGCTGTAGCCAAGCCCCCGTTCCGATACAACAATACGGCGTTGCCGTTGGCGGACCCGTTATCAAGGACAGAACGTTTTTCTTCGGGAACTGGGAGCAGTACGATTATCGTCGCTCTACTACACCCATCGGCACCATGCCGACCGTCCGTCAACGCGGCGGCGATTTCGGCGATCTCCTGGGAACCAATGGCCAGTTGATCCCCATTTACGACCCGGCGACGACGAACGGCTTAACCCGCAGCGTGTTTCCCGACAACCGCATCCCGGTGAGCCGTTTGGACCCGGTTTCCGTGAAGATCAACGAATTCTACCCCTTGCCGAACCGTACGCCGACCAATGCGTTTACAAATGCCAATAACTTCGGCAACGTGGCAGGCGAAGTCCGCAGCATGCGACAGTACACCGGTAAGATCGACCACCGGTTTAACGATAAGAACTCGCTCTTCGGCCGCTATTCGTATTTCCTGCACAAGACGGATAACGGCGGCAGCATCTACCCCAATCCGGTCGTCAGCAAGCGCGACGACGCGTTGGAGAATAAAAACTTCGCTCTATCGGATATCCATAGCTTTTCTCCGAGCCTGTTAAATGAGCTTCGCGTTGGCGCCACGCGCGGCTACTTTCCCTTTATCGTCCGCAGCTTCGGCGGCGGTTGGCCGCAAAAGCTGGGATTGCCGGCATCGGTTCCCGCGGATACATTCCCGGGAATTGGGAACGGCCTCCCCGGATTCAATACCGGCACGGCCGGATTGCGGGCCAGCATTAACCTGCAGTTTTTCGACATGATTACGAAGATCGCCGGCAACCATACGATGAAAGCCGGATTCGATCTGCGCACGCTGCAAGGGAATAATTTGCAGCGTTCTTCGCCGTCGGGGAGTTTCAACTTTACCACCGGTCTCACGGGAAATCCCGCCGCGCAAGCGGGCACCGGGTCAGCTTATGCCGCTTTCTTGCTTGGCGAAGTCACCAGCGCAAGCGGAACCACTCATTTGGGGGAAAGCCAGCGAGGAAAGAGCTACTCGGCGTTCTTTCAAGACGACTGGAAGATCAACCGCCGGTTGACGCTGAATCTTGGCCTGCGTTGGGATTACCAGACGCAGCCGGTGGAAGCCAACAACGGCATGAGCAACTTCGATCCTACTCTCCGGCTTGACAACGGCTTGGCGGGCGGCACCATCTACGCCGGTAAGGACGGGCAACCGCGGAACTTCCGGGAACAGGATATGAACGATATTGCTCCGCGCATCGGCATTGCCTACGATCTTTTCGGCGGCGGCAAGACTGTCTTCCGCGCCGGTTACGGGATCTACTACCCGTCTCAGTTTTGGCGGAACAACTATGGCAGCGTAAGCGGATTTGCCAATACACCCACGTCCTACCCTTCCAGCAACCCAAACGTCAAGGCATTCCAGTTTAGTGCCGGCTTCCCCTCACCTTTACTTCAGCCTACCGGCAGTGCACTCGGTCCGAAGGCCTTCCTGGGGCAGGCGGCAACCTACGACGAAACGGTGGGCACAACGCCCATGTCGCAGCAATTCAGCGCATCTGTCCAACATCAACTGCCCGGCCGCGTTTTACTCGACGTGTCTTACAGCGCCAACCAGGGCAGTCACTTTACCGCCGGCACTGTAAATGGCGGCTATAACATGAACCAGTTGGATAACCAGTATCTCCCCCTCGGATTCAGCCTCCAGGATCAGGTGCCGAACCCGAACGCCGGAAAGGTTCCGGGCGCTCTCGGGAATGCGACGATTACCCGGGAACAGTCGCTCCTCCCCTACCCGCATTACCAAGCCATCACTGTTCGCGCTCCCCGCATGGCAAACTTCAACTCGCACCTGTTGATCGTCAGCGTGGAAAAACGTATGTCGAAGGGACTCACATTCATGGTTAACTTCACCGGCGGCAAAATTATCTCCGAAGGAATGGGCACACCGGTCGATTTCGGCGCCATCGAACAGACCAATCAGACCAGCTATCAGGACGGCCGTTTCAACCGCCGCCTGGAACGTAGCGTGGATCCCACCGACGTCTCCAAACGCGGTGTTGTGAGTCTCCTATATGAGCTCCCGTTCGGCAAGGGCGCGGGAATCGCCAGCAAGCTGATTGGCGGCTGGCAAGTCAATACCATCGGAATCATACAAACCGGATTACCCGTCGTGATTGGGGGAGCCAACAACTTCCGGGCGTCGCGCCCGAATTCGACTGGTGAACCGGCCAAACTCGACAACCCTACCGCGGCCCGTTGGTTCAATACGGACGCTTTCGTCAATCCGCCGAATTACACCTTCGGCAACATCGGACGAGCATTGCCTGACGCGCGGGGACCGGGGACGTTTAACTGGGATCTGAGTTTCATAAAGAATACTCGGCTTACCGAGAAGGTCAATCTACAGTTCCGCGCCGAAATGTTCAACTTCATGAACAACGTCAATTTGGGCATCCCGAACGGTACGTTCTCCGCGGGTCCAAACGGCAGGAACCAGAGCGGTACCTTTGGTACGATCACATCAGCCCGCGATTCGCGTAACATCCAACTGGGATTGAAACTCCTCTTCTAAATGAAACCACTGTTCGCAGTTCTCGTTACCGCTCTGGCCTTCGCAGCCGAGGCGCCCTATGTTTCCGCCGGGTTTCTAAAGATCCCGGCGGAGGTCAAACTCGGACCGATGTCGGCCGTCGAAGTCGACCGCAAAGGCAACACCTACGTGCTGCATCGCGGCGAACCGCCATTACTGGCTTTCGACAAGGATGGCAAGTACAAGGGCGGGTTTGGCTCGGGCGAGTTCAAGGTGGCGCACGGGTTGCGCGCCGATAAGGAAGGAAATATTTGGACCACCGATAACGGTCTGCATATCCTTCGTAAGTTCTCGCCGAAGGGCGTGGTGATTGCGACCTTAGGTGAAAAGGGCGTCGCCGGCGGCGATCAGAAGCATTTCCGCGCGCCCGATGACTTGGTGTTTGCCACCAATGGCGATATCTATGTGGCCGATAGCGGCAACGGGCGAATCGTTCATCTGAATAAGAACGGTCAGTTCGTATCGCAGTTCGGAACCAAGGGCAAGGCGAAAGGGCAATTCGCGACGGCGCACGGTTTGGGAATTGACTCGAAAGACCGAATTTACGTTGCCGACCGGGGCAATAATCGTGTCCAGGTTTTCGCCGCTTCCGGCGAGTTCCTCTCCGAATGGGGCGGCTTCGGCAATCCCTTCGGACTGCTGGTAGTTGGCAAGGAACTGATCGTCAGCGAAGGCGATATCAACAAGATGTTCCACTTTAATATCGATAGCGGTAAAATCGTGAACGAATGGGGCGACCCGCAAATGTTGCAGTTGCCGCATTTGATGTCGACCGACCGTAAAGGCAATTTGTACGTCGCCGAAGTGAATGGCAAGCGTGTGCAGATTTTCCGGAGAAAATGATGACCCGTTTTGGACTTGTGTTCCTGCCCGCTATCCTGCTGGCCCAAACGCCGGCTCCCAAACTTTCGCATCAAGCGTCGGAGGAGTTTGAGCAGGCGCACAAGCCGCTGATTCAGCCGGAGCGGCCTCGTTCCAAGGACGCGGCGGCAGCAACCGTCCAAGTGTCCGGCGCATTGCCTGCCCGCGGCGCGGCCGCTCCCGTCCGGCGGAAAACGTTTGTCGATAAATATGTCTTCGCCCGCATGGCTGCCGACAAAGTACCGCACGCGCCATTGGCAAGCGATGATGAGTTCGCGCGCCGCGCGTGGCTCGATGCCACCGGCAGAATTCCGGAACCTGCGGCATTGTCGGCTTTCCTAACCGATCGCTCGCCGAATAAGCGCGATCAGTTAGTCGATAAATTGACTTCATCGGACGCGTTTATCGATAAGTGGACTTACTATTTTGAAGACCTCTTCCGCGCCGGGGGGCGAATGGGGTCCGGACTGAACCTCTTCCACTATTGGGTGCGCGAATGGTTGAAATTGGATCGCCCATACAACGAAGTGGTTACTGATTTGTTGACGGGGGCGGGGAAATCAAGCTTCTCGGTACCGGGATCGTTGTATTATCAGCGCGATTTCGTGAAGGCGAAGGACGACCCGGAAACGCCCGGCGCGCATGACCTCGTTAACCAGCCCGATACGGTGGACGAGTTCACGGTCACGTACTCTAAGGTACTCCTCGGACTGAATGTCGCATGTATCTCGTGCCACGATGGCGCCGGGCATTTGGAAAAAGTGAACTTGTTCCTGGTCAAAAAGAAACGGGACGAATTCTTTAGCCAAGCGGCTTTTTTTGGCAAAACACGCCAGATCATGAACTGGGAGAACGGCTACCAGGCAAATACGGAATATACCGTGGACGACGAAGCCCCCGGCTACGATCGAAAGGCCGACAGCATCGTCCGCGTCCCGCGCCGCGGAAAAGGTCTCTCGCAGCCGCGCTTCCTCTTGACGGGTGAGGCTCCCCGCGATGGCGAAAACGCCCGCGACGGCTTGGCGCGCATGATGACCGGCCACATCCAATTTCGCCGCGCCTTCGTGAATCGCATTTGGGCCGAGTTGATGGGCTTCGGCATTGTCGAGCCGATTGACGATTTCGATCTGGCTCGTTATGACCCCAAGAATCCGCCACCCGCTCCGTGGACCATTCAGCCGTCTAATCCGGCGTTGCTCGACGCCATGGCTGAAGACTTCGGCGCCAACGGTCATAGCTTCCGTCACGTCGTGCGCACGATAATGAAGTCGAGCGCTTATCAGTTATCCTCCAGTTTCCCGGGAGACTGGCAGGACTCCTACACACCCTATTACGCGCGAAAGTATGTCCGGATGCTGAGCGCGCCGGAGTTGCACGACGCCATTGCGCTGGCCACCGGCCTTCCTGGATCGTTCAGCAGCGGAACGGAAAAGGTCGGCATGGCCATGCAGATGCCCGAACCCAAAAAGGCCGGTGCCGACGTGCAGAGCTTTATGCGCACCTTCGGCCAATCGAATCGCGACGACATGCCGAAGAAAACACCCCACAGTTCCCTGCAGGCCATGTTGTTGATGCAGTCGAAGGTCGTGACGGACCGGGTGAACTCGGCCAAGGGCGGGCTGCTCGCTTCGTTGCTCGATAAGTCCCAGGACAACAAATCGCTGGTCGAACAACTCTACTTACACACCGTTTCCCGCAAGCCCTCGGCCCCGGAACTGCAAATTGGCCTGGAAGCGTTGCAGAAGGATCGCCGCAAGGGCGCGGAAAACCTCCAGTGGGCGCTGCTGAACTCGCCCGAGTTTCTGTTTAATTACTGAGGCCAAATGGACACGCGCGTTTCCGAATTCCTCCCCGCCCGCCGCGATCTGCTGAAGCTCGGCGGCCACGGATTGCTGGGCGCGTTTGCCAGCCAGACGATGCTCCCCGTGCAGGTCCGCGCCGCGGGCCGGGCGAATCCGCGGGGAACCGCACGCTTCTGCATCATGATCGAACTCGCCGGCGCCTTGAGTCACATTGACTCTTTCGACTTCAAAGAAGACGCCGGCACCCAGAAAGATTTTGACGTTCGTAAGATCAAGGACAATCTGTACCTGTCGCATCGCCTGTTTCCGGAAATGTCCAAGGAAATGGACAAAGTTGCCATCGTCCGGTCCATGAAGAGCCACGAAGTGGTTCACTTCCGCGGCCAATACTACACGCAGGCCGGTCGGCCGTTGAACCCGGCGCAGGCGGCGGAAATCCCATCGGTCGGCTCCGTCATCAGTTACGAGTTTGAAAAGCTTCGTCGCGAAAAAGATACGTTCCCCACTTACGTCGGCTGTAACTTGGATACATCCGGCTGTGGCGCGTTATCAACCGGGTTTCTCCCGCCGAAATTTTCGGTGCTGGATGTGAATTTGAAGGAGGGATCAGCCTCAGCACCCGGCGACGCGGAGGCGATGGCCGTACTCGAGGAGCGCTATCGAATCCTCAACAAACTGGACGACGCTATGGCCGGTTCGCGCGCCGGGCGAGACCGCCAATTCGGCGCGTTTCGCGATTTCCAGCACTCCGCATTTCAGTTGCTAGGCGATTCCCGCTGGCCGCAGGCATTCAAGATGACGAAAGAGGAAATCGCCCGCTATGGTGACAACTCCGTCGGCTTGGGTTGTCTCTTCGCGCGCAATGCCGTGCAAGCCGATGCCGGCACACGCTACATTCACATCACCCACCCGGATTGGGACCATCATCGCAACATCTATAACCACGCTTCCAAGAGCAACCACTATATCCGCTGCAATGAGTTTGACCGCGCTATGGCTTCCCTTCTCCGGGATCTCGCGGCCGCCCCATCGCCGCGTCTGCCTGGCAAGACCCTGCTCGACGAAACGATGGTCGTTATGGCCACTGAATTCGGTCGCGTTCCCGGACCGCTGAACGGAATCGCCGGCCGGCACCACTACAATCTCGCATACGTTTCCATGTTCGCCGGTGGCGGCGTCAAAGGCGGACGGATCATCGGCAAAACCGACGCCAAAGGCGAGACCGTTATCGACACTGGCTGGAAATACGCGAAACACCAGATCAAGACCGAAAACGTTTACGCCTCTATCTACTCCGCCCTGGGCATCGATTGGACGAAAGCGATCACCAACACTCCCTCGCGACGCGCATACAAATACGTCGACTCGCTGGGCGCGACCGAAATGCTGATGGACGATGAAATCGCGGACCTGTTCGTCTGATGCGAGCGTTTAGCGCAGTCCTACTGCTGGCCGTCGCTCACGCCGCTGAACCGGGCATGGCCCTGATCCCGTACGGCACCTTCCAAATGGGCCGCTCCAAACTGACTTCGGACGACAAAACCGCCATGCGTCCCCAAGTCCTGCTGGACGACCGGCCAGTCCATGCCGTTACGCTCAGCGCGTTCCTCATGGATACCCACGAAGTCTCACAGGCCCAATATGCCGAGTTTGTGAAAGCCACGAAACGCGCCGCGCCATACCATTGGACCGGTGGCGCACTGCCCGTTGGCACAGGGTCCCTCGCCGCCCACAACGTGAACTTCGACGATGCCAAGGGCTACTGCGCGTGGCGCGGCAAACGCCTCCCCACCGAGGCCGAATGGGAGCGCGCCGCCCGCGGCGGGTTGGAAGGCGCGGACTATCCCTGGGGTGACAAATACGACGCAAAACTCGCCCGCCACAATACCGAAACCGGCCCCGGCGAAGTCGGCCGGTACGCTCCGAATGCCTTTGGACTCTTCGACATGGCTGGCGGCATGGCGGAGTGGACCGCGGACTGGTTTGACCGCGAATACTACAAGAATTCACCTGCCGAAAACCCCAAAGGACCAGCCGCTGGAACCTACCGAATCATCCGCGGCGGCGCGTGGTCCGATCAGAACCGCCGCATCACCCTATTCTTCCGCAACTGGGTCCGTCCCACCCAAAGGCAGCCGAACATCGGCTTCCGCTGCGCGAAGGATGCCCCATCCGCCGAGAAGCGCATTGAAGAACGCATCGCCGCCTTCCAGGGTACCGTCTCTCTCTACGCCAAGAACCTCAACACCGGCGCTGAGTACACCCTCCGGCCCGATGAACGTGTCCGCACCGCCTCAACCATCAAACTTCCCATCCTCATCGCCGCATTCCAGGCCGTGGCCGACGGAACGGCAAAATGGGATGAAGAAATACTCCTCACAGCCGACGATAAAGTCGCCGGATCCGGCATCCTCCGCGAATTCACAGCCGGCCGGAAATTCCTTCTCCGCGATCTCGCGCACCTGATGATCGTCGTTAGCGACAACACCGCCACCAACCTCCTCATCGACCGCCTCTCGGCCGATTACGTCAACAGTGTCATGGAAAAGTACGGGTTCCAATTCACGCGCTCCAATCGCAAAATTCTCGGTGACGGCAAAAGTCTGAAGCCGAATCCATCGGGTCTCAGTACTTTCGGAAAGAAGGAGGAGAGCAAGAAATTCGGCATCGGCGTCTCGACGCCCCGCGAAATGGCGCGCCTTATCGAACTCCTCGACAAAGGGCAACTCGTCAACCCCGAAGCTTCTAAGGAAATCGTCTCTATCCTGGGCCGTCAGCAGTTCACCGATGGCATCGGCCGACACCTGGACGGGTTCCAGATTGCATCCAAATCGGGCGCGTTGGACG
>Ga0105048_10004531_pt1 | contig 22593 bp, 17 predicted proteins | sample MAT05_FD_78382 | JGI IMG/M metagenome (GOLD analysis project Ga0105048, IMG submission 78382) | Freshwater microbial communities from Lake Fryxell liftoff mats and glacier meltwater in Antarctica - MAT-05 | ecosystem: Environmental > Aquatic > Freshwater > Ice > Liftoff microbial mat | place...
GCCCGAACGACGGCCCGAACGGCGATGATTCAGACCGCCAGTGCAGCCAGCAGCTTATCGTGGATGCCGCCAAAGCCGCCGTTGCTCATGCACAGCACCTGGTCGCCCGGACGTGCATCTCGCACGATCAGCGCCACCAGCGCGTCCACGTTGTCGGCCACCATGGCCTTGCTGCCCATCGGCGCCAGGGCTTCGGTGGCGTTCCAGCCGTAGTCGCCTTGCAGGCAATAGCTGAGGTCGGCTTCTTCCAGACACCAGGGCAACTGCGCTTTCATGGTGCCCAGCTTCATGGTGTTGGAGCGCGGCTCGAAGGCGGCCAGGATGCGGGCGTTCAGACCCACCTTGCGGCGCAGGCCGTCGAGCGTGGTGCGCATGGCGGTGGGATGGTGGGCGAAGTCGTCGTAGACGCTCACGCCGGCGGCCTGTCCGCGCAGTTCAAGCCGGCGCCGCACGTTCTGGAAGGTGGCCAGGGCGGCGCAGGCGACGTCGGGCGTCACGCCCACGTGTTCAGCGGCGCCAACCGCGGCCAAGGCGTTCATCTGGTTGTGTTCACCCATCAGGCCCCAATGCACGTGGCCCAATTTCAGGCTGCCGCGCAGCACATCGAAAGACTGCGGATCGCCGCGGGCACACAGGCCGCCGGGTTCTTCGCGTTTGGTGCCGAAGCGCTGCACCTCGCTCCAGCAGCCGCGGGCCAGCACCCGCTGCAGCGCTTCATCGCGGGCGTTGACGATGAGCCGGCCGCTGGAAGGCACCGTGCGCACCAGGTGATGGAACTGGGTTTCGATGGCCGCCAGGTCCGGAAAAATGTCGGCGTGCTCGTGCTCCAGGTTGTTGAGCACGGCCGTGCGCGGCCGGTAGTGCACAAACTTGCTGCGCTTGTCGAAGAGTGCGGTGTCGTATTCGTCGGCTTCGATGACAAAGGGGCGGCCCACGCTGCCCGCAGTGGCGGCACCGGAATGCCCCAAGCGTGCCGAGACGCCGAAGTTCAGCGGCACCCCGCCCACCAGAAAGCCCGGCTGCAGCCCGGCCTGGTCCAGCATCCAGGTCAGCATGGCTGTGGTGGTGGTCTTGCCGTGGGTGCCGGCCACCGCCAGCACGTGGCGGCCCTGCAGCACGTGTTCGGCCAGCCACTGCGGTCCGCTGGTGTAGGCCGCACCCGCGTCCAGGATGGCTTCCATCAAGGGGTTGCCGCGCTTCACGACGTTGCCGATGACGAAGGTGTCGGGCTTGAGCCCCAGCTGATCGGCGTCGAAGCCTTCGATGAGATCGATGCCCAGCGCCCGCAGCTGCTCGCTCATGGGCGGGTAGACACCGGTATCGCAGCCGGTGACGCGGTGTCCGGCCTCGCGCGCCAAAGCGGCCAGGCCACCCATGAAGGTGCCGCAGATGCCGAGGATGTGGATGTGCATGCGCAGGCATTCTAGGAGCCGGCCCCGGCGGCGCGGGGCCAGTGGGCGTGCGTTACGCATCTGCTAGCGTGAGGCCATGGAAACCTCGGCCCTAGGGGCTTTCACGGGTTTTGTCGCCATCCCGTGGATCGCTTCGCACCCGATCGCCTACCCGGCACTGGAGGTGGTGCACATCACCGGCATCGCGCTGCTGCTGGGCAGTCTGCTGGTGCTGGAACTGCGTGTCTGGGGCCTCGGTGCGGCGCTGCCGGTGCGGCCCCTGGCCCGCCTGGCGCTGGGCGTCACGGCCACGGGTTTTGGCCTGGTGCTGCTCAGCGGCCTTCTGATGTTTGCCGCCAACCCGGCCGAGATGCTGTCCAACCGGGCCTTTTTGCTGAAGCTGGCCTTGGTGCAGCTGGCCGGGCTGAACGCGGCCTGGTTTCATGGACGGGACAGCCTGGCGCGTTGTGACGGGATGGCGCGGTTGCAGACCGTGTTGTCGACGGGGCTTTGGCTGGCGGCCATCATCTGCGGCCGCTGGATCGCCTACCTGTGACCCACCATCCACCTCCGACCAAGGACACCGCCATGCGAAGACGCACCCTGATCGCCCTTCCCTTGACGATTCCTTTCACGCTTGCGCTGCCCGCCTGGGCGCACCACGGCTGGAGCAGCTTTGACCAGAACCGCCCGATCTACCTGGAAGGCAAGGCCGCGCAGGTGGCCTGGCGCAACCCGCATGCCGAGATGCAGCTGGACCTGCCGGCTGAAGGGCTGAAACTGCCCGCGGACCTGGCCACGCGCAGTTTGCCGGCACAAAGCGCGCCGGTGGACGGCCCGGCGCTGCTGAAGGCGGCGCAGTTGCCCACGCGCAAGGACCGGCGCTGGGAGATCGAACTGGCGCCGCTGTCGCGCATGAACGCCTGGTCGGTGCCCGAGATCAAGGTGGGCGATACGGTGGCCATGCTGGGCTTCACCTTCACGGGTGAAAAGGGCGATGCCATCCTGCGTGTGGAGTACCTGTTCCTGGGCAGCAAGACCTACGCACTTCGTTCATCACCGGCTTGATCGGGCCGGCCGGTGGTCTCAGGCCAACCACCACCACAGCAGCAACAGGGCCAGGCCCAGGAGCCCACCGCCCCAGCGTTGCGGGGCTTCGGGCCAGGGCCAGATGGACCCCGGGTCGCGTTCTTCAATCGGCACCCGGCCCATGCGCTGGTCGGCCTCGGCCTGCATTGACGCGGCTCGTTCGCGCTGGCGCTTCATGGCCGGCTCTTGTGCGGCCAGGCGCCCCTGCACCACGTGCGGCGCGGGTTTGTCGGCATGGGCTTTCAATGCCGGGCCCAGCGCGCTGACCTGGCGATGGGCTTCGGCCAGGCCTGGCGCGGCCAGCGTGGCGGCGCACTGCACACATTGCCAGCCGCCGTCGGCGGGCTGCGCAGCGCCGCAGGCCATGCACTGCAAGGTCGTGCGGGCCGCCGCCGTGCGGTGCACGGCATGCGTGGCGATGGCCGATTCCGGGTCCAGCGCATGCGCCAGGCGCGCCACGTCCACCAGCGCGCGCACCGAACCGCACCAGCTGCAGTCCACGTCAGCCACCGCCAGCGCGCCGCCGCAGTTGATGCAGTGCGGCTGGGCGCCACCCTGGTGGGCGCGTGCGCGGTCGGGCAGGGACATCGGCCGCAGCAGGCCCTTTTCGTTCAGGAACTGGCCGAAGGTCTGCCAGGTGCCATGGCCGGCCGCACATTCGAGCTGCTGCGATTGGCCCCAGCGGGTGCGGTTGTGCACCGTGTTCAGCCTGCCGCGGCAGTGCGGGCAGTGCATGTCGGGGCGGGCTGCGGTGTGGGCCAGGGCTTGCGCCTGCGCCATGTGGCCGATCAAATCCAGCAGGCCGGGGCCGGCCAGTCGGGCTGACTCGATGGGGTCGAACCAGACCAGGTGGCAGGGCGCGCAAAGGTCGATCTCGACCTGGCGGTCGTAGTGGCCCCGCAGTTGCAGCGCCGCCATCGGCTGGCCGCAGTTGCCGCAGGCCAGCGTGGCCGACTGCTTGCTTGCGCCGGCCATGCGCTGATCCCTGAACAGGTCAGGCGCGCAGGGCGGCCGCTGCAGCCTGCACCGTGGCGGCGATGTCGTCGGCGCTGTGCGACGCGCTCACGAAGCCCGCTTCGTACAAGGCCGGGGCCAGGTAGACACCGCGGTCGAGCATGCCGTGGAAGAAGCGGTTGAAGCGATCCTTGTCGGTGGCCATCACCTCGCCGTAGTTCTGCGGCAGCGGGCTCGTGGATGACGCGGCAAAGAAAAAGCCGAACATGCCGCCCTGGCTGTCGCCGACCAGTGGCACGCCCGCGTCGCGCGCTGCGCCTTCCAGGCCCTTCACCAGCGACTGCGTCTTGGCCGACAGCGTTTCGAAGAAGCCCGGCTTGCTGATTTCCTTCAGCGTCGCCAGGCCGCAGGCCGTGGCCACCGGGTTGCCGCTCAGCGTGCCGGCCTGGTACACCGGGCCCAGTGGCGCCAGTTGGCTCATGACGTCCTTCGTTCCGCCAAAGGCCGCCAGCGGCATGCCGCCGCCGATGACCTTGCCGAACACGCTCATGTCGGGCTTGAAGCCGGGGATCAGTTGCGCGTAGACACTTTGCGCGCCACCCAGGGCGACGCGGAAGCCCGACATCACCTCGTCGAACACCAGCATCGTGCCGTGCTTCGTGCACAGCTCGCGCAGCTTCGTCATGAAGGGCACCGACGCGCGCACGAAATTCATGTTGCCGGCGATGGGCTCGATCATCACGCAGGCGATTTCGTCGCCCTGCGCGGCAAAGGTCTCTTCGATCTGCGCCAGGTTGTTGTACTCAAGCACCAGCGTGTGCTTGACCACGTCTTCCGGCACCCCCGCGCTGGTGGGGAAGCCGAAGGTGGCCAGGCCTGACCCAGCCTTGACCAGCAGCGCGTCCGCATGACCGTGGTAACACCCTTCGAACTTGATGATCTTGGTGCGGCCCGTGGCACCACGCGCCAGGCGCAGCGCGCTCATGCCGGCTTCGGTGCCGCTGCTGACCAGCCGCACCTGCTCGACGCTGGGCACCAGCGCGATGATGGCCTCGGCCAGTTCGATCTCGCGTTCGGTCGGCGCGCCGAAGCTGAAGCCATCCATGGCCGCTTTGTGCACCGCGTCCAGTACCGCCGGGTGACCGTGGCCCAGGATCATCGGCCCCCAACTGCCGATGTAATCGATGTAGCGCCGCCCTTCGGCGTCCCACATGTACGGCCCTTCGGCCCGCGCAATGAATCGCGGCGTGCCCCCCACGGCGCGAAACGCCCGCACCGGCGAATTCACACCGCCAGGAATGACGCGCTGCGCACGGGCAAACAGTTCTTCGTTGGTAGCCATGTTGGACTCTTGTGATCAAGTTACCCGCCGCGGAACCGGCTCCGCCGGTCCGCCAGCGGAGCACCCCCCTCGGGGGGCAGCGAGCGCTAGCGAGCTTGGGGGCCTAGTGCACTCTGCGCGGCGCGCCCTTGCCGCCGGGGCCTTCAGGTTCGGGCTCGGGCATACCGCCTTCCCCTTCTTCGCCTTCTTCGGGCGGTGGCAGGGCCCAGAAAAAGCGGTCGGGCACGATGTGGCCCATGCCGGGGCGAAAGCCCGCGTCCAGCGTCTGGTCCAGAAAGCTCAACGCTTCGCCCACGGCGGCCTGCAGTTCACCACCGGCGGCCAGCAACGAAGCCAGTGCGGCCGCCAGCGTGTCGCCGGCGCCGACAAAACTGGTGTCGAAGCGCTCGAACTTTTCGCCCGCGATGGCGCCTTGCGGCGAAGCCAGCACGTTGTCGATGAATTGCTCGGTGCCTTTGCTGGCCAGCATGACGCCGGTCACCAGCACGTAGCGGGTGCCGTGTTCACCAGCTGCCACCGCCAGTTCACGCGCCGAGGGCGGGCGTTCGCTGTCCCACTCGGGCAGCAAAAAGTCCTGCAAGGTTTTGTGACTGCCCACCAGCACCTCGGTGGCCGGCAGGATGAGCTCGCGGAAGGCGTCCAGGTAGGGCTGCGACTGGTCTTCTTCCAGCCACGACAGGTTGGGCAGGTAGCTGACGAGCGGGATGTCGGTGTAGTCGCTCAGCACTTCGGCCACGGCCGCTACGTTGTCGGCACTGCCCAGGAAGCCCACCTTCCAGCCCGCGATGGTGATGTCTTCCAGGATGGTGCGCGCCTGCTCGGCCACCACGTCGGCGTCGATCTCGTGCTGATCGAAGATGTCGGCCGTGTCGCGCATGACGATGGCCGTGACGATGGGCAGCGCATGCGCGCCCATGGCCGCGATGGTGGCGATGTCACCGCCCAGGCCGCCGGCGCCGCTGGGGTCGCTGGCGTTGAAACACATCACGCAAGCGGGTGGCGGGGGTTCAAGTGCCGGGCCTTCGAGGTCCGCGGCCGGGGTGGGTTCGGGGGTCATGGGGCAGGCCTTGGCGCGGTGTGAGACTGGGGATCGGTACGTTTGAAGGCCCGGGCCGGGTCTGCTTCAAACCTCTAGCGGATTGTGAGGAATGGTGCGTAGGTCCTCACAAATCCTCAAGATTCTCCGGAAATGCGTGGCTACAATCGTGATCCATTGTAGTGAGGTGACTGTCTTACCGTGAGTGAACCCAAGACTTGGATGTGCCTGATCTGCGGCTGGATCTACAGCGAAGCCGATGGCGATCCCGAGCATGGCATTCCAGCCGGCACCGTGTGGGCCGACGTCTCGATGAACTGGACATGCCCCGAGTGTGGTGCGCGCAAGGAAGACTTCGAGATGGTCCAGATCTGACCCCGGCGCCGCAATCTGCGGTGCGCCGAGGGTCTTCGAGGAGAACGGCGCTTGGAGATTCAGGGGCCTCAAACCGGCGCACCGGCAGCAACTGGCGCGAAGGTGCTTGTCATCGATGACAGCAACACCATCCGCCGCAGTGCTGAAATCTTCTTGCGCCAGGGTGGCCACGAAGTGGTGCTGGCCGAAGATGGATTCGACGCATTGGCCAAAGTCAATGATCACGCGCCCGAGCTGATCTTCTGCGACATCCTGATGCCGCGGCTGGATGGCTACCAGACCTGCGCCATCATCAAACGCAACCCACGTTTTGCGCACGTGCCGGTGATCATGCTGTCGTCCAAGGACGGGCTTTTCGACAAGGCACGTGGACGAATGGTCGGCTCCGAGGACTACCTCACCAAACCATTCACCAAAGAGCAGTTGCTGCGTGCCGTCGAAGCTTATCGTCGCGGCGCTGCCTGAAACCCAAGGACCCCACGATGCCGATCCAGAAGATCCTGGTCGTCGACGACTCGAAGACCGAACTGCATCACTTGTCCGACATCCTGGGCAAGCGCGGCTACACCGTGCGCACGGCTGAAAACGGCGAAGAAGCCATGCGCCGGCTCGAAGAAGACAAGTTCCAACTGATTCTGATGGACGTGGTGATGCCGGGTCAGAACGGCTTTCAGCTCACGCGCGCCATCACCCGCGACCCGCGTTTTGCCGACGTGCCAGTGATCATGTGCACCAGCAAGAACCAGGAAACCGACAAGGTCTGGGGCATGCGCCAAGGCGCGCGTGACTACATCGTCAAGCCCGTCAATGCCGACGAGTTGATTGCCAAGATCAAGGCCTTCGACTAGTAGTCCGTTCCGTCAATGAGATTACAAATGAAACTGATGCATTCGTTCGTCAGGCTAGGCGCAAACCACAGCCATAGCTGCAGCTATGGCGCGGATTTGCAACGACGCATGGCGGACGAAGGCGCGATTTCATGTAATCGGTTTGGCGGAACGGACTACTAGATGATGCCCCCAAGCTCGCTGGCGCCTGCTGCCCCCCGGGGGGGCCGTCCGCTGACGGACCGGCGAAGCCGGTTCCGTGGCGGCAAGCTTGGTGAGTCGGCTCCTTCCACGGGCGGGTGCTGAATGGCCAACCGCGAAGCGCTGCGACAGCTGCAAAGCCGGCTTGCCGAGCGACTGCAGGCCGCGCGAACCGAAACGCGCAAGGCTTCGTGGCTGGCCCTTGAATGTGCCGGCCACGGGCTGCTGGTGCCGCTGGCCACGGCGGGCGAGATCTTTCCCGTGGGCACCCTGCTGCCGGTGCCCCACACCAACCCCTGGTTCCTGGGCGTGGCCAATCTGCGGGGCGGTCTGCACGGGGTGGTGGACCTGGCGGCTTTTCTGGGTCTGCGTGCGCCGCTGGCGCGTGATGCCGTGCGTGAACAGGCGCGCCTGCTGGCCTTCAACCCGGGCCTGGGATCACACAGCGCGGTTCTGGTGGACCGCCTGGCCGGCCTGCGCAGCGCCACACAGTTGACAGCCGAGCCGGCGCAGGCTGGGTCGGACGGCGAGGCCGCGACCCCGCTGCGCCCCGCCTTCGCCAGCGCCCGCTGGCTGGACGAACAAGGGCGTGTCTGGCAAGAGATCGACCTTGCCGCGCTGGCCCGCCACGAACAGTTTCTTGCCATCGCCGCGTGATGCGTGGCCGACTTGCCCCAAGCCGCGGCGCCATGCCGTGGACGAGAGATACAGCGATGAAGAGGATGCCATGAGCTTGCTGGACCGCATCAAGGGCGCAGGCCGCGCCAAGCCGGAGGCTGACATTGCCTTGCCTTCGACACCCTTTGACGATATGGCCTCGCCTGCCGGACCGACCGAAGTGACGGTGCGCCTGGGCCAGAGCACGCTGTCACCGGGCAGCCGGGACAGTGGGGATTCGTCCATCATCTCCGAGGCTGCGCCTTCCGAACTGGCGCAAGAGTTCAGCGAAACCCGCATGCCGGGTGCAGGCCCGGACAGCGACACCTTCACCAGTGGCCTGCCCATCATCGGCACCTGGCCGCTGGCCCGGCAACAGCGGGCGCTGGTCATCACCGCCGGCGTGGGCCTGGCGGGTATCTTGTTGACGGTATTGCTGGTGCTGCTGTCCGGCAGCAGCGGTTCGCGCCAGGTGGCGGCGGCCGGGCAGGCCACCACGCAGTCGCAACGGCTGGCCAAGTCGGTGTCGCAGGCCCTGGTGGGCAGCGCGGCGGCTTTTCCGGAGGTGAAAGACAGCATCGACGTGCTGGCCGCCAACGTGCGCAGCCTGAAGACCGGCGAAGGCGACGTGCCTGCAGCACCCGCCGACCTGCAGGATCAACTGGACGTGCTGGTGCCCCTGGTGGACCGTGCCGAGAAAAACGCCGCCGTCGTGCTGAGCCAGCAAAAGACGCTGACGCAGGTGGGCCAGGCTTTGCGCGCCATCAACCGCCAGAGTGCCGACTTGCTGGAAACAGCCGAGACCGTGTCCGCGCTCAAGCTGCAAAGTGGTGCCTCGGCTGCCGAACTGTCAGCCGTGGGCCAGCTGGTGATGCTGACGCAGCGCATCGGCAAAAGCGCCAACGAATTCCTGACCAGCGAAGGTGTCAGCGCCGAAGCCGTGTTCCTGCTGGGCAAGGACCTGAACTCCTTCAAGGAAATTGCGCAGGGCGTGATCGCTGGCAATGCCGAGCTGCGCCTGCCCGGCACGCGCGACCCGCAAGTGCGCGAGAAGCTGCAGCAACTGCTCACGCAGTACGAACAGACACGCACCGAGGCCAGCGCCATTCTGGGCAACCTGCAGGGGCTGGTGGCCGCGCGTGAGGCACAGACTGCCATCGTGGCCGACTCCGAGCCCTTGCGCCTGGGCCTGGACAAGCTGCAGACCGCCTTGACCGCCACCACCGGTTTTGGCGGTGGCCGGCTGTTTCTGGGTCTGCTGTCGGCCTTGCTGCTGATCGCTGGCGCGCTGGGCCTGTTCCGCCTGTTCGTGACGGACCAGAACACACGGATGCGGTCGGCAGACGTGCAGCGCCAGGAAGCCGAACGCCAAGAGCAGGAAGCCAAGCGTGTCAACGACGCCAACCAGGCCGCCATCTTGCGATTGATGAACGAACTGCAGACGGTGGCTGAAGGCGACCTGACGCAGCAGGCCACGGTGACCGAAGACATCACCGGCGCCATCGCCGACTCGGTGAACTACACGGTGGAAGAACTGCGCTCGCTGGTCGAGCAGGTGCAGACCACGGTGGGCCGCGTCACCGAAACCACGGCGCAGGTTGAAAACACGTCGACCGAACTGCTGGCCGCGTCCACCGAGCAGCTGCGCGAGATTCGCGACACCGGCGAAGAAGTGCTGCAGATGGCCGGCCGCATCAACGACGTGTCGGCGCAGGCGCAAGAAACCGCCAGCGTGGCGCGCCAGTCGCTGAAGGCCTCAGAGACAGGCCTGGCGGCGGTGAACAACGCCATCGGCGGCATGAACTCCATCCGCGACCAGATCCAGGACACCTCCAAGCGCATCAAGCGGCTGGGCGAAAGTTCGCAGGAGATCGGCGAAATCACCGAGCTGATCTCGGACATCACCGAGCAGACCAACGTGCTGGCACTGAACGCCGCCATCCAGGCCGCGTCCGCCGGTGAAGCCGGTCGCGGTTTCAGCGTGGTGGCCGAAGAAGTGCAGCGGCTGGCTGAACGCTCGGCCGATGCCACGCGCCAGATTGCGGCCATCGTGCGCACCATTCAAACCGACACCCAGGACGCCGTGGGCGCCATGGAGCGCAGCACGCAGGGTGTGGTGGAAGGGGCGCGGCTGTCAGACGCCGCCGGCGCCGCGCTGGCCGACATCGACCGCGTCACGCGCGAGCTGTCGGACCTGATCGCGCGCATCTCGGCCGAAGCGCTGAAAGAAGCGCAGTCGGCCAACGTGGTGGCGGCCAACATCCAGCACATCTTTGCCGTGACCGAGCAGACCTCGGAAGGCACACGTTCGACGGCGCAGATGGTGCGTGAGCTGTCGCGCAGCGCCGAAGAACTGAAGACCTCGGTCTCGCGCTTCAAGATCAGTTGAACGCGGCAGCGAACCGCCCCCAAGCGATGCAGGACACCATGGACACCGAGACCGCCGCATTCAACGGCCTTCCTGGCGACGACCTCAGCGCGCTGGCCTGGGTGCATGGCGAACTGCGCCGTTCGCTGGAGACGGCCCACAAGGCGCTGCGGCGCTACCTCAAGGAGGCCGAGGCTGCCATCGGCGGCGACTTGGACGTTGTTGATCCTTCGGTGCTGAGGGGTGCCCGCACCCAGCTGCACCAGGGCGTGGGCGCGCTGGAACTGGTGGGCCTGCCCGCAGTGGCCGACGTGTTGCGGGCCAGCGAAAGTGCGGTCCAGCGCATGGTCAGCAAGCCGGCGCTGGTCAACGCCCAGGCCGTCGAGGTCATCGAGCGTGTGTCCTTCGCGCTGCTGGACTACCTGGCGCGTTTGCTGGCGCGCAAGCCGGTGTCGCCGGTCATGCTGTTCCCGCAGTACCGCGCCGCGTTGCAGCTGGCGGGCGCCGACCGCGTGCATCCGGCCGACCTGTGGAAGGTCGATTTCCAGTGGCTGGAAATGCCGCAGGATGGACGTGCCACACCCCGTGCTGCCGACGACGAAGCCCGCGGTGCCATGGAAACCGAGGTGCTGGCGCTGATGCGCGAGCCCAGCCGCGCGGCCCTGTCACGCATCAGCGACCTGTGCGCCGATCTGGCCGCAGGCGCGCGCCTGAAACAGGGCGGCGCTGGCCTGGGCACGGTGTGGCAATTGGCGGCGGCGGTGTTCGAAGCCCAGGCCTGTGGTCTGCTGAGCGCCGATGTCTACAGCAAGCGCCTGGCGTCGCGGCTGTTGGCGCAGCTGCGCAGCACGGTGCGCGGCCAGCCCGAGCCTTCGGTGCGGCTGGCCCAAGACTTGCTGTTTTTCTGCAGCCATTCCCGGGTGCCGGCCGATGCCGCCAACGCACCGCGTCTTCACGCCGTGCGCAGCACGTGGCGCCTGCAAGACCACCCGGTGGCGGACTACGAAACACCTCGCCTGGGGCGCTTCGATCCTTCGCACCTGCTGCTCGCGCGCAAGCGTGTGGCCGCAGCCAAGGACGCCTGGTCGGCCGTGGCCGGCGGCGAACAACACCGCATCACCGGCCTGCCCGAACAGTTTGCGCTGGTGGGTGAGTCGCTGCAACGCCTGTTCCCAAGCGGTGAAGTGTTGGCCCAGTCGCTGCAAGCCACCGTGGCGATGACCGTCAGCTCGGGCCAGTCGCCGCCCGCGTCGCTGGCCATGGAAGTGGCCACCGGCATCCTGTACCTGGACGCGTCGCTTGAAGACGGCGAGCTGGACCAGCCTGAGTTGGGCGAACGCATCAAGCACCTGTCCAACCGCATCGACAGGGTGCGCCAGGGTGGCGATCCGCAGCCGCTGGACATCTGGATGGAGGAGCTGTATCGCCGCGTCAGCGACCGCCAGACGATGGGCAGCGTGGTGCAGGAACTGCGCGCCTCGCTGTCCGAGGTTGAAAAGCAGATCGATCACTATTTCCGCAACCCGGCCGAGCGCCAGGTGCTGATCCCGGTGCCGGCGCAGCTGTCGTCGATGCGCGGCGTGCTGTCGGTGCTGGGCATGGACCAGGCCTCGGCCGCAGCGCTGTTCATGCGCGACGACGTGGATGCCTTGGCGCAGACCGAAGTCGACCCGCAGCGTGCCATCCAGACCGGCACCTTCGACCGCCTGGCCGACAACCTGGGCGCCCTGAGCTTTTTGATCGACATGCTCAGCGTGCAGCCGCAGTTGGCCAAGTCGCTGTTCCGTTTTGACCCCGAGACCGGCTTGCTGACGGCGGTGATGGGCCAGTCCGAACGGGTGTCGGCCTTTGCCCAGCTGGACGACGCCGAGCCAGGGGCAAAAGCCGCCGCGGCTGTCGCGGGCAACACCGCACCACTGCTGGTGCAACTGCAGGCACTGGGTGCCGCGGCCGCGCAAGCGCAAGTCAGCGACGCCGAACTGGCACGCGACGCCGAAAGGCTGGCCCAGCAAGCGCTGGCCGCCGACCAGCCCGAACTGGCGCGCCTGCTGGCCAGCGCCCATCGCGGCCTGCGCGACGCCGCTGCCGACCCGCAGGCCCGCCTGACGCTGCGTGCCGAGCTGAGCGCCGCTGTTGCTGGCCTGGGCGCCGTGGCGCCAGAGGCCGTTGCACCCAGCGCACCGGTGCCGCCGCCCAAGCCCGCGCCGCAAGGCGGCACAGGCCTGGAAGACGACCCGGAGATGCGCGACATCTTCATCGAAGAAGCACGCGAGGTCGTGGCCGACGCCACTGCCGCGGTCGAGCGCCTGCACACCGCGCCCGAGAGCTCACAAGACATGACTACCGTGCGGCGTGCCTTCCATACCTTGAAGGGCAGTTCGCGCATGTTGGGCCTGCGCGACTTTGGTGAAGCCGCCTGGGCCTGCGAGCAGCTTTTCAATGCCCGGCTGGCCCAAGCGCCGCACATGGACCCGCCCTTGCGGCTGTGCACCTCCGAAGCCCTGGCCTACATGGGCAGCTGGGTGGAGGCCATTGCCGGCGGCCGCAACGACGGTCATCAAGCCACGGCCGTGGCACGCTCGGCCGACGCCCTGCGCCTGGAAGGCGCACGGGTGGCCATCGAGCTGCCGAGCTTGGTTGCGCAAGATCAGACCGTGCAGTTCGCCGTGCCTGCGGCCGTGGTGCCCGAAGACACCACCATCATCCTGGCCCGGCCGCTGGCTCCGGCGGGCGAGACCACGGTGTCGCTGGTGCGCACCGAGCGGCTGGACGACGGCCCGACGATCATCATGCCCAGGGTGCCACTGGTGGTTGAGCCCGAGGCAGTGCCTGAGCCTTCGCCTGCGCCTGCGCCCGAAGCAGAGAGATTGCCGGTGCCGGAGGTGGTGCCCGAGCCGGCTGCCGAAGCCATCGAAGAGTTCTCGGTGTCGACGTTTGACGCACCCGCGGCGGCCTTCGAAGTGCAGCCGCCTGCCGAGTCGGTGGGCGAAGCGGCCGATGAGGTGCCGGCAGATGAGTCGCTGGCAGAGCCCGTCACCAAGCTGCTGCCCTTTGCATCCACGCTGGTCGAAGACCCGGGCCACGATCCGCTGCACGATCCATCTGCACCGGCGCCGCCAGAGCCGGACTTTCTGCTGTCCCTGGCCGACCTGGACGAAGAACCTGCGCCGCGTGTGGTGGCCGACGTGCAGCCCCTGGCGCAGCGCATCCCCGAATTGCCCAGCGCGGCCGACCTGGATCTCAGGCAGCCGGGGACGCCCGCTGTGCCGCTGGCCAGCGTTTCCACGCCAGTCGATGACGACCTGAGCTTCGAGCTGGACCTGGGCGACTTCAACGAACCGGCGCCGTCAGGCGCCAGCGCCCACGCGGCGCCCACCGCAGCCACGGATCTGGCGCTGGACGCCCCCGACCTGCTGCTGGAAGGTGACACACCGACCGTGCCCGCAGGCGGGGTCGAATCGCTGGAAATCGACTTCGACGAGCTGGGCGACATCTTTGCCGACGCGCCCACCGATGCGGTGTCCCAGCAGGGTCACGCGCCGGTCGTCGAGGCGGTGGACGTGGACAGCGGTGCGGGTGCCCACGCTGGCACGGACGTTGATGCGGACGTTGATGCGGACATTGATGCGGAAGCTGGTGCGGAAGCTGGTGCGCAGGCTGAAGCGCAGACCGACACCGACGCCGACGCCGACGAGCAGGTCAAGGTCATCGGGCCGCTGCGCATCAGCATCCCGCTGTTCAACATCTACCTCAACGAAGCCGACGAGCTGTCCAGGCGTCTGGTGGCCGAGCTGGGTGAGTGGGCACTCGAAGCCGACCGCCACCCGGTGTCGGACACGGCCGTGGTGCTGGCGCATTCGTTGGCGGGCAGTTCTGCCACCGTGGGTTATGCCGAGCTGTCGGCGCTGGCCCGGTCGCTGGAACATGCGCTGATGCGGTCCGCCTCGGCGGGTCACGGGCGGCCTGGCGAAGCGCAGCTGTTTGCCGATGTGGCCGAAGAGATCCGCCGCCTGCTGCACCAGTTTGCCGCCGGTTTCCTGCGGCCCGTGGACGATTCACTGACCGAGCAGCTGGCCGCGCACGAGCGCTTGCCCGTCGCCAGTGCCGACGTGCTGGCCGCCCTCGAGCCGGCAGCCGGATACGAAGCGCCCGACTACGGCGCGTCGCAGCCGGCGTTGCTGGAGCGTGGTGCCATCGACGGCGTCACCGACGACGACGCGTCCTTCGCACTGTACGACGACATCGACGCCGTCGATGCGATCGACACCGAGCTGTTCCCGATCTTCGAAGAAGAAGCCGAAGAGCTGTTGCCGCAGCTGCAAGGCCGCTTGCGCGAATGGCACGACCACCCGGGCAACCCCGGCGCTCCGGCGGCCTGCATGCGCACGCTGCACACCTTCAAGGGCGGTGCGCGTCTGGCCGGCGCCATGCGCCTGGGCGAGATGGCGCACCTGCTGGAGTCCGAGATTGAACACCTCAGCGCCCAGGACAGCCCGCAGGCGGCGCAGGTTGAACCGCTGCTGGCCCGCGCTGATGCGATGGTCATGGCGTTTGAGGCTTTGCGTCGCCGGCCAGCGATGCCAGTCGCTGCGCCCGCTGCGCCATCCGCCCTTGCGCCTGTCGAACCTGTGGTCGCGCCGCTCGAGGCGGCCGCGCTTGAAGTTGATCTGCTCTTTGCAGAGCCTGCAGCCGCAGCATCGTTCGATGAAGTGGCCGTCTCGCCGGCTGAGACCACCGCATTGCCCGTTGCCGAAGTGGCCGACGACCTGCCTGCCTTGGCCGATCCTGCGGCCGCGCGTGAGCCTGAGCCCGAGCCCGAGCCCGTGCCCGTGCTGGACATCGATTTCGACGTCGATCCCGGGTCCGCTCCGGCGGTAGCTCCTGTCGCGCCTGTGGTCCTGGAGCCCATCGACTGGGGCCGTTTTTCCTACGGCACCGTCGCTGTGCCTGCAAGCACCACGGCCGATCGAGGCATCGGTGGCCAAGGCGCGGCCGTGCGGGTGCGCGCGGCGCTGCTGGACCGCCTGGTCAACAACGCGGGCGAGGTCAGCATCACCCGTTCGCGCATCGACAGCAACGTGCGGCTGCTGCAGGGTTCGCTGGGTGAACTGACCGAAAGCCTGGAACGCATGCGGCGCCAGTTGCGTGACATCGAAGTGCAGGCCGAGACCCAGATCAGCAGTCGGCTGGAAGCCGCCAAGGCTTCGTCGCAGACCTTCGACCCGCTCGAGATGGACCGCTTCACGCGTTTCCAGGAGCTGACCCGTTTCATGGCCGAATCGGTCAACGATGTGGCCACTCTGCAGCGCAGCCTGCAGCGCACGCTGCAGTCGGCAGAAGACGAACTGGCGGCGCAGGCGCGGTTGACGCGCGAGCTGCAGGACGACCTGTTGCGCACACGCATGGTCGAATTCGAAAGCATGGCCGATCGCCTGTACCGCACCGTGCGCCAGGCCGCACGCGACACCGCCAAGCAGGTGCGGCTGGACATCGTGGGCGGTGGTATCGAAATCGACCGTGGTGTACTGGAACGCATGGTCGGTTCCTTCGAGCACCTGCTGCGCAACAGCGTGGCGCACGGCGTGGAAACAGCCGCCGAACGTGAACGTGCAGGCAAGGCGGCGGGTGGCCTGATCACGGTCACGGTGGCGCAGTCGGGCAACGAAGTGGCGGTGGAGTTTGCCGACGACGGGGCCGGCCTGGACCTGGGACGCATCCGCCAACGTGGCATCGAACGCGGCCTGCTCGCGCCCGACTCGCAGCCCAGCGACGCCGATCTGTCGCAGCTGATTTTCGCGCCTGGTTTCAGCACCGCAGAAGCGGTGACCGAACTGGCGGGCCGTGGGGTCGGTCTGGACGTGGTGCGCGCCGAAGTCAACGCCATGGGCGGGCGCATCGAGACCCACAGCGACGCGGGCCGCGGCAGCCGCTTCAGGCTGCTGCTGCCGCTGACCACCGCCGTCACGCAGGTGGTGATGCTGCGCTGTGCCGACACCACCGTGGCCGTGCCGTCGCCGCTGATCGAGGTGGTGCGGCGGGTGCCCACGGCCGAGGTGGAGCAGGCTTATGCGGACGGCCACCTCAACTTCGGCGGCGAAGCCGTGCCCTTCTTCTGGTTGGCGTCGCTGCTGCAGGTGGGTTCTCGCGGACCGGACAAGGGCCGCAACCAAAGCGTTGTCATCGTGCGCAGTGCGGCGCAACGCGTCGCGGTGCACGTGGACGAAGTGGTGGGCAACCAGGAAGTGGTGGTCAAGAATGTCGGCCCGCAGCTGTCGCGCCTGCCCGGTTTGGCCGGTGTGACGCTGTTGCCATCCGGTGCCGTGGCCCTGATCTACAACCCGGTGGCGCTGGCCACGGTGTATGCAGAGACCGCACGCGGCCTGGCTCGGTCAGCGGCAGCTGCCTTGCTGAAGACCTCAACCACGTCGACGCTCACCGCCCCAGCGGCCAGCGTGTCGCCCATGGTGCTGGTCGTGGACGACTCGCTCACCGTGCGCCGCGTCACGCAGCGTTTGCTGGTGCGCGAAGGCTACCGCGTGGTCACCGCCAAGGACGGGCTGGACGCGCTGGAGCGGCTGGCCGAAGAGCGACCCTCGGTTCTGCTGTCGGACATCGAGATGCCGCGCATGGACGGGTTTGATCTGGTGCGCAATGTGCGCGCCGACGCCAAGCTGCGGGGCCTGCCGGTGATCATGATCACCTCGCGCATTGCGCAGAAGCACCGCGACTACGCTGCCGAGTTGGGTGTCGATCACTACCTGGGCAAACCGTACTCCGAAGAAGAGCTGCTTTCGCTGGTGGCCGGCTACGTCAGCGCCCAGGCTGCAGTTTCTGCAGCCTGATGACGTTCGGTGACGATGTGTTGCCCATAGCCGGAGTGTCCGGTCAGCCACTGCCAGCACTTGTCGAGGGGCCATGTCCAGCGTCGTAGAGCACCTGGCCGACTTGACCGGCTATCGCGATCGGGATGTCCTTGATGTGACCCTGGTGGGCGCGTTCAAGGACCTGTTGCGCCCGCAGGCCGTGGCCATCTACCGCTGTGTGGGTGAGGCAGAAGAGCAGCGCTGGCTCACCCGCGCGCGGCTGGCGCCGGGCGACAACACGGCCACAGCCGACCCCTTGTGGACAGACCCCGCCACAATGCCGCGCCTGGCCGACCATGCCGACCGCCATGCCTGCCTGCAGCGCCACGAGGCCGTTACGGTAGACGGCACGCCGGCCATGTCCTACTTTCCACTGGCCACCGACCGTGAGCCCGTGGGCGTTCTTGAACTGCAGACCGCGCTGCCGCTGTCCCATGAAGAGGTGCGGCTGGTGTGCAGCATCTTGCGCATCTACCGCAACTTCCAGGGCCTGCTGGATTACAGCGAGCGCGACACGCTTACCGGCTTGCTGAACCGCAAGACCTTTGACGAGAGCTTCCTGCGTGTGGCCGCGCAGCCGCCGTTGTCGGCCAACCAACAGCGTGGTGAAGTGCGCCGGCTGGGGCCCACAGGCGGGTCGTGGCTGGGCCTGATCGACATCGACCACTTCAAGCGCGTGAACGACGGCCACGGCCACCTCATCGGTGACGAGGTGCTGCTGCTGCTGTCGCGCCTGATGCGCACCAATTTTCGTTTTCACGACCACCTGTACCGCTTTGGTGGCGAAGAGTTTGTGGTGCTGATGCGCTGCGGCAGCCCCGCTGACGCGGCGCAGGCCTTCGAAAGGCTGCGCATCAATGTCGAGCGCTATGCTTTTCCGCAAGTGGGGCGGATCACGGTCAGCGCGGGCTTCACCGAACTGCGGCCGGGCGATTCACCCAGCAGCGCCTTCGAACGTGCCGACAAGGCTGTTTACTACGCCAAAGAAAACGGCCGCAACCAAGTGGCGCACCACGCCCACCTGGTGGCCACCGGCAAGTTGAGCGAAGAAACGCACGACGCCGGGGACGTGGAGTTTTTCTAGGCCAGGTCCAGTGTGGCCATGCCGGGAAAACCCCAATCCCGTGTCGGCTAAAACAAACGTTTGATTCATGCCCTAGCATCGGGGCATGTCGATACCGATTCAGCCCAATCCCTTGCAGGAGCCCGCGCCAGACGCGGGCAAGCCGAGCGAAGACGCACGTGCCCGGCTGCTGCAGGCGGGTCTGCATCTGTTTGCCCAGCAGGGTTACAGCAAAACCAGCACGCGTGAACTGGCCGAGGCGGCCAGTGTCAACGTCGCGTCCATCAGCTACTATTTCGGCGACAAGGCGGGCCTTTACCGCGCCGTGTTCATCGAGCCCATGGGCTCGCCAGAAGCTGACCTGGCACGATTCAACGGCACAGACCTGACGTTGACGCAAGCGCTGCGTGGCTTTTACGACAGCTTTCTGGAACCCCTGCGACGCGGTGACGAAGCGCGCCTGTGCATGAAGCTGCACTTCCGCGAAATGCTCGAACCCACGGGCCTTTGCGAGTTGGGCATCACCGACGGCATCCGGCCCCTGCACGACGCCCTGCTGGACCAGCTGTGCCGCCACTTCAAGTTGAAGGGCCCCGACACCGACTTGCAGCGCCTGGCCATCTGCCTGGCCGGCCTGGGTGTGCACATGCACGTGGGCCGCGACATCAGCGACGCGCTGGTGCCGGGCATCAACGACGGTGCGCAGGCCCTGGACACCTGGTCCGAACGGCTGGTGCTGTTCGGACTGGCCATGGTGCGCGCCGAAGCCGCGCGCCGCGGCATGGACTCAGCTGGACTGGACTGAACGATGAACAGAACCGCCTGCGCAATGACCACCTGGGCCTCAGCCGCCTTGCTGTCGGCCTGCGCCACCGCGCCCGACACACCACCTGCACCTTCGAGCCCGGGCCTGGCGGCCGCCTGGCAGGCACCTCTGCCTCACGGTGGCGCCACGGCAGACCTGGCCCTGTGGTGGGCCCGTTTCAACGACCCCCTGCTGCTGCCTTTGCAAGACGCTGCACAGAAGGCCAGCCCCAGCCTGGCCAGCGCCAGCGCGCGCATCGAACGTGCGCGCGCTTCTCGCGTGGCCGCTGGCGCAGTCGGTGCGCCGCAACTGAACGCCGTGGCCAGCGCCAGCGCGTCGCGCCAGACACCGGGCCAGCCCACGGCGCAGCTGGCCAGCCTGGGCTTGCAGGCGGGCTGGGAACTGGACTTGTTCGGCGCCATCGCCGCCGGTCGCCAGGCCGCGCAAGCCCGGTTTGAAGGCGCCCAGGCCGGCTGGCACGAGGCCCGTGTGTCGGTGGCGGCCGAGGTGGCCACCAGCTACACCGCCTTGCGCGCCTGCGAGGCCCAGCTGGCGCAGGCCAGGCTGGACGCCGGTTCACGCGCAGAAACGGCCAGCCTCACCGACCAGAGCGCGCGTGCCGGTTTCACCGCCCCGGCCGATGCGGCACTGGCCCGTGCCGGTGCTGCACAGTCGCGTGGCCAGGTACTGAGCCAGCAGGCACAGTGCGACACGTTGATCAAAGGCCTGGTGGAGATCACCGACCTGCCCGAACCCGACCTGCGCCAGCGCCTGGCAGCCGGCGCCGGGCTTTTGCCGCAACCGGCCGCGCTGTGGCTGACGGCCTTGCCCGCAGGGCTGTTGGCGCAGCGCCCCGACTTGGCCGAAGCAGCGCGCGCCGTGGTGGCCGCGGCTGCGGACCGATCACAAAGCCTGGCGCGCGAGCGGCCGCAGGTCAGCCTGTCCGGCTTGCTGGCCGGCGCCAGCTTGCGCAGCGGCGGCGTCAGCAGCAACGGCCCGGTCTGGTCCATCGGCCCGGTGGTGGTGAGCCTGCCGATCTTCGACGGTGGCGCCCGTGCGGCCAACACGGCCGCCGCGCGCGCCAGTTATGACGAAGCCGTGGCGCTGTATGGCGCGCAACTGCGGCGCGCAGTGCGCGAGGTGGAAACCGCGCTCGTGGCGCTGGATTCCACGGCACAGCGTGAAGTGGATGCCTTGTCCGCCGCGCGGGACTTTGAAGCCTCGCTGGTGGCCACGCAGGCGCGTCAGAGAGGCGGCCTGGCCAGCCTGTTTGACCTTGAAGCCGCGCGCCGCAACGCCGTGCAGGCCCAGAGCACACTGATTGAACTCAAGCGCGAACGGGTGACGGCCTGGATCGCCCTGTACCGCGCACTGGGTGGCGGCTGGTCCGCCACCGAACTGGTTACCCAGTCTGCCGCTGCCCGACCTGGAAACAAAACTCGACCATGATCCATCTCCCAACTTTGAGCAAACGCACCCGCGTCGTTGCCGCAGCGGCCTTGCTGGCCGGCGGCGCCGGTCTGGCGCTGCTGGCCAACACGGCCGTGAACGAGGCCGACGACAAGGTGGCCAAGCCTGCCGCCGCAACGTCCGCGACCAAGGCAGCGTTGACCGTCACCACGACCTTGCCGGTGCGCAGCAGCCTGGCGACTGCGCTGTCAGCCAACGGCAACATCGCGCCGTGGCAGGAAGCCATCGTCGGCGCCGAGAGCAACGGCATGCGGCTGGCCGAGGTGCGTGTCAACGTGGGCGATGTCGTCAAGCGTGGCCAGGTGCTGGCCACCTTTGTGTCGGACATGGCGCAGGCTGATCTGGCGCAAGGCAAGGCCACAGTGGCCGAAGCCGAAGCCACGCTGGCCGACGCCAGCGCCAACGCCCAGCGCGCCCGCGACCTGCAGGCCAGCGGTGCGCTCAGCGCCCAGCAGATCAACCAGTTGCTGACCGCAGAACGCACTGCTCAGGCGCGACTGGATGCGCTGCGCGCCGGCGCCAAGGTGCAACAGCTGCGCCTGGCGCAGACGCAGGTGCTGGCGCCCGACAGCGGGGTCATCAGTGCACGCAGCGCCACCGTGGGCGCGGTGGTGCCGGCGGGCATGGAGCTGTTCCGCCTGATCCGGCAGGGCCGCCTGGAGTGGCGAGCCGAAGTGGTGGCCAGCGAGTTGGCGCAGATCAAGCCCGGCCAGACCGTGCGTGTGGAAGCTGCGGGCGGCGCAGCCGTGGCCGGCAAGGTCCGCATGGTGGCGCCGACCGTGGACGCGGCCACGCGCAACGGCATCGTCTATGTGGACCTGCCTCAGCCCGGGGTCATCAAGGCGGGCATGTTTGCGCGCGGCGACTTCGAAACCGGCAGCTCCAGCGCGCTGACGCTGCCACAGAGCGCGGTGCTGCTGCGCGATGGCTTCAGCTACGTCTACCGCGTCGGCGCCGATGACAAGGTCGCACAAACCAAGGTGGCTGTGGGCCGCCGTGTGGGGGACCGCATCGAGATCACTGGCGGCCTGGACAACACCGCGCGCGTGGTGGCCAGTGGTGCCGGTTTCCTGGCCGATGGCGACACCGTGCGGGTGGTGGACACCCCCATGAAGCCCGTGAATACGGCCGTCGCCAAGTGAAGCGGAGCCAGCAGCCATGAACGTTTCGACCTGGTGCATCAAGAACCCGATTCCCGCGGTGATGCTGTTTGTGATGTTGACGCTGGCCGGCGTGATGGGCTTCAAGTCCATGAAGATCCAGCAGTTCCCCGACATCGACCTGCCCACCATCAACATCACTGCCAGCCTGCCCGGCACCGCGCCGGCGCAGATGGAAACCGAGGTCGCGCGCAAGATCGAAAACGCGGTCGCTTCGCTGCAGAACGTCAAGAACATCTACACCAAGGTGCAAGACGGCGTGGCCATCGTGACGGTGGAATTCCGCCTGGAAAAGCCCACGCAGGAAGCGCTGGACGACGTGCGGTCGGCCGTGGCCCGGGTGCGCAGCGACCTGCCGGCCGACCTGCGCGACCCCACCATCAGCAAGCTCGACCTGGCGGGCGCGCCGATCCTCACCTACACGGTGGCCAGCACGCGCATGGACGACGAAGCGCTGAGCTGGTTTGTCGACAACCAGGTCACCAAGGTGATGCTGGCGGTGCGCGGCGTGGGCAGTGTGGCCCGTGTGGGTGGCGTCACGCGCGAAGTGCGCGTCGAAGTGGACCCGGCGCGCCTGCTGGCGCTGAACGCCAGCGCGGCCGACATCTCACGCCAGCTGCGCGCCGTGCAGCAGGACGCGGCCGGCGGCCGCGCCGACGTGGGCGGCATCGAACAGAGCGTGCGCACCATCGCCACCGTGCAGAGTGCGGCCGAACTGGCGCGGCTGGAAGTGGCGCTCAGCGACGGCCGCCGCATCCGCCTGGACCAGGTGGCCACCGTCAGCGACACCGTGGCCGAGCGCCGCAGCGGTGCGCTGCTCAACGGCAAGCCGGTGGTGGGTTTCGAGATCGTGCGCAGCCGCGGCGCCGGTGAAACCGATGTCGCCGAGGGTGTGCGTGCGGCGCTGGACAAGCTGCGTGCAGAACACCCCGACGTGACGGTGACCGAGGCCTTCAACTTCGTCGACCCGGTGGTCGAAAACTACGAGGGCA
>Ga0105048_10004532_pt1 | contig 22589 bp, 22 predicted proteins | sample MAT05_FD_78382 | JGI IMG/M metagenome (GOLD analysis project Ga0105048, IMG submission 78382) | Freshwater microbial communities from Lake Fryxell liftoff mats and glacier meltwater in Antarctica - MAT-05 | ecosystem: Environmental > Aquatic > Freshwater > Ice > Liftoff microbial mat | place...
ACCTCGACTGAACCAATCTGTTTCATGCGTTTCTTGCCTTCTTTTTGTTTTTCAAGCAGTTTGCGTTTGCGCGAAATGTCGCCGCCATAACACTTGGCAATCACGTTTTTGCGCAACGCTTTGATGGTTTCACGGGCGATCACGTTGGCGCCGATGGCCGCCTGAATCGCCACGTCATACATCTGGCGTGAAATCACTTCACGCATCTTGCTCACTACCGCGCGGCCGCGGTACACCGACTGCGAACGGTGCACGATGATCGACAGCGCATCGACCTTCTCGCCATTGAGCAAGATATCAACCTTGACCACGTCGGCGGTGCGGTACTCCTTGAACTCATAGTCCATCGACGCGTAGCCGCGCGAAACACTCTTGAGCTTGTCGAAAAAGTCCATCACGATCTCGCCTAGCGGCATGTCGTAGGTCAGCACCACCTGGCGGCCCTTGTAGGCCATGTTCAACTGCAGACCACGCTTCTGGTTGGCCAGCGTCATCACCGGGCCGACATACTCCTGCGGCATGTACAGGTGCACGGTCACGATAGGTTCGCGGATTTCTTCCAGGCGGCCCTGATCGGGCATCTTGGAGGGGTTTTCAACCATCTTCACCGTGCCATCGGCCTGCACCACCTGGTAGACCACGCTGGGTGCGGGGTGATCAGGTCCTGGTCAAACTCGCGCTCCAGGCGCTCTTGCACAATTTCCATGTGCAACAAGCCCAAAAAGCCGCAGCGAAAGCCAAAACCCAGCGCTTGTGACACTTCTGGCTCGTAATGCAGCGACGCATCGTTCAATTTGAGCTTTTCCAGGCTGTCACGCAGGCCCTCGTACTGATTCGCTTCAGTGGGATACAGCCCGGCAAACACCTGCGGCTGGATTTCCTTGAAACCTGGCAATGGCTCGGTGGCCGTGGCTGCCGCACCACCGGTGCCGGGGCGGATCAGGGTGATGGTGTCGCCCACTTTGGCGGCCTGTAATTCACGGATACCCGCAATGATGTAACCCACCTCGCCAGCTTCCAGCGACTCACGCGGTTGGTTGGCGGGGGTGAATACGCCCAGGTTGTCGGCGTTGTAGGTGGTGCCGGTGGCCATCATTTTGATGCGCTCACCCTTGGCCAAGCGGCCATCGACCACGCGCACCAACATCACCACACCAACATAGCTGTCAAACCAGCTATCGATGATCATGGCGCGCAAAGCGGCCTTGGGGTTGCCTTTGGGCGCCGGGATGCGCGCCACCACGGCCTCCAGGATCTCATCGATGCCCATGCCGGTCTTGGCCGAGCAGGCAATCGCGTCAGACGCATCGATACCGATCACGTCCTCGACCTCAGAGCGGGCGCTTTCCGGGTCGGCGTTGGGCAGGTCCATTTTGTTCAGCACCGGCACCACTTCCACCCCCAAATCCAGTGCGGTATAGCAGTTGGCCACGGTTTGTGCTTCCACGCCCTGGCTGGCGTCCACCACCAGCAGCGCGCCTTCGCAGGCGGACAGCGAGCGGCTCACTTCATAAGAAAAGTCCACATGGCCGGGGGTGTCGATCAGGTTCAGGTTGTAGGTCTGGCCGTCTTTCGCCTTGTACTGGAGCGCGGCGGTTTGTGCCTTGATGGTGATGCCACGCTCTTTCTCGATGTCCATCGAGTCCAGCACCTGGGCTTGCATCTCACGCTCTTGCAACCCGCCGCAGCGCTGGATCAGCCGGTCGGCCAGCGTTGACTTGCCATGGTCAATATGGGCAATGATGGAGAAGTTTCTGATGTGATTCATCGGGTAGGTCTAACGCAGGAGGTGCAGCAACTGCTGCATAAAAAGGGCGCACGCCCGGGGGGTGCGCCCAATTCAGAATCGGCTGGTAGCTGCCAGCCAGAACAGCCGATTGTAATTGGCTTGTCTAACCAGGCCTTAGCGCGTCGGCCTGACAAAGACAAACTGAGCCATGTCGTCCCGGTAAACCAGCAAAGCGACTGACTTGGCCTTATCAAGCTTGACGAGCGCCGCCTCAAAGGTTTTCAGGTCCGGCGTTGCCGTATTGCCCACCTGGGTGATGACATCACCTTCACGCAAACCGGCGTTGGCGGCTGCATCAGCTACCGACGTCACGGTCACCCCACCTTTGATGCGAAGCTCTGTTTTTTTGGCCTCGCTCAGCTCACCCACCACCAGCCCCAGCGCTTGCGCAGCAGCAGAGCCTTTGGGTTTGACCGGCTTGTCAGACGCCTTGGCAACCGGTTTGTCGGATGGGATTTCAGCAATCATCACCGTCAGGTCTTTGGTCGCCCCCCGGCGAAACACGGTTAGGGTGCTCTTGGTGCCGGGTTTGACAGCGCCGACCATGCGCGGCAAGTCGGATGACTTTTCCACCGCTTTTCCGTCAAACTTGACGATGATGTCGCCGGCCTCCACACCCGCCTTGTCAGCGGGCGCGCCCTCTTCCACGGCACGCACCAGCGCACCTTGGGCCTTGCCCAAGCCAATGGATTCGGCCACCTCTTTCGAGACACGGTCAATCTGCACACCAATGCGCCCACGCGTGACCTTGCCAGTGGCGCGCAGCTGCTCACTGACCCGCACCGCCTCGTCCATCGGGATGGAGAACGAAATACCCATGGAGCCGCCCGAGCGAGAGTAAATCTGGCTGTTGATGCCGACCACTTCACCGCGCATATTGATCAGTGGGCCGCCTGAATTGCCGGGGTTGATGGCCACGTCGGTCTGAATAAAGGGCAGGTAGTCGCCGGTATCGCGCTGCTTGGCACTGACGATGCCGGCTGTCACCGTGTTTTCCAGGCCAAAGGGGGAGCCAATCGCCACCACCCATTCACCCACCCGCAGGCGGCCAACATCGCCCACCTTGACGGCAGGCAAGCCGGTGGCCTCGATCTTCACCACCGCCACATCGCTGCGCTTGTCGGCACCGATGATTTTGGCCTTGAACTCACGATTGTCGGTCAGCGTCACCAGCACCTCGTCGGCACCGTCAACCACATGGGCATTGGTCATGATGAAGCCGTCTGCCGACAAAATGAAGCCGGAGCCGACACCCTTGGGCTGTTCTTCACCGCGCGGCTGTTGCGGGTGGTTGCGCGGCGGAGCCTGACGCGGCATGTTGGGCATCGGCAAGCCAAACCGGCGGAAAAACTCCAGCATGTCCTCGTCCATTTGCGGGCCCTGCGTGGGCGCGGCGCTGGCTTTTTCCATGGTGCGGATGTTCACCACCGACGGGCTGACCTGCTCTACCAGATCGGCAAAATCAGGCAGCGTACTGGCTTGAGCCCAGGCTGGTGAGGATGGCACCAAGGCGGTGAAAGAGGTGACCATCAAAGCGCCACTGAGGGCGCACGCATGCAGGCGCTTCCAGTTAAATCGAATCATGTCTGACCTTTCCAGTGAACAAAATAGAGAGCATATGAAGGCTTAGCGCTTTCTCTCAAGCGCCTGCACAAACGCAGCCAGGGTTTGCGGGGGCACCTCACCCACCGCTGTCAACCACCACGTATCCAGTTGACGCATGCGCACACTGGTCGCCCCCGTAGACACCAGGAGGTTATGCGCCAGCAGGCGGCCATGGCGCTGGGCATCAAATGGCTCGACAAACAGTGACACCGAGGCCAGGCCGTCGGAAAAAACACATTGCAAAGGCGCGTTGACAACACTGGCGCCGCCCACGATGCGCTTGTAGCAGCGCACCGGCGTGAAACCCGGCACGGGGGTGCGCAACACCCAGCCCTCGTCTTCGACCGTCGTTTTGACCAGCGCGGGGCTGATCACCCGGTAGCCCTGGGTGTTGTCCATCATGGCTTTGAGCTTGGCCATGACCACCGGCGCGTCCAGCTGCAACTCCGAGAAAGCCGCCTGATCCAGCACATTGCCAACGGCGTCAAGGGTTTGCAGCTTGACCATCAGACCGGTTTTTCGCTCGGTCCAGATTTGGTACCCAAAGCGCAGCGGGTCGATCGGCAGCAGTTGCACGATGTCGGCGTCCAGCCCGGCAACGCGTCCCTGCCCGACCATGTGCAGGCGGTAAAAACGGGTCACCGACGCATCGGCCCGGTTCAGCAGATTGGGAAACAGGCCGAGCGCCTCACGTGTTTCATGAATGACCGTGCGGCTGTCGGGTAAAAAAGTGACCACCTCGTCGTTGCGTCGAAAGGTGGTGCGCGCTGTGCCGGTGAGGGACTCGACCCGCGCCATCTGCAGCTCGCCATTGCCCGCATGCCAGATGTGCGAGGTGGACATGTCGCTGCCTGTCGTCACCACAAACGTGCCGATGTAACTGCATGCGCGGGGCGCATCATGCAGGCGTACCAGCCAGCGCTCGATGCCCGTAGCCGTCGTCTGGGTATCAGCTGTCTGAAGCGACATGGTCTGCGCCGCAGCGCTGCCCTGGGCCAGCCAACCGACCACACACAGCACAAGACCCCAGCCGTAGTTCAACGCTCGCCCTCGCTAAAGGTGGCGTTGCGCATAAACCCGGAGGGCATTTGCAAAGCGGTCGCTCCACCCATCTGGCGGTGGGCTGCCAACATCGCATCAAGCTGCGGATCACGAATGATCAGCCCTGGGGCGCTACGAGCGGCCACCAGGGTCGAAGGCGCCACCGGGGGTGCTGCCGGAGTCGGCGCTTTGGCCAATTGCGCTGCACTGTCACCACTGCCGCTGGCCGGACCCAGCAACGCCACGCTCTGCCAGGCCAGCACCGCCACCAAAGCGACTGATGCCAAGCCCGCCACACGCTTCCACCACGGATCGTTCGCAGCCACAACCTTAATGCCTTTTTTCCCTTCAGCCCTTATAAGCAAAGCGCTAGCAGCTATAGTTTCAATAGTTTCCTCTGCCAATTTGGAGCGCAGTCTCGCAACAAAGGCCGGATCGTGCGCGCGCATCGTGGCGCCTGAGGAGCGCATCGCGGCGCCTATCAGGTGGTAAGTGTCCCAGGTGTCCTGCGCCTGTGGCGTGCCGGCAAGGTAAGCCAACGTGCGGGCGAATTCTTCCCCCTGGACTTGCCCATCCACCAAGGCAGACACCTGTTCGCTACTTTCACACAATGGTTTGGACATGACTCTCTTTGCCTCACTTCATTCTTGTACCGTTCCAACTACTCACACCGTTGCGCCTGTCCACCACTCACCAGCGCTTGCCGGTCTGCTTGTCCAGCATGGGCCGTACCTTGGCCGAGATGGCTTCGCGCGCCCTGAAGATGCGTGAACGCACCGTGCCAATCGGGCAGGCCATCAGCTGCGCAATATCCTCATAGCTCATCCCCTCCATTTCACGCAGGGTGATCGCTTGCCGCAAATCTTCTGGCAATGCTGCTAAAGCATCAGTGACCGCCTGCCCGATCTCTTTGGCGGCCAGTACCGACTCAGGCGTTTCGTCTGTGCTTGGTTCGTTTCTGGGACGAAAAGTTTCATCGTCATCGTCTTTAGGGCCCAAGGCGCTGTCTGATACCGTGCGGTCGCGCTTCATGTCGAGCAGAAACTTCTTCGCCGTATTCACCGCAATGCGGTACAGCCAGGTGTAGAACTGGGCATCGCCGCGAAACTGGTGCAAGGCCCGGTAGGCGCGGATGAAGGTTTCCTGCGCAATGTCTTCCACGATATCCACGTCGCGCACCATGCGGCCAATCAGTCGCTCGACCCGGCGCTGGTATTTGATCACCAGCAACTCGAACGCGCGTTGATCACCGGCGACGGTGCGCTCCACCAGCATGGCGTCGCTGTCGGGCTCGCGGGGTAACTCTGCACTTGGTGGCACATCGTCCGTCATGGCGCGGCCCCATCGGCATCCGGGGTTGACGCGGCCGGTCTAGGCGCAAACACCGCGCGCCGCAGCGCCAGCCAGCGCGCTGGCAGAGTACGTCGCTCAGGCCAAATCCATAGCGGGTGATCCTGTGGCGGGCGTAACTGCAGCAACAAGACACTCTGGCTGTCCAGCACCGCACTCACAGCCACCTGCCGGGCTTGCTCGCCCGACGCCCAGAGCCAGGTCTTTGTGTCCCAAGTGAGCAGGCCAGCAGGCGATCGCAACCAGGTTCGGATGGCCACGCTGGCGGTCGCCAGCCATAGCCCTGCCGCAGCCAGCAGACGCAAGCCAGGTTGATCAGACTGCATGAACCACACTGCGAGGCTGCTGGCACCGGCTGCCAGCACTGCCGCCAACAGCCAGCCCTGAAAACGCGAACGCCCCACCGGGTAGCTGACCGCTGGGGCGTTGTACATGGAACAAGAAACGTTGAGAAGGGCGAATCCCGCGATCAGTGGCGGTCAAGGTGCGCGCTTGAAAACCAGCGAGCCGTTGGTACCACCAAAGCCAAAGTTGTTTTTGATGGCCACATCAATTTTCATATCCCGGGCGGTGTTGGCGCAGTAGTCGAGGTCGCAGTCGGGGTCAGGATTGAAGAGGTTGATGGTGGGCGGGCTCTTTTGGTGGTACAGCGCCAGCACGGTCACCACCGACTCCAGGCCGCCAGCACCACCGAGCAGGTGCCCGGTCATGGATTTGGTGGAGTTCACCACAGTCTTGTAGGCGTGGTCACCGAGCGCTGCCTTGATGGCATTGGACTCGTTGGCATCACCCAGGGGCGTGGAGGTGCCGTGGGCGTTCACATAGTCGATCTGGTCAACGTTCACACCAGCGTTCTTCATGGCGCTGACCATGGCGCGGCGCGGGCCGTCCATGTTGGGTGCGGTCATGTGACCGGCATCAGCACTCATGCCAAAACCTGCCAGTTCGGCGTAAATTTTGGCGCCACGCGCTTTGGCGTGCTCGTATTCTTCCAGCACCATGACGCCTGCGCCTTCGCCCAGCACAAAACCGTCGCGGTCACGATCCCACGGGCGCGACGCGGTGGTTGGGTCGTCATTGCGGGTGCTCAAGGCGCGCATGGAGGCAAAGCCGCCCACACCCAGCGGCGAGATGGAAGCCTCGGCACCACCCGCCACCACCACATCGGCGTCACCGTATTCGATCATGCGCCCGGCCTGGCCAATGCAGTGCAAGCCGGTGGTGCAGGCAGTCACGATGGCGAGGTTTGGACCCTTGAAGCCAAAGCGGATGGACACATGCCCGGCAATCATGTTGACAATGGTCGAGGGCACAAAAAATGGCGAAATACGCCGCGCGCCACGCTGCATGTACTCGGAGTGCATGTGCTCGATCATCGGCAAACCGCCGATTCCGGAGCCGATCACGCAGCCAATGCGGGTGGCCAGCTCATCATCCAGGGCGTCACCAGTAGGCAAACCAGCGTCGGCAACCGCTTGGGCCGCAGCCGCAATGCCGTAGTGGATGAAACTGTCCATGGTGCGCGCCTCTTTGGCGCTCATGTAAGTCTCAACCTCAAAACCCTTCACTTCACCGGCCAACCTGGCGCTGAAGGTGGAAGGATCGAATTTGGTGATCAGGCCAATGCCCGACTGGCCAGCCAGCAGGTTCGCCCAAGCAGAGTCAACCGTGTTTCCAACGGGACTGATACAACCTAAACCGGTAACAACGACGCGACGACGGGACATATGGATTTTGCAGTCAGGGTTCGTCTGTGAAAGGCCTAACGCCTGCTTCAGGCATCAGGCTGTGAAATTCTCGGCATTCGGAGCTTCCGCAGCAAGTGCGTTGCCCCCGAAAGCGCAGGTGGCACCGAGGTGGCGCCAACCTGGGTGGAATGCTTACGCTTTTTTGTGCGTCATCGCATAGTCCACAGCGTTTTGCACTGTGGTGATCTTTTCAGCATCTTCGTCAGGGATTTCAATGCCGAACTCGTCTTCGAGGGCCATCACCAACTCCACGGTGTCGAGTGAATCGGCACCCAAGTCAGCCACAAAAGATTTTTCGTTGGTGACTTGTGACTCTTCGACGCCGAGTTGTTCGGCAATGATTTTTTTAACGCGTGCTTCAATATCGCTCATGAGTTCCCTCAAAGGGTTGTAAAAAGATCCGTCATTTTAACCGGACGGATATGGCGGCTGGATTGCTCCGATTTATACACTGATCAGACCATGAACATGCCACCATTGACATGCAATTCTTGGCCAGTGACGTAAGACGCTTGCGGTGAGGCCAAATACGCGACCGCATGCGCGATATCTGATGGCTTACCCAGGCGGCCCAGCGGAATCTGCCCCAACAAGGCCTTGTGCTGCTCTGGCGCCAAACCAGCCGTCATGTCGGTCTCGATGAACCCCGGGGCAATGCAATTGACCGTGATGTTGCGTGAACCCAGCTCCCGCGCCAGCGCACGGGTCATGCCCGCCACGCCTGCCTTGGCTGCAGCGTAATTTGCCTGGCCCGGATTGCCGGACGCGCCCACCACCGAGGTGATGCTGATGATGCGGCCATAGCGCTGGCGCGTCATGGTGCGCATCACGGCGCGGCTCATCCTGAAAACCGCCTTGAGATTGGTGTCGAGTACCGCATCCCACTCGTCGTCTTTCATACGCATGGCCAGGTTGTCGCGGGTGATGCCGGCGTTGTTGACCAGAATCTGCAAGCCACCATGCGCTTTCACCATGCTGTCAATCAGCGCATCGACGCCAGCGGCGTCGTTGACATTCAGGCATTTGCCGCTGCAGCCTTCAAAAGCGGCCAGCGCCTGGCTGATTTTGGCGGCGCCGTCGTCGGTGGTGGCGGTGCCAATCACCTTCAGGCCAAGATGCGCCAGTTGCAAAGCAATGGCTGCGCCAATACCGCGCGAGGCGCCGGTGACCAGGGCGACTTGCCCGGCAAAAGTCAGTTCGCTCATAGCTACATCCATACCCATCAGGCTTGCGAAAGCGTTGTTTTGACGTCTGCCAGACTGGCTGCGTCAAACAGCGCCAGACCTTGCATGTCGGCGGCAATACGTTTGGTCATTCCCGCCAACACCTTGCCCGGACCACATTCCACCACGGTCGACAAGCCACGCGCCTGCAGAGCTTGCACACACTCCACCCAGCGCACCGGGCCAAACGCCTGGCGCACCAGCGCGTCACGAATGCGCGCAGGGTCTTGCTCCACCGCCACATCGATGTTGTTGATCACCGGAATCTGTGGCGCGGCCAACGCAGTCGCGTCGAGCTTGTCCATGAGTTTGAGTGCGGCAGGCTTCATCAGGCTGGAGTGAAACGGCGCTGACACCGGCAGCGGCAGGGCACGCTTGGCGCCTTGGGCCTTAAGTGCCACACACGCCTGCTCGACCGCCGCCTTGGAGCCGGCGATCACGGTTTGACCCGGGTCGTTGAAATTGACCGCTTCCACAACTTCTGAAGCATTTCCGCCGAAAGCACCCGTCACCTCTGCGCAGATAGCTATCACTTTGGAAGCCTCCATGCCCAAAATAGCCGCCATGGCGCCCATGCCGACCGGTACTGCCTCCTGCATCGCCTGGGCGCGAAAACGCACCAGCGGTGCCGCCTGTGCCAGCGTCAGCACACCCGAGGCGACCAGCGCCGAATACTCGCCCAGCGAATGCCCAGCCAGTGCAGCGGGTGCTACACCTACCTCCGCCATCCAGACACGGTAAGCCGCCACACCGGCGACCAACATCACCGGCTGGGTGTTGGTGGTGAGCGCCAGCGCTTCTTTTGGGCCGTTCTTGATCAACGCGCCCAGATCCTCGCCCAGCGCGTCGGAGGCCTCCGCCAAAACGGCCGCAACCTGCGGGTGATCACCCCATGCGTCGAGCATGCCGACCGACTGTGAGCCCTGGCCCGGAAAAACAAAAGCAAATGGTTTCATAAACGTTGCAGAAAGCAATCCAGAAATATATAAGAAATAGGCTTCTAGCCCTTATTGAATAAGCGCGAGTAGCTACAGTTTCAGAAGTACCGAGCCCCACGTGAAACCACCGCCAACCCCCTCCAGCAGCAGGGTTTGGCCCGGTTTGATTTGGCCGGAGCGCACCGCTTTGTCCAGCGCCAGGGGAATCGACGCTGCCGAGGTGTTGCCATGCTGATCGACCGTGACCACCACTTTCTCCATCGGCAGCTTCAGCTTGCGGGCCGTGCTCTGCATGATGCGGATATTGGCCTGGTGGGGCACCAGCCAGTCAATGTCAGCGGCTGTCTTGCCGGCCTTGGTCATGACTGCACGCGCTGTTTCGTCCAGCAAACCCACCGCCAGTTTGAACACGGCCTGACCGTCCATGCGCAACAAAGGTTCGCCCTGAACTTTTCCACCCGCCACATGACCGGGCACATACAAGATGTTGGTGTACTTGCCATCAGCATGGAGATCGGTGGCCAAAATACCTGGCTCCTCGGAGGCTTCCAGCACCACGGCGCCAGCGCCGTCACCAAACAGCACACAGGTGGTGCGGTCCTGAAAGTCCAGAAGGCGCGAAAAAATCTCAGCGCCCACCACCAAAGCACGCCGAGCGGACCCGGCCTTGATCATCGCGTCGGCCACAGCCAGCGCGTAGATGAAACCACTGCACACCGCCTGCACATCAAAAGCCGCGCCACCGGCGGCACCCAGCTTGCCTTGCAAAATACTGGCGGTCGAGGGAAACACCATGTCTGGTGTGGAGGTACCAACGATGATCAGGTCAATATCCTGCGCGGTCACACCAGCGGCCTGCAGGGCGTGCTGGCAAGCCTGCAAGGCCATATCGCTGCATGCCATACCAGGCGCCGCAAAGTGACGCGCCCGGATGCCTGTGCGATCCACAATCCATTCGTCGCTGCTCTCTACGCCTTGCGCTGCCAGTTGGCTGACGAGGTCAGCATTGGTCAAACGATTTGGCGGCAAATAGCTACCAGTTCCGGTGATGCGTGCGTAAGTGTTCATAAATCAGGCTAAAACAGCGACTTGGCTCAATTCTCTTTGGTCTGCCGGCACCAACAACGGGGCCGCATGGGCGATGCGAATGCGCACCTGCCCCAGCAGATCATTGCGGGCCGCATCATACGCCCGAGCCAAAGCGAAACCAAACGCCACCTCGTCGGCCGAGCCGTGACTCTTAAACACCAGACCGCGTAAGCCCAGCAAGGCGCCGCCGTTGTAACGTCGATGATCCATACGCTTTTTAAGCGCTGATATGACCGGGTAAGCCATCAAAGCCGACACTTTGGTGAAGATGTTGCGGGAGAACTCTCTTTTCAGGAAGTCCACGATCATCCCGGCCAGGCCCTCGCTGGCTTTCAATGCCACGTTGCCGACAAAGCCGTCACACACCACGATGTCTGTGGTGCCCTTGAAAATGTCGTTACCTTCGACATTACCGTAAAAATTAAGGTCGCCTGTTTTGCAGGCAATACGCAAAAGTTCACCGGTTTTTTTGATGACTTCGTTACCTTTGATGGCTTCTTCGCCAATGTTGAGCAAACCCACCGTGGGATTTTCGTTGCCGCTGAGCACCGACACCAGGGCCGAACCCATCACCGCAAACTGCACCAGATGCTCGGCAGTGCAATCCACGTTGGCACCCATGTCCAGCACGGTGGTGCCCAAACCTTTGGCATTAGGGATTTGGCCCGCAATTGCCGGGCGGTCAATGCCGTCCAGCGTTTTGAGAACATAACGCGAGATGGCCATCAGTGCACCGGTGTTGCCAGCAGACACCACCGCTTGCGCTGCACCTTCCTTCACATGGGTGATGGCGACCCGCATGGACGAGTTCTTCTTGCGCCGCAAGGCCACTTCCAGCGAATCCTCCATGGTGACCACCTCGCTGGCCGACACCACAGTGGCCCGTGCATGGCTGAAGTTTTTCAAGCTCTCAGGTAAACCCACCATGATCAGCCGGGCCTCTGGATACCGCTCCAGAAAACGGCTACACGCCGGCAAGGTGATACGCGGGCCGTGGTCGCCCCCCATGCAGTCAACAGCAATAGTGATCATGAATAGCTACAACCAGCAAGCCCTGAGGCGAATCAACAAAAGACAAAACCACAAATTTCAAGCCGAAAAGGCAAAGGCCCGAGGCTACACGCAAAGGTAGCCCCGGGCCTTGGGTATTTGAGCTGAATTAGGCTTCAGACTTGGTCTTGAGAACCTTGCGACCACGGTAAAAACCGGTCGGGCTGATGTGGTGCCGCAAATGCGTTTCACCGGTGGTGGATTCCACGGCGATACCGGGCACCACCAAGGCGTTGTGTGAACGGTGCATACCGCGCTTGGAAGGCGATTTCTTGTTTTGTTGGACGGCCATGTTCCGCTCCTAGAGACTGTAAAGCCACCTGCAATCAGGCAGCTTGGGGTTATTGAGATGCGCGCAGGTCTGATGCGCAAAAGCTTTAGAGTATAGCCGATTGCCAATCGGCAGTCCAGCCCCTGTTCAGTCTGGTTTTTTGAGATTCGCCAGCACGGCAAACGGGTTCGGCTTTTCGGCAGGCGCGTCAAAGTCTGTGTCGGCCGCTGCCATCTTGACATTGACAGGGCAAACCTCATGGCGCGGCACCAGCGGCAAGGCCAGCAGCACCTCGTCTTCAATCAGTGCCGCCAGATCAAATTCGCGACTGGCCACCAGCAAGTCTTCTTCACAGTCGTCGTCTTGCTGCTCGGCCAGCGCTTCGCTGTCGACAAAACGAAACTCGCGGGCGACCTGCACGGGCACCTCCACCGGCTCCAGGCAACGCTGGCAAATTTGCGGCAAAGTGGTGAGCACGGTCAGCCACAGCCACGGCGCGAGTTGCCCGGATGGATCAGGCCGCAGCTCTGTCAACGCCGACCAGTTCAATACATTTTTACCCGCCAGCCCATTGGATTCGTGCATCAGACGCTCGTAATTTGAGAGCGTCTCAACGCCTTCCTGATGCAGGTTGGCCTGCGCTGCGTGTTTGACATCGAGATGGGGGGGGTGCTTGTGTTCCATGGAGGTTAGGGATGTCATCTTGCGATGATATCCCCCCTAAGAACCGTGCTTGGGAGCTTCACCGCATACGGCTCACGCACGACCACCGACTATTCAGCTTCAACGGGCTGCATACCCGGTTGCGCTGGTGGGGCTTGAGAAAATTTATTCATTGCGGCGGGACAGGGCAGCCATCAGGTGCAACATGTAGGGCGTTGCCGGAATCTCGCGGGTGCCTTCCACCTTGTCGCGGATGCAGGTGCCTTTCCATTGTGTGTTCAGGTCTTTCCAAGGGCGTTCAAATTCGTCCATGCTGCTTGGTGTTCGCGCCGAACGCGATGGTCCATTCAAACTCTGCCGCACAAGCCTTGCATTAGCGCGCCCAGCGCGATGCAAGCAAGGGCACACTCCACACAAGCCCCAGCCTACGCCAAATAAAGCCGCCCCAATGGCTGTATCACGGCTCGATAGCCTCACATGGTGATGAAAGTGACCGAGTTCGAGTTTGTAGCGGCAAGTTGATTCAAGACGTATCCAGCCGCGCACTGGCCGAAAGTTGCAGTCACGGTCACCAATGAGCCAAAGCCGTGGCAATTCAGCGAGCCGTCACTGCCAGCACTGCAAGATTCGTCAGGTGGCGCTACGGGCTCGCAACTAAAAACGCAGGCGACGCCCAGCTTTTTACCGCCGCGTGGAGCCGCAAACTCCTTACGGAGTTGGTATCGCACTTTAGCCAGCAGAGGATCGTGAGTCACTTTCGACAGGTCGTCCACATTGGCGAGCTGCGCGTGCTTCTTTCCCCCGGCAGCGCCAGAGGTCACAAAAATAGCGCCGCCCTTGACAGCCCAGTTCGCCATCAGAGTTTTGATGCTCCACTGGTCACAAGCATCAATCACTGCATCAACACCATCTGGCAATAGACCAGGCCAGTTGCCAGGTGTCACGAATTCTTCAATGGCAGTGACATCGCAATGCGGGGCAAAGGTCTGGATCCGATCCCGCATGGCCAACACTTTGGCTTGTCCCAAGCTGGCTTCGACGGCCTGAATTTGACGGTTAATATTGGATTCGGAAACATGGTCGAGGTCAATCAAGGTCAACTTACCCACGCCACTGCGCGCCAGGGACTCTGCTGCCCATGAACCAACGCCACCTATCCCAACCACAGCCACATGCGCCCGCTTGATTTTCTGAGCGCCAGTCAGCCCGAAAAGGCGGTCCACACCACCGAATCGGCGATCTTCCAACATGTCAGTTTGACGCCAAGTAAATGGGGCCTATTTGAGAGATGCCAGCCGCTCCTTGGCGGCGATGGCGGCTTCAGACTGGGGATAGGCTTTGATCAAGTCCGTCAAAGTGCTGCGCGCACCCTTGGCGTCTTTGAGTTCCAACTGACAATTCGCCACCGACAAGACTGCTTCAGGAGCCCGCATATGTTCAGGGTTTTTGGCGATCAGGGTCCGAAAACTGGCCATGGATTCCTTGTAGGCGCGCGTGGCGTACTGCGCGTTACCCAGCCAAAACCGAGCTGTCAGGGCGTACCCAGTGGTTGGATAACGCGACAAAAACTCGATAAAAAGCGTCTGGGCCAACGGGAAGTCGCCTTTTCGAAAAACTGCCAGTGCCGTCTCATAGTCGCGCTTTTCAGCAGGCCCCACTGAAAACTCCACGCCATCCACGGTCACTTTCGTCGGCTCTAAATTGACAAGTCGCTCCGACAGGCTTTGCTGGTCATCCCTATAGCGCTGCTGCAGATCGGCCAGATCCTTCATCAGTCTTTCGTTGCCCCCGCGCATCACGGCCATGTCGGAGCGCATTAACTCGACTTGTCTCTGCAACTCAAGCAAGCCACGCCCAAGCTCGTCCTTGCCGCTGCTCTGAGTCTGCTCAACGTCGATCCTCAGCTTCTCAACACGCTGGCGCAGGTCCAAAATGGCTTGGCGAGCTTCGTCATCTTCAAATAGTGCGGCATGACCCAAACCGACAGTCAGCGAACAAGCGACACAAACAATCAGGGACTTCCAACGACCAATAGCCATGGCGATTACCTGCTTCATTGATAACGGATTTCAGCTCGGCGGTTCTTCGAATAGGCAGACTCATCATTGCCAACGACAGCAGGCTTTTCTTTGCCAAAACTAACGGCTTCCAGCTGACTCCTGGGTACACCCAGTATCGCCAATGCCCCAGCGACAGCCTCAGCGCGCTTTTGCCCTAAAGCCAAGTTGTATTCCCTGCCGCCAGTCTCGTCCGTGTGCCCCTCAATCGCCACCTTCCGATTGGCCTGCCCCAAAATCATTCGAGCGTTTTCAGAGATCAAATCCTGATAATCAGGCCTGATCACAAAGCTGTCATAGTCAAAATAAATGATGCGCTTCGCAAGTGGCATAGCAGCCTGCGATCCAGACTGACCTAAATCTACCGGCGCCACACCACCGTTTTTGACGCCAGAGAGCCCATCGGCGCCAGAGGCACCCGATACAGGGTTGGCCGTAGCATCGGATACCGGAACGTCCGTCAAGGGCACCGTCGAACCACAACCGACCAAAAACGCGCTGACAACTAAAGAATAAACCAAACTTCTCATCTAAAACTCCTAAAAATCACTGATTCAAAAAAGGGCCCCAAAATGGCTCGCGGATGTCACCGGTTTGCCCATTGAGCCTCGCTTTGATCTTGCCATCCAATGTTGTGGTCATCAAAGCCTCTTTGCCCTGAAACTGGGTGGCATAAACAATCAGCTTGCTATTAGGCGCAAAACTGGGACTCTCATCCGCAGAAGTGTCCGACAGCACACGAACGTTACCGCTTTCAATGTCCATCAGGTGCAATTTGAAAGCGCCACCAATGCGGGAAATATAAGCCATCCATCGGCCATCCCTACTGATGTCCGGTGAAATGTTGTAAGCACCTGTGAAAGTCACCCGCTCGACACCCTGTCCAGAGATGGCGACTTTGTAAATTTGTGGCGAGCCAGCGCGGTCACTCACAAAGTAAATAGAACGACCATCGGGCGAGAACACTGGTTCAGTGTCAATGCTGCCAGACTGAATCAGGCGGCGTGGCTCACCGCCCGCAGCGCTCAGCAAAAATAATTGCGATCCGCCGTCACGGCTCAAAGTGACCGCCAGCGTTTTCCCGTCTGGAGACCAGGCCGGAGCGCTATTGGAACCTTTGAAATTAGCGATCAACCGGCGTTTGCCAGAGCCGATGTTGTGGACGTAGACGACCGGTTTACGCGACTCAAAGGACACGTAGGCCAGTTGGTTGCCATCCGGAGACCATGCAGGAGAAATGATGGGCTCCGGACTCGCGAGTGCAGATTGCGCGTTTTCGCCGTCAGAGTCTGCAACCCATAGCTGGTATCGCGACCCTGCTTTGGTCACGTAGGCAATACGCGTTGAAAACGCGCCCTTGTCACCAGTCAGCTTTTCGTAGACATAGTCGGCCACGCGGTGGGCAGCCAATCGAGCGTCTGAGGGCGCGACAGCAAAACTCTGGCCGCCGAGATCTTGTCCTTTGACCACATCCCACAAACGAAAACGCACATCAAGCCTGCCATCAGCCAGCGAAGTGATGCTTCCGGTGACCAGCGCATCTGAGCCCGCTTGTCGGAAAACCGACAAGTCCGGCAACGACACCTCATCCAAAGGCCCGTGCGTTGCATTCACAGCACGAAACTGCCCGCTGCGCTCCAAGTCAGCTTGCACGATCGACGAGATCTTTTGGACGGAAGCGGCCTGCCCCTTGAAGGGTGCAATGCTGATGGGGACTTGCGTAAGGCCCACGCCGGAGACTTCGACGCGGAATTGGGCTAACGCGTGGCTTTCGAAGCCCAAAAACAAAAGAAGAGCCAACGTCAATCCAGATGCCATGACGAACCCGCGCCTTAGCAAGTCGCGGGGAAATCCGCGTTTGGTGCCAAACGCACTAGGCGATAGACCCAACATAGAAAAAAAAGTGACCACGACAATGGAGAACTTGGACGGGTTGAAAGGACCGAATATCATGGAAAATGGCTCGATGAAAAAAGTGACTCTATCCGTGATTATCGCCGCCAAGAATGAAGGGGCCCAAATTGGGGAATGTATCAATTCGGTCAGCTTCGCAGATGAAGTCCTGGTGCTTGACTCGGGCAGCACGGATGACACCGCGACGCGGGCGAGAAAAGCGGGCGCTAACGTTCACACTACCGACTGGCCGGGATATGGTCCGCAGCAACAAAGAGGCATTAACCTAGCCACAAGCGACTGGGTTCTTTCTCTTGACGCGGACGAACGGATCACTGAGCACCTGCACGATGAAATACAGGCTGCGATCTGTCGACCTGACTTTGATGGCTATTTTTTACCTCGACATTCAAGTCTTTGCGGCGTCTTCATAGACCACGGAGGGTGGCGTCCAGACTACACCTTGCGCTTGGTACGCCGACCATTGGCTGGATTCACTGACCACTTCCTTCACGCGCACATGACAGTGAACGGAAAAGCTGGCCACCTTAAGTCACCCATTGTCCATTACAGCTACAGAACGCTTGATGACTTGCTGGAAAAGATGAACCGGTATTCCAAGGGCGCTGCCATTGACTCGTTTACGAGAGGCGGATCTTCATCGCTGACAAAAGCTCTTGCGAAGGGAATCTGGGCATTTGTCCGTACTTACTTTGTGAGGCAAGGATTCCGAGATGGCCATATAGGGTTGGTTCTGGCTATCTATAATGCGCAAACTACTTATTACAAATATCTCCGTCTCTGGATGATGACTAACGATGAATTAAAAGACACACCAAAAAAATTGTTTAAATAACCGTAAATATTTACTAACATGTCTCCGACATAATAAACTCCTGTATTTAGTTTCTGAAATTCGAAATCGCAATCAACTCAGGGATTGAATAATTATGTTATGGAAGAGTCATAGATTTCATATTTGAATCGGGAAAATTCAAGCTTCTCTTTAATCTAAAAAAAACGCTTTCAGGTTGAATGCTCGCCATACAAGACTCAGAAGAAAGACAAACATCGGCATTGCTGGAAAGTAGGTCACAAGCGCAGACATCCGATCGAACGATCTCATCTTCAGAATAAATAGGAGCAACTTGCCGGATAGAGTTGCCTACACCAAATATTCCCAAAACAGGTACACCCATACCCTCCGCAAAATGGAGTGGACCAGTATCCCCGCATACAAATAGCTTAGAACGCTTTATAACACTCAAAAATAACTTTAGGTTCGTGATGGCAGGAAGCGTTTTAGCCTCAGGAAGCATTAACTTGAATTCGCTAAGCAAATTTCTTTCGCGCTCATTTGGACCGGCAGAGAAAATAATTTTTATTCCAGCTTCATCTGCTAAATAGAACAAGGTTTGCCAGTGAGATAGGGGCCAGTCTTTTTTTGGTTGAGAGGTCGATATATGGCAAATAATGTAATTATTAGGTAATACTTTTTCTGCTGATTCTGCTTCAGAGCCATCAATAAAAATTTCAATTTTTAGCTGATTCGGTCTTGTAACATTCAAAGCATGAAGTAGTTCAAAATGTAGATTAAAATAAGATGCGAATGGATTTTCCCGAGATTTTATTTCCGTGTAACAAATTCTTTGCGTCCATTTTGGATCACCATATTCAATGGGACCCAAACGCTTTTGCGCACCGCTTAGATAGCTCAATAGTGCGCCGCGATCATTACCACCAAAGTCAATGGATTGATCAAATTCTTCCCGACGCAAGGCAAAAATAAACGGTAATGTAACCATCAATTTCAGCTTCCCTCTTTGACGAGGCATCGCCCACACTTTGGTGATCCATGGTATGTTTTCCAAAAGTGGTGCTATTTCGGAAGCTACCAATACATGCAATTCAACATTTGGTATTTGCATTGCAATTGCCCTGAGTGCAGGCGTCAGAATGACGGCGTCACCAAGATATTTAAATTGTATGGCTAAAACTTTATGCGACTTCAAGATAATATTATCTCAGTAATTACTTTTGGACTCATAGGAAAGAAAATAGCATTTCCAGTACAGTATAAATCTATTAGAATACTTTCGCTTACTTGATTAATAGAATCAACGGAATTAGAAATATACGTCTATTTAATCATAAACATAGCTATCGATTTAACTACTAGAGTGGATTTCGAATGCTTGAGTTCGTACTTGATCGGTAGGCACTCATAAACACACCAGCCAATACACAGTAGAATTTTCCTTCACCAGAATCTAAGAGCAACGAGTTAAATAAAGAACCAACAACAATCGTTAGGATAAGACCACGTAAAGCATATCCATAATAGTCAACATCTTCTTCAGCGGAATCAAGACGATATGTCAATACCCAAGGAACAACGAAAAAAGCGATTAAACATACAAGCCCCACAATGCCTAGTTCTTGTCCAGTTAACAAAAATTCATTGTGGGGATTGGGAACATAGGTTGATAGTGTTTTTTGAGTTTCTGCCAACAGACGATAGTCGTTCTCAAAACTCCCGGTACCACCACCGATAAACGGATTCTCTTTGATGAGAGACATTGCATTTAAATAAAATTCCAGTCTTAAGCCAGACGACGTAGGTGCTTGATTTGGCTTGTGACTCAAAACTTCTTGATTAATGTCCATCAGGCGACTGTTAGGCATCGCGTTGGTCAACGAATAGATGGCAGCAATAGCCACGACCAAGGCTGTTAACCATCGAAGCGATCTCCAGCCCCATGTTTCCCAGCTGAACCAGATCAACAAGATAACCATAATAACCTGACCGGATCGTCCATTCACCAAAAATAATATATTCAGAATAGCAAGCAAGCTTACAGAAATCCAAATCCAGCGCTTCACACCAGCCGACTTTACGGCAAAATGGAGTGTGAGATACATAGTGAATGCCATAAAAATATTATGAGCAATTCTTCCTTTGAAGACAAAATAACCTTGTCCTATATCTTTATGCGGCACGACACCTAGCCATTTTAAATATGAAATAACCAATACCATGATCATGCCGGCTAAAAATGCCTTGAGTGCGAGACTTCTATATTTCTCCTGATATAATACGCTGATAATCAATGGGATATAAAGCAATTTGTGGTATTTTAGCCACCAAGATAACCTCATCTCCCATGATGCGCTGGAATAGAGCATTCCAACCCCATACAAACAGAAGAAGATAATCGAAACAACTGCTGCGGGATGGCTTTTTATTTTTTGAAACTTTTCATTAAAATTACCTGAGAGCACCCATGCTATAACAAACGAACCCATTGAGATACTCATAAAGGCTGTTGATAATGCGATGCTAAAACACGCAAATATGATCAGATAAAGCTGCGTTTTCTCAGCGTAAGTCAGATAAAGATTTCGCATAATTTATTTTTGTTATTTTATTTGCATTTGAAGTGTTTTTTACTCAGTTCCAAGCCAAAAAGTCTTTCTATTTTCATGACCCAACGGTGTTTTAACTCTCTTTTGCTGGCTTGATAATTAGCATCTGGTGCAAAATTTTTTTCTGCTTCATTAACAAGCCAATCAACAACGATTGCCGGATGCTTTCCCGAAAATCGACGAACAGCCTCTGGGTCGATTTGATAACCGTTGAAGAGAGGGTGATCATGACCCCAGTATTTTCCAACCCGCTGATTTTTAGCCTGCATGGCGGCAATACTTCTAACGTGTCCATAGTGATATATAGGGGCACCAACAAGTGCTGCTTTAGGGTAGCGACCTCGGCTATTTTTATTCATAACCACCCAATAGAGTCCGTCAGGCGCAAAGCTTCGAATTGTGTTTCTTATTATGCGACATTCTTGTCTGTACCAAGCTGGACTCGTTGCCAACCAGTCAGGGCTACCAAAAAAGTGAAAATAATCAAATGCTAAAGCTTCTACATCTTGATTGTTGAAATTATTTTCCATGGCCGCACGAATTTTTGGTAAATCATCTTCATGAAGAACCTCATCCCCTTCGAGGTAGAAAGCCCAGTCGCCTGTGCAGTTATATTGCGCAATCATCTTCTGTTGCGCATAGACAAATCCTCGGTCCTGCATTTTTTCATTCCAAAAAGTTGGAATGATGACGATTTTGTCCGACTTAATCGCTTGGATGCGTTCCAGCGTGTCATCTTCACTATCGCCGACTGCAATAACAAATTCGTCACAGAGTGGTAATGCTGAGCAGATACTTTCTATGAATGGATACCCTAACAAAGTTCCATTTCTAATAAACGTAAATGCACTAATTTTCATATCGAATGCTTCTTTTGATGATGACGGGTCGTGGCGTGTGAATCTGCGTCATTTACTGCGCTTCTTGCAGGTTGCCGGCACCGCCAAATTGGATATGATGTAGCTGCGCGTACACCCGATTTCTGGCCAAGAGTTCGTCATGGGTGCCGATTTCGACGATCTCCCCCTTTTGCAGCACAATAATACTATCTGCTTTTTCAATGGTAGAAAGGCGGTGAGCAATCACCAATGAAGTTCGCCCTTGCATCAGGGTTTCCAATGCGGCTTGCACATGGCGTTCTGATTCACTGTCCAGTGCGGAGGTGGCTTCATCAAGAATGAGAATGGGCGCATTCTTAAGAATAGCGCGTGCAATAGCAATGCGCTGGCGTTGGCCGCCAGATAGTTTCACGCCGCGCTCACCCACTAACGTCTGCAACCCCTGCGGCATCTCTAGGATGAACTCCATTGCATGTGCGGCTTGCGCTGCGGCAATGATCTCCGCCTCGGGCACTTCACGCATTTGGCCGTAGGCGATGTTGGCGGCGACCGTCGTGTTGAACAACACAACTTCTTGGCTAACCAGCGCGATGTTGGCCCGCAGACTCGATAGAGACAGGTCAGCAATATCATGACCATCCAGAGTGATGCGTCCGCTGTCTGGCGCGTAGAAGCAGGGCACCAGATTTGCCAGCGTACTCTTGCCGCTGCCAGAGGCACCCACCAGAGCAATAGCCTGCCCTGCGGAAATTTTCAGGCAGATGTCGCGCAGCGCCAGCCTGTCGTCGCGCCCATAGGACAAGTTGACATGTTCGAACTCGATGAGGCCAATTGCGCGACCGATGTCGATCTTCCCGGTGTCGATTTCACCGGGCGTATCAAGCAATTCAAACACGCTTTCCGATGCCGCCAGCCCGCGTTGCAGGTGCTCACTTACGCCTGTAAGGCGCTTGATCGGTGCCGTGAGCATCAGCATGGCGGCGATGAATGACAGGAATCCGCCAACGGTCGTTTCATCGCCGCCTGATTGCAATGTCGCAAGGTAAACGATAACGGCCAGTGCTACCGAGGCGATCATCTGGACGATCGGCACGTTGCTCGAAGCCGCCATGGCCTGTTTCATGTTGTAGCGCCGCACCCAGTTGACCTGGTCGCTAAAACGCGTGCGCTCATAGTGTTGTCCGCCAAAGAGTTTGACCACTTTGTGTGCAGCGATGCTTTCCTCTATGACCTGCGTGATATCGCCCATCGCTTGCTGTGAATCGCGGCTGGCGTTGCGCAAGCGCGCGTTGATTATTCTGAGTATGAAAGCGATGACAGGCACCATCACCAAACTGAGCAGGGTGAGTTTCCAATCTAAGTAAAACAGCCAGCCCAACAATCCAACAATGATGATGGAATCGCGTACGACGACCGTCACCACACTGGTCGCGGCAGCGGTCACCTGTGCCACGTCAAAGGTCAGTTTGGAGATCAGATTGCCGGTGGCATGGTCGTCATAAAAGGGTGTGGGCAGTGTCAGCAGCTTGTGAAACATTTCTTCCCGTAAATCCATCACGATTTTGTTTCCTACCCATGCAATGGCATACGTTCCCATGAAGGACGCG
>Ga0105048_10004533_pt1 | contig 22575 bp, 21 predicted proteins | sample MAT05_FD_78382 | JGI IMG/M metagenome (GOLD analysis project Ga0105048, IMG submission 78382) | Freshwater microbial communities from Lake Fryxell liftoff mats and glacier meltwater in Antarctica - MAT-05 | ecosystem: Environmental > Aquatic > Freshwater > Ice > Liftoff microbial mat | place...
CGACGCATTCGGGTCAAAGGGCGTGGAAATAATTGCAGTTACTTTCGCCGCATTACACTTGCCTCCTGACCTTGATCAATATTGGATAGCGCCATCGATGCAACACTGTCCGCTTGAGACTATGCAGGATCACCCCGATGAGTGCTGCACCATTGACCGAAAAATTCGAGCGCCCGCCCAGTGGACGACTGTGGCTCTGGTTAATTCTGTTACCGGTGGCCGCTTCGGTTGTGGCGGGATTGACCACTCTGGGAATTGCCATTCGCTACGGCGATAAACCACTGCCTGAAAGCGTATCGCGTACCGGTCCGGTGCAATATGGCGAGAACAGCGGACTGATCCGGGCGCGCGAACTTGAGATTTCAGGCAGCGCGCGGATTGATTCAGCCAGCCATGCTATCCACCTGACCCTGCGCGGTCGCGAATTACCCCAGCAAGTGTTGTTGCGCCTGTGGCATCCAACTGAATCGACACTCGATCAACTGCTCGTGCTGACGCGCGGCGACGACGGCAGCTACCGCGGTGTTTGGCCCGCGCAGAGCGATGGCTTGGCTTTGCTGTTGACTGCGCCAGACGCCGGCTGGGAACTGCCCGGTGCCAGGAACAGCACCGACACACTGAGCTTTGTCACTGACTAGTGCCGGCGGACTTACGCGTGTCGTCATCGTGCTTTCATTGCCAAGAACCGCTACCCAGCAGTGCTTGTGCTGTACAAGTCGCCGGAGCCGAACAGTGGGTGTGTTGCATCGGCTGCCGCGCGGCGGTGCAATGGATACACGGGCAAGGATTGGGTGACTACTACCGTTTACGCACGGACGGTGCCGGTCCGGGGCGCGCCAATGCGGTGGACCTGGGTGTGTTCGATCGCCCGGCCGTGCTCGATTATTACGCCGGTACCGCGGTGGATGGCGTACGCGAAATCACGCTGGGTCTGGACGGTCTGCGTTGCGCTGCCTGCACTTGGCTGATCGAACGCGCGTTGAGCGCCGCGCCGGGCGTATTGCGGGTTCGGGTGCAGGCGCTCACGCAGCGCCTGACCCTGCGCTGGCGTGAATCGGACACCTCTTTAGCGGCGCTGGCCGAGCGCTTGGCGGCGCTCGGTTACACGCCCCATCTGGCCGATCCCACCCATGCGCTGGATCGCATCAAACGCGAACGCCGGCAAGCGCTGAAACGCTTGGTGATTGCCGGCGTGGGCATGATGCAGGCGATGATGTACGGCGTCGCGCTCTATGCCGGGGCCTTCGACGGCATGGACCCAACGGTGCGCGATTTTTTCCGCTGGCTCAGCATGGCGGTCGCCGCACCGGTGATCTTCTATGCCGGCCAGCCGTTCTTCAGCGGTGCGTGGCGCGAGTGGCAGGCGCGTCGTTTGGGCATGGATACGCCGGTGGCGCTCGCCTTGCTGCTGGCCTTTGTCGCCAGCATTTACGAATCGGCGCGCGGCGGCGCCGAAGTTTATTTTGATTCGCTGACCATGTTTGTGTTCTTTCTATTGCTCGGCCGCTACGCCGAGCAAAGTGTGCGGCATCGTGCCCAAGTGAGTTTGGGCGTTTTGTCGTCTGGCTTGCCACCTCTGGCGCGACGCATCGACGGCGATCAGGAAACTGAGGTCGCCACACTGGAATTGATCTGTGGCGATCTAGTTCAAGTCGCCGCTGGCTGCACCATTCCAGTCGACGGCGAATTGCTCGATGCCCAAGCAGAAGTCGACGAGGCGATTCTCAGCGGTGAATCGCGCCCCTTGGTCAAACACGCGGGGAACAGCTTGCTGGCCGGTAGCGTGGCGGTGTCGCGGCCCTTGCGGCTGCGCGTGGTGCGCAGCGGCGCGGCAACCGTGTTGTCGTCGCTGGCGCGCATGGCCGAGCACGCACAGGCAGACAAGCCGGCAAGTTTGTTGATGGCGGAGCGCGTCGCACAATTTTTCATCGCACGCGTGCTGATCCTGACGCTTGTGGTGGGCCTGCTATGGCTTATTTTTGCGCCTGAACGCGCCTTTGAAGTGTCGCTCGCGGTGCTGGTGGTGTCGTGTCCCTGCGCATTGTCTTTAGCGCTGCCGACTGCCCTCGCTGCGGGTAGCCAGGGCCTCGCGCGTTTGGGCGTCATGGTGGTGCGCCCGGCGGCACTGGAAACCCTCGCGCGGATCCGCCAAGTAATATTCGACAAAACCGGCACCTTGACCGACGGACACATCCGCATTGCGCAGATCAACTTGGCTGCGGGCGTGACTTCCGAACACGCGTTAACCATCGCCGCGGCGCTGGAGAGCGAAGCTACCCACCCGATCGCGCGCGCATTTGCGCACCCAGCAATCCTGAGCGAGGTCAGCGAGCGGCAACAGATCGCCGGGTTGGGCGTTGCAGCGCACATTCAGGGCAAAGCCTATCGGATTGGTCGAGCTGACTTCGCATTGAGTCCGGCCGCTCAGGCCTTGCCCTATCCGGCCGGCGACATAATCTTGTCCTGCGAAGGAAGTGCCTTGGCTGGCTTCACCCTCGAAGACCAGTTGCGCGATGATGCCAGTTTGGCCATAGCAGACTTGCAGGCCGCAGGCTGTCAGACCGTTTTGCTCAGCGGCGATAGCGCGGCCCGAGTTGCCGAAGTAGCGCAGCGCTTGAAAATCACTCAGTGGTACGCCGATCAGCAACCAGCGGCAAAAATCACGGTGCTGGAGCAAATACAAGCCGCCGGACCGGCCGTGATGGTGGGCGATGGCGTCAACGATGCACCGGTACTGGCTCGCGCCGCGGTGTCGGCGGCCATGGGGCAAGGCGCCGATCTGGCCAAAGCGCACGCCGACCTGATCTTACTGGGCTCGCAATTACGCGCGCTGCCGCAGGCCATGGCGCTAGCAAAACGCAGCATGGCGGTCATTCACCAGAACTTACGCTGGGCCTACGCCTACAATGCCATCGCAATCCCAGCCGCCGCGCTGGGCTGGGTTCCACCGTGGCTTGCGGCCATCGGCATGTCACTCAGTTCCATCGTGGTGGTGGGCAATTCGATGCGTTTGTTGCGACCGCAGGCAACCCCAAGCAAATCGGACCACGCGCGGGAAATTGTCGACAAAGATGCGTTGCTCGCGACTCGCTACCCATAACCCCGCCAAATGAGGTTTCCAGGTTGAATATCCTGTTCGTGCTCATCCCGTTATCGCTATTGCTGGTCATCGCGGCCGTCTATGCCTTCTTTTGGGCGGTCGACAACGACCAGTTCGACGATTTAGAAACGCCTGCGATTGCCATCCTTGCCGATGATGATGTGGGCACAAAACAGTGAGCTGGCCGGGCTAGAAACCTCAACGCATGATCGGCGAACTTACTCTAGGCGCGGCGCTGCTGCTGGGTGCCGCCGGTAGTGCGCATTGTTTAGTGATGTGTGGTGGCATTGCCAGCGCTTTTGGCTTGTCAACGGATAACAAGCAGCCCATCGCGCTGCCACTGGCGGCCAGCATTGGACGCGTCAGCGCATACGCCACGCTGGGTGCCTTGTTTGGTCTTTTTGGCGCAGCACTGCGCCCGTGGCTGGAGCAACCTGCAGGAATCTTGCTGCTGCGCGGGTTGGCTTCATTGACCCTATTGTTGATGGGACTGCAACTGGCCGGCTGGATTCGTCTATTGGATCGATTTGCCATCGTCGGCGCGCCGCTCTGGCGCCATCTGCAACCCCTGAGTCGACGCTTGCTGCCCATCGACAGCCTTTTTAAGGCGCTGAGCTTTGGCGCCATCTGGGGTTTACTGCCGTGTGGGTTGGTTTACGGCATGCTGAGTCTGAGCATCGGTTTCGCCAGTCCAGTACACGGTGCTCTGTTTATGGCAGCCTTTGGTTTAGGCACCTTGCCCGCATTATTGGGCTTGAGCATCGTCGCCGGTCGCAGCACACAGCCCGGTTTGCGGCCGGGCCTAAAGCGCGTCATTGGCACTACGCTGGTCGTGTTTGCGGTGTTCTTTCTGATTGCCCCGTGGATCCTGCCGCACAGCGGCCCCTGGTCTGCTCTGCGGCCGTTGCTGGATTGCCATTGAACCTAGAAACCTCAGCGTGAGCGCCACTTCATTAACAACATATAAATCGCACCGGCCACAAATAAACCGACAAACCAAGCGTAAGCGTAAATCGAGATGAACAATGCCGGCACCGTATCGACAAAACCAGCGGCCTTCAAAAAACCGGGCAGATTAGGCAATACACCAACAATAAGCGCGATCAGCGCCGCCGGATTCCAACCGCCGCGATAGCTGTAGATACCATCGTGTCTAAACAAGGCCGGCACATCTAATTCGGTACGACGGATAAGGAAATAGTCGGCCAACATGATTCCCGCGATCGGGCCTAACAAAGCAGAATAGCCGATCAGCCAAGTAAAAATATAGGTGCCCGTCGATTCCAGCAACTTCCACGGAAAAATCGCGATGCCAATACCGGCGGTAATATATCCGCCCATTTTGAACGAAATTTTACCGGGCGCGAGATTAGAAAAACCATTCGCTGGCGCTACCACATTGGCCGCCAGATTGGTGGTCAAAGTTGCCAGCAACAAAGCCAATAATGCAATGACCACCGAAAACCCACCCATACGAGCGGTCAGCGCGACGGGATCCCAAATCGCTTCGCCATAGATCACCACGGTGGCCGAGGTCACTGCGACACCGACAAAAGCCAGCAGTGCCATCGGCAATGGCAAACCCAGCGCTTGACCCACTATTTGGTCGCGCTGGCTGCGCGCAAAACGCGTGAAATCGGGAATATTCAGTGCCAAAGTCGCCCAAAAACCGACCATGGCGGTTAAGGATGGCCAAAATGTGCCCCAAAATTGTCCAGCCTTGGCGCCGCCAACGTCAAATTGCGAAGGCGTAGACAACATAGCCCCAAACCCGCCCGCCTTGATATAGGCCCACGCCAGCAGCGCTAAACACATCGAGATCAATAAAGGCGCTGCCCACAATTCCAGCCGGCGAATGGATTCAGTACCGTATTTAATAAAAACCACGTGCAAGGCCCAAAATGCTAGAAAACAAACGGTTTGGCCGATGTCGATGCCCCAGCCTGGAATCGCTGTGCCAACAAAAGCGTTGTCCGTCAATACATTTATGATGGTATAAATTGCCGCGCCACCCACCCAGGTTTGGATACCAAACCAGCCACAGGCGACTAACCCACGCAATACCGCTGGCAATTTCGCACCACGCGTTCCAAATGACGCACGTAATAACACCGGAAACGGAATTCCATGCTTAGTGCCAGCGTGGCCGATCATTAACATCGGCACCAACACAATCATATTGGCCAAAAAAATGGTGCCAACCGCCTGACCCCAAGACATACCCACGCTAACCATGCCCGCCGCCAGCATATAAGCCGGCACGCAGACCACCATTCCCACCCACAACGCAGCAATGGCTTTCCAGTCCCAGGTGCGCTGATCTGGCGTACTCGGCAATAAATCGGAGTTGACTAGATCAAAGTTACCAAGGACTTTAGTGGGTGCGGATAATTTCATGGTGGTCCAAAAATTATTAGAGTTTCTGCAAAGAAGACTAGATTCCCGCCTGCGCGGGAATCACGAAGCCGTTACCTCTAAATCTTCCCACTCAAGCAGGCGTACTCATGGGATTATTCGGGTGGGTGGTCCAATTGCGATAACCGCCTTCATCGACGCGTTCCATCGTAATGCAATTGTCGATCGGACACACATGCATACATAAATTGCAGCCGACACATTCTTCATCAATCACTTCGAAGAAACGTATGCCATCTTTTTCTTTGGTAATCGCTTGGTGCGCAGTATCTTCGCAGGCAATGTGGCACAGGCCACATTTAACGCATTTATCCTGATCGATACGCGCCTTGATATCGTAGGCCATATTGAGAAATTGCCAATCGGTGACGTTGGGCACCGCCATCCCGACAAAATCATCCAAGCGTGCGTAACCCTTGCTATCCATCCAGTTATTCAAACCGTCGATCATATCGTCGACGATACGAAAGCCATAATGCATCGCCGCGGTACAAACTTGCACGGTGCCGCAGCCGAGCGCCATAAATTCGGCCGCATCACGCCAAGTACCAATGCCACCGATACCACTAATCGGCTTACGATAAGTTTGTTGGTCACGGGCGATCTCAGCCACCATATTCAGTGCGATGGGACGCACGGCCGGGCCGCAATAACCACCGTGTGTGCCTTTACCGTCTACCGTGGGCGTCGGCGCCATTAAGTCCAAATCGACCGTGGTGATCGAATTAATGGTATTAATCAGCGACACCGCATCGGCGCCGCCGCGGAAAGCAGCGCGCGCCGACGTGCGCACGTCAGTGATATTGGGCGTCAATTTCACAATGCACGGCAGCTTAGAATGCTGTTTGACCCAGCGCGCGACCATTTCCACGTATTCGGGCACTTGACCGACCGCCGAACCCATTCCACGTTCGCTCATGCCATGCGGGCAGCCAAAATTCAGCTCCACAGCATCGGCGCCGGTATCTTCCACCATCGGCAAAATGTATTTCCACGAGGCTTCGTCGCACGGCACCATTAAGGACACAATCATCGCGCGATCTGGCCACAAGCGTTTTACCTCCATAATTTCTTCGAGGTTGAGCGCCAATGGTCGATCGGTAATCAGCTCGATGTTATTTAGGCCGGCAATACGCTGCCCATTGAGTTTCACCGCGCCATAACGCGAACTAACATTAACGACCGGCGGATCCATGCCTAAGGTTTTCCAAACCACCCCGCCCCAACCCGCCTCAAAAGCGCGGTTAACGTTGTAAGCCTTATCCGTCGGCGGCGCCGACGCCAGCCAAAACGGATTCGGTGAGCGTATACCTACGAAATTACTGGACAAATCAGCCATTTTGGAGCTCCGTCAGTTCCGAGATAAGAGCAAATGGATCGACGCGGCAGCGCGTTTGCCGTCTTCTACGGATTGCACGGTGAGGTCGGTTTTGCCGCCCACGCAGTCGCCGCCGGCCCAGACTTTGGGTATGGAGGTGCGAAATTGCGTATCGACGGCAATTCGACCGCCTTTGAGTGCGGGGCCGCTAATTGGATCAAAGGTCTGGCCGATGGCCTTCAATAGGCTATCCGCAGGCAAAGTCACCCGTTCGCCGGTGTCGACTGGGCGGCCATCAGGTCCGGGCACCGTATAGGCAAATTCAATTGCGCTGACCGCGCCATCGACGCCCTGGATTTCCACCGGCCGCGCCCAATGCAATAGGCGTACACCTTCGTCACGCGCAAAGGCTTGTTCGAGCACGGTGGCGCCCATCGATTGCGCGCCGCGGCGGTAGACCAGCGTGACTTCTTCTGCACCTAGGCGGCGCGACTGGATGGCAGCATCAATGGCGGTATTGCCACCGCCGATAACCACCACGCGACGGCCCACCGGCAGCCTTGACAGATCCGAGCTCTGGCGCAATTCGGCAATAAAATCAACCGCATTACGCACGCCTTCCAGATGTTCACCGGGCACGCCTAGTGCGTTTACGCTGCCCAGCCCCAAGCCTAAGAACACCGCATCAAACTGCGCCTGCAAATCGGCCAACGCGAGATTGCGGCCCAGTTCGCGGCCGTGTTCGACGCTGATACCGCCAATCGACAGTAACCAGCTCACCTCCGCTTGCGCAAATTCTGGCACCTTGTAGGCGGCAATCCCGTATTCGTTCAAACCGCCAGACTTGGCCTGCGCCTCAAAAATAACCACATCCACACCCTGGCGCGCCAAAGCATGCGCGCAGGATAAGCCCGCTGGACCGGCGCCGACCACCGCAACACGCTGGCCGGTTGACGCGGCGCGGGTGAATAACTGCACGCCGTCGCGATAAATCCAATCGGTGGCATAACGCTGCAATGCACCGATTTGCACCGGCTTTTCATCATCCTTATTGCGTACACAAGAACCTTCGCAGAGGATTTCGGTCGGGCAAACGCGAGCGCAAGAACCACCGAGAATATTCGCTGACAAAATATCCGTCGCCGCACCCTTCAAGTTATCGGTGCTAATGCGCTTAATAAAACTGGGAATATCAATGCCAGTCGGACACGCCACTGTGCACGGCGCGTCATAACAATAAAAACAACGCTGCGCCGCCAACAACGCCTGCTGCCGATCAAGCGGCGGCGCGACGTCCGCAAAATTACCCGCCAATTCTACAGCGGACAATCGCCCCGCCTGGATATCGCCGTGTGTCAATCGAGTCATGGTCGCTCCGTTTAACGGAAAATCTCGGATTTAATTTAAATAGCGGGGTGCAGGCGCGAAAAATAAATGCGTACGCTAGGTTGAAAGCTACAGAAGCAAACCAAGCTTCTCGCCATCCAGACCGAGAACGCTGCCGCTGCCCGCTTTTTCTGTCAGCGCCCCGCCCGCCCCAGCATGGCGTGTAGCAGTACATTGCCACCCGCTTCGATCCACTCTGGGGTCGCGTCTTCGATTTCGTTGTGGCTGATGCCGCCGACGCAGGGCACAAAGACCATCGATGTCGGCGCCACCTGCGCCAAGTAACAAGCGTCGTGACCTGCACCGGACACGATGTTGCGATGGCTGTAGCCGAACAACTCGGCGCCAGCGCGCACCGAGGCGACACAATCGGCGTCAAAAGTGACTGGTTTGTAGTAGAAAATCTGTTCCAACTTGCTGACCTCGACCTTGGTCTCTTGCGCGATGCGGGTGATGCCTGTGCGCAAATCAGCGTCCATTTTCAGCAGTACTTCGTCTTCCGGGTGGCGCAGGTCGACGGTAAAAAAAACGCGCCCAGGGATCACATTGCGGGAATTGGGATAGACCTGCAGCATGCCGACCGTGGCGCACGCGAACGGCGCATGCGCGTGGCCAATCTGGTTGACGAGGTCAATAACGCGCGCAGCGCCGAGCAGCGCATCCCGGCGGCGTGGCATCGGTGTGGGCCCCGCATGGGACTCTTGACCGGTCAATACCACCTCGTACCAGCGTTGGCCCTGTGCGTGGGTAACCACGCCGATGGTGATTTCCTCGGTTTCCAGGATCGGGCCTTGTTCGATGTGCAACTCGAAGGCCGCGTGGATCGGTTTACCCATCGGTTGATCGCCGGCGTAACCGATGCGCGCCAGTTCCTCGCCCATGGTTTTGCCGTCGACATCAGCGCGCGATAAACCGTATTCGAGCGTGAATACGCCGGCAAATACGCCGGAGGCCACCATCGCTGGTGCAAAACGCGAACCTTCTTCGTTGGTCCAGATCACCACTTCGATCGCCCGATCGGTCTGTATGCCGTGATCGTTTAAACTGCGAATCACTTCCAGACCACCTAACACGCCATAAATGCCGTCAAAACGTCCGCCAGTCGGTTGTGAATCGGCGTGCGAGCCAGTAACCACCGGCGGTAGCGAGTCATCACGCCCGGCGCGGCGCGCAAAGACATTACCCATTTGATCGACGCTCATGGTGCAACCGGCTTCCTTAGCCCAGCGCACAAACAAATCGCGGCCATCGCGGTCTAAATCGGTTAACGCGAGGCGACAAACGCCGCCCTTCGGCGTCGCACCAATTTTCGCCATCTCCATCAAACTATCCCACAACCTGCGGCCATTAATCGCCAGCGGCTGCTCTTGCGGTTTTAATACGGCGTTCATGCTGCGCTCCCATTAAACTTAATGCGGCATCACAAACTGGGCGCCGGCGCGGATACTGGTGGGCCAGCGTGTGGTGACGGCTTTCATGCGGGTGTAAAAGCGCACGCCTTCTGGGCCGTACACGTGTTGGTCGCCAAATAACGAGGCTTTCCAGCCGCCGAAGCTGTGGAATGCGCTGGGAACGGGGATAGGCACGTTGACGCCGACCATGCCGACTTGCACGCGATTGACGTAATCGCGCGCAGCGTCGCCGTCGCGGGTGAAAATCGCGGTGCCATTGCCATATTCGTGGCCATTGACCAGCGCCAGCGCTTCTTCGTAACTACGCACGCGCACCACCACCAAAACCGGGCCGAAGATTTCTTCGCGGTAAATGCGCATATCCGGTTTGACATGATCAAACAGACAGCCACCGAGGAAATAACCGTCGCCGGCGTTCGCAATCTGCAGCCCACGTCCGTCTACCGTTAATTGCGCGCCTTCGGCAACGCCGATATCAACATAAGCACGCACGCGATCGCGATGGAGCGCCGTGATCAGCGGCCCCATATCCATTCCAGGCGCATCGCCAGGGCCGATTTTTAACGCATGCACTCGCGGCGCCAGGCGCGCGATCAGCGCATCGGCGACTTCATCGCCCACCGCTACCGCCACCGAGATTGCCATGCAGCGTTCGCCGGCCGAGCCATATCCGGCGCCCATCAGCGCATCGGCCACTTGATCTAAATCGGCATCCGGCATCACCACCATGTGGTTTTTGGCGCCGCCCAGCGCCTGCACGCGTTTGCCAAAATGCGCGCCGGTTTCATAGATATATTTGGCGATCGGCGTGGAGCCGACAAAACTGATCGCCCGCACATCTGGATGTTCAAGCAACGCATCGACCGCCCGTTTGTCACCGTGCACAACATTGAAAACGCCGGGTGGCAAACCGGCCTGCGCTAACCAGTCGGCCAGCAGCAAAGAGGCCGATGGATCGCGCTCCGACGGTTTCAGCACGAAACAATTGCCACAGGCAATCGCAATCGGGAACATCCACATAGGCACCATCGCCGGGAAGTTGAACGGCGTGATGCCGGCCACCACGCCGAGCGGCTGGCGCAAGGAATAGGCATCCACTTGGTTAGCGACGTTTTCGGTGATCTCGCCTTTCAGCAGGTGCGGAATGCCGCAGGCGAATTCGATCACTTCGAGCCCGCGCGCAACTTCGCCGAGTGCATCGCTATGCGTTTTGCCATGTTCGGCGGTGATCTGCGCGGCGAGTTTGTCGGCGTTTTTCTCGAGAATGTCGCGCAGTTTGAACATCACCCGCGCGCGCCGCTGCGGTGGCGTGGCCGCCCAGCCGGGGAATGCCGCTTGCGCCGCCGCGACTGCCACATCGACCAACGCGCGATCGGCAAGCGGCAAGATGCCGGTTTGCACGCCAGTCGCCGGGTTGTAGACCGGACTACTCGGACCATCGGTAAACGCGGCGCGCGCGCCATTGATGTAGTGCGCGATCAGCGTCGGCGCGCTGTCCTTAGATTCCACTGGGATGCTGCGAACGGCGCTCATAACGGCAGGTTCCGCCTGTCACAAAAGTGCGATGAGCCTACAACAGTCTGGCGCGTATTTGTCGCCCTTACGCGCCTGCGCTTTTCAAGATTTCGGCAACCTCTTCGGCGACGCCGGCATTCAAGATGCGACGCTTCAAGGCCAGCAAGGGTTTGCGTTGCAAGCGCGATAGCGTTTCTTTAATTTCCAAAATGCCGCGCGGGTGCAAACTGAAATCGGTCAAACCCAAGCTCAATAACAAGCCGGTATGGCGCGTATCGCCCGCCATTTCCCCGCACAAGGCCACCGGTTTACCCATCGCCACCGCGGTATCGATCACCGCACTGATGAGCCGCAGCACCGCGGGATGCAAGGGCTGATACCAGCGCGATACCGCTTGATTGCCACGATCAATCGCCAGGGTGTATTGGATCAAATCGTTGGTGCCGATCGAGATGAAATCGAGGATTTCCACCATGCGCGGCGCGGAAATTGCTGCCGAGGGCACTTCGATCATGCCGCCGATCGGTACACGTTCCTGGAAAACCACACCGGCAGCGCGCATCTCGCCTTCCGCTTCTCGAATCAAGGCGCGCGAGCGCAGTGCATCTTCCGGCCCACCGAGCATCGGCAGCAACATATTCACCGGACCATGCGCTGCGGCGCGCAAAATCGCGCGAATTTGCGTGCGAAACAATTCCGGAAATTTCAAACTGAGTCGAATACCGCGCAAGCCCAGCGCGGGATTGGCTTCTGCGTGATCTTGGCCCAGTGCTAATTGTTTATCGGCGCCAATATCCAAGGTGCGCAAAGTGAGTGGATGCCCGTCCATACGGCGCACGGCATCGGCATAGGCTTCGTATTGCTCCTCTTCGCCCGGCGGTTGCTGGCGATGCAGATAGAGAAACTCGGTGCGAAATAGGCCGATGCCGACCGCGCCATGTTTGATCGCCAGATCAAGGTCTTTGGGCTGTTCGGCATTGGCCCACAGGCGGATCAACTCTCCGTCGGCGGTGCGCGCCGCGGTATTGGCCAGCCTCAACAATTGCGTGGCGCGTCGCTTGATTTCGTATTGGCGTTCGCGGTAGCGCATGAGGCGCTCGCCGTCGGGGTCGATCAGCGCAAAACCGCGATCACCATCAACGATGAGCAGTTGACCCTCGTGCACTAATTGCCGCGCACCCACTACGCCGACGATGCAGGGCACACCGAAGGATCGCGCCAAAATCGAGCTGTGCGAAAGTGGGCCGCCGGATTCGATCACGAACGCCGCCAGACCACGATCGGCCAAGCCGGTCAACTCGGCGGGCTCAATATCGTCCGCGACGATGACCGTATCGTCCAAGCTGTCTTGTTCGGCAAATAAAGAGCGCGCCGCGCGGTTAGCTAGCGCCGCTGCAATCCGCTTAACCACTTGATCAATATCATCACGCCTGGAGCGAAAGTAGTCGTCTTGCATCTGCTCGAAGGCTTCGAATAGCTGATCGCGTGCCTGCTTGAGAGCCCATTCAGCATTGCAGACGCGCGCGCGAATAAATTCAACCGGCGATTCGACCAGGACATCGTCGTCCAACATCAGCAAATGGGTTTCGATGAACTCGCGTACTTCACTGGGAACCTGCGGGCCGAGGCGATTGGCCACTTCGGTCAGCCCCGCTCGCGCCGTCGCCACCGCAGCGCGGAAACGCTCAATTTCCGCGCCGATTTGGTCTGGATCCAGCGTGTACTCGGGCGTTTCAAGACCACCACTTTCCAGTATCCGCGCACGGCCAATGCCGATGCCTTTCGATGCCCCCTGCCCGCTGAGGATCAGAGCCATCGTTGGTCCTCAATCCGGCTCGTCAAAACGGCGATCGAACAGCGCAAGCACCGCGGTCAAGGCTTCGCTTTCGTCAGTCCCTTCCGTCCTAACCAGCACCGTGACGCCCTTGCCTGCGGCCAACATCATGACGCCCAGAATGCTCTGCGCGTTCACCTCTCGAGCACGACAGACCAAGCTCACGCGTGAGCTGTAGCGGCCACTGACTTGCACCAATTTGGCTGCTGCACGCGCGTGCAGCCCCAAGCGATTGCTGACGATGATTTCGCGCTCAAGCATCCAGGATTACTCCAGATCGGCCACCGTCACGGGCAATCTCGGCTAACTCGCGCAGATTTTTTTCAGGGTAATTGAGCACCCGCAGCAACATCGGCAGGTTTAATCCTGCCACGCGCAATAAGGTGCGGCCCGGCTCGTGCTCGGCAGCCAGATTAAACGGCGTCGCACCATAAATATCTGCTAAAGCCAAAACGCCTTGCCCCTCGTCTAGTTCGCGCAGCTCATTACGTAAGGTGCGCGTGCAAATCTGTGCGTCGCCAACCTCCCACGGCACTTCGAAAACCCCCACTTTGAGGGTCAGCAAGCGCATCACGCGCCGCGCGGCGCCCAACATGCTGGACCCGATGCCGACGTGAGTGATCAACAATATGCCCACGCTCATCAGGCTAACTCACGGTGAAAACAAAGAACTTCGCCGCCGAGCTGGCGAAAGCGCTCCTGCAAGCGCTCAGTAATGTACACCGAACGGTGCCGACCACCCGTGCAGCCGATCGCAACCGTCAAATAACTGCGCTCAGACGGATCAAAACGCGGTAGCCAGCGCTTCAGAAAACGCTCGACATCATCAATGAACTCGCCAACCTCCGGACGTTGCTCAAAAAACTCGCGCACACCCGCATCACGCCCGGAGAGTGGCCGCAAGCGCGGTTCCCAATGCGGATTGGGCAAAGCTCTGGCGTCAAACACAAAGTCAGCTTCATTGGGTACCCCGCGTTTGAACGCGAAGGACTCGAACAACAAAGACACGCCGGCAGCGCTAATGCCCAAAGCATCCAGAATTCGCCGCCGCAACTGATAGACATTGAGCTCGCTGGTGTCGATCTGAATGTCGGCGATTTGCCGCAAAGGCTTCAGAATGGCGCGCTCACGGACAATGGCGTCGCTCAAAGACAAGCCTTCGCAACCCAAAGGATGACGGCGGCGCGTCTCGGAAAAACGTTTCAATAACACGTCGTCCCGGGCATCCAAAAACAGCAAAAACGGCGGTAGACCCAGCTCAGCCAAATGCGAAAACGCGCGTGGCAATTCCGACGCATCACTGCCTGCCGTGCGCGCATCTATGCCCACGGCCAAGCGCGGATAGCGGGCTTCGCCAGCGCCCAAGGCTTGCTCAGCCAGCGCCAGCAGCAGATTTGCCGGCAGATTATCGATGCAGTAAAAACCCAGGTCTTCGAGCGTCCGCAACGCGACACTTTTGCCCGAACCAGACGTTCCGCTGACCACCGCTAGGCGAATCTTGCCCCGCGTGGCATTTGCAGTCTCGTTTACCATGTGCGCTGCCGCTTCATCGAATGCGCCTGCCGATCAATGAAGGTTTGTGCCGCATCAATACCCTTGCTCTTCAGTACATGATTACGCACTGCCGCCTCCACCAACACCGCAAGATTGCGACCTGGCGCAACCGGAATGACCAATCGAGGGATTTCCACGTCCAACACCTTGATGGTGCTGATGTCGCCATAAAGCCGCTTCATGCCATCGTGCTGCCCATCACCGACCGTTGGCCCTAGGTGCACGACCAAGCGTAAGTATTTGTTTCGTTTGACCGCGGTATCGCCAAACATCTCGCGTACATTGAGCACGCCTAGGCCGCGCACCTCCAAACAGTCCTGCAGGACTTCCGGGCATACGCCGTCGATCACATCCGGGGCGACCAGCGTGAACTCGGGTGCGTCGTCGGCGACTAGTCGATGACCACGGGTGATCAATTCGAGTGCTAACTCGCTCTTACCAGCGCCGGCTTCACCGGTGACCAGCACGCCGATCGAATACACCTCCAAAAAAACCCCGTGCAAGGTGGTCTGCGGCGCCAGTGCGCGGGCCAAATGATATTGCAGATAGGTCAGCAGATCGTGACCCCGTTTGGTGGCCCGCCAAATCGGCGAACTACCGCTTTTGGCCGCCACCAGAATGTCCTCTGGCGGTTCCATACCACGCGCGAAAATCAGCACAGCCGGCTGCAATTTGAACATGCGCTGCACCGTGGTGCGCCGCGCGGTGGCCGGCAGACCGTCCAGAAACGCCAGCTCTTCAGCGCCGAGAATTTGAATTCTGTTGGGATGGATCAGGTTGAGATAGCCAACCAAAGAGGGACGACGTTGACGGCCTTCGCCGATCTCAATCTTGCGATCGCCGCCCTCATGCGCAATCACCCAGGTGAGTTCTAAGCGCGAACGCACTTCGTCGAACAGCTGATGGGCGGTTATCGAACGGGTGACCGTTTGCATGGATCAGACTTCGTGGAATTGAAAGGTACGCTCACTGAGCCGCTCGTAGAGTTGCACTGAGTCAGCGGCCGCGCGCAGCTCAGCGCATACGTCCGGATGGCTGAACAATTCAGCCACCTGGGCCAGCAAACTCAGATGCTGATCAGTAAAATGCTCCGGCACCACCAGCGCCAAAACCAAATCCGCGGGCTCACCGTCCGGCGCGTCCAGATCGATGGGACTTTTCAAGCGAACAAAAGCCGCGGTCGGCGGTATGTCACCGCCGACCCGACCGTGCGGAATGGCGACACCCCGACCTAATCCAGTTGAGCCCAAATGCTCGCGCGCTATCAGTGCCTCAAAAATCGCGCGTTCAATGCGCTCGCCCAAATCACCCGCTAAGATCTTCGCGAGATGCTCAAGTAGCCGTTTTTTACTACTAACGCGAACGTCGGCGACGACCCGATCACGTGCCAGGATATCAATGAGTTGCATGGCGTTTAGTCGTTAAAGTCGTCGACCATCGCGCTGCGATGTTCGGTGCTGCGTTCTTTGTGGCGAACCAACTGTCGATCAAGCTTATCCACTAGGCCATCAATGGCCGCGTACACGTCCAAGCCCCCCGCTTTGGCGAACAGCGTTTTACCGCGCAAATGGATCGACGCTTCGGCGAATTGCTCATGTTTTTCAACACTTAAGATGACGTGGACGTCAATCACTTTTTCTGACGAGCCAACCAAACGTAACATTTTGGTTTGCGCATAGTTTCTCAGAGCTTCGGTGACGTCGAGTTGATGACCGGAGATGGTGAGGTTCATTTAGAGACTCCTCTGCGGATGAGCGGCACCGACAACCGGGCCGCGGGCTCGTGCGCACAGGGCCAGCACGATTGCTGGACCCGATTCGACTGACTTTGCATATCAGCCGGACCGCACACGTTCGTTCGATGAGGGAATGCGCATGGCTTCACGATACTTGGCGACCGTGCGTCGCGCGACCAGGATGCCACGGCGCTTGAGCAGATCAGCCAAGCTGCTGTCCGATAGGGGCTTTTGTGGTGGTTCTTCTTCGATCAGCTTTTTGATCATCGCCTGAATAGCGGTGCTGGAGGCTTCGCCGCCATCACGGGTCGCCACGTGGCTGGAAAAGAAATACTTGAACTCCAGCGTACCGCGCAGCGAGTGCAGGTATTTACGCGTGGTGACTCGGCTGACCGTCGATTCATGCATGCCAATTTCCTCGGCCACTTCACGCAGCACCATCGGTTTCATCGCCTCCGGCCCGCGTTCAAAGAAGCCTGCCTGTCGCTCTACAATAACCTTTGCGACCTTCAGTACAGTTTGATCTCGCTGCTGCAAACTCTTCAATAACCAACGCGCTTCCTGCAATTGTCCTTTCAGCGCGGTGCCCTCGTCGCGACCGCAGCGGCGCAGCAAACTGGCGTAATGATCATTGACCCGCAGCTTAGGTGCCGCACCCGGATTTAATCCGACGTCCCATTTGCCGTGGCGTTTGTAGACATAGACATCAGGTACGACGTGCTCGGTTGCGACCGACGAAAATTGCGCACCCGGTTTGGGTGACAAACCGCGAATCAGCGCGGTTGCGCTATCGAGTTCGGCCTCGGTCACCGCAAGATCGCGTGCCAAACGCGCCCGATCGTGGCGCGCCAGAAACTCCAGATGCGTCGCGACGATGCGCAACGCCAGTGCTTGCGCGTCATCGGCATGCAACTGCTGCAACTGCACGGTCAGGCATTCACGCAGATCGCGACTGGCGACGCCCACCGGATCAAGCTGTTGCACATAGTGGCGAACCGCTGCGACTTCGTCGGCGCCCACCCGATGCTCCGGCGCCACCGCAGCGATCAGCGAATCGTCCGATTCCAGCAAATATCCGTCTTCGTTGAGCGCTTCAACAATGGCATGCGCGATCGCGCGATCGCGTGGACTCAAGTTGGTCAAGTGCAACTGCCACAGCAAATGCTGCGCGAGATCTTCAACTTCCGCGTATCGACCGTCGCCATGGTCATCGTCGTTGTCGTCGTTTTGGCGGCTGGCGCTGTACTCGGGCAACTCAAACTCGCTGGCCTCGCGGTAGTCCTCGTCTTTTCCTGCTTCGGATTCCTCGCGTTCGCTGCCCTGCTCTTCTTTGGGCTGCTCCAGGCTGCTCGATTCGGCGCTGCTGTAATCGTCGGCCGCTGGCGCGTCGTCCCATTCCAACATCGGATTGGTTTCAACGGCCTGCGCCAGTTCGCTCTGCAGTTCGAGGGTGGACAAGGTCAACAAGCGGATCGCCAGCTTGAGCTGGGGGGTCAGCGTGAGCTGTTGTCCTATACGTAGCTGGAGACTCGGTTTCATCGTCCTAGTCTGCGGGGCGCCGAGTGGCGATACCAGTGGGTTAGGTCAAACAGTGTAGAAATTCGCCTGTTCTGATTGGCCCACGATGTAAAAATCCGAGAACGGCGGCTTAGCCTGGAGGCCAGGCCATCGCACGGCCGCCCAGCAAGTGCAGGTGTAAATGAAAAACAGTTTGACCGCCATCCGCGTGGGTATTCATCACCAATCGATACCCGGAATCCGCAATGCCCACCTCGCGCGCATAGCGACGCGCCGCTAGCACCAATTTCCCAATCAACAGCGCGTGGTGATCTTGCAGATCGTCCGCACTGGCAATCGGCTCTTTGGGGATAAACAGCACATGCACCGGCGCCTGCGGGTGAATGTCGTTGAAGGCCAATAACTCATCGTCTTCATAAACAATCTGGGCGGGGATCTCGCGGCGAATAATCTTGCTAAATAAGGTAGACATAGGATTGCCGAGTCTTTTTTTTGAAAGTCGAAGATGTCAGATTTAACCATTTGCGACCAGTTAAACCCGCAGCCGCCCGCTGAATGCATGTGACAAGGTACTGCGATCAATGTACTCCAGTTCGCCGCCGACCGGCACGCCGTGCGCGATCCGGCTAGGAGCGACACCCGCAGCGCGCGCGATCTCGGCCAGATAGTGCGCGGTGGCCTCGCCCTCAACCGTGGGATTGGTGGCCACGATGAGTTCGCGCACCAGGCCTTCCGCCAGGCGATCAGCCAGTTGGTGCAAGCCGAGCTCCTTCGGACCGCGACCATCCAACGGCGACAATCGACCGTGCAACACAAAATAGCGTCCCCGATAGCCGGTCGCTTGTTCGACTGCGTACAAGTCGGCCGCCGTCTCCACCACGCACAGCAGCTCATCGTCACGGCTGGATGCACTGCACAAAGCGCAACAGGCCGCTTCGCTAAAGGTGCGGCAACGATTGCAAAAGCCGATGCGATCAGCTGCGGTAACGAGCTTTTCCGCCAAACGCCGGGCGCCAATGCGGTCCCGCTCCAGCAGATGAAAAGCCATGCGTTGCGCGGACTTAGCTCCCACGCCGGGCAGGCAACGCAGCGCCTGCACCAGTTCATCCAGCAGTGGGCTCATGCCATGCTCATCAAAACGGCAGCTTCATTCCGGGTGGCAATTGCATGCCGTTGGTCACCTTCGCCATGCGCGATTGCGACAGTTCGGCCACCTTGTTGACCGCATCGTTGATCGCGGCGGCAATCAAGTCTTCCAGCATTTCCGGATCGTCCTTCAGTAACTGCGGATCAATACGAACGCGGCGCGCTTCATGGCGACCGCTCATCGTGACACTGACCATGCCACCGCCGGCCGCGCCGATCACCTGCGCCATCTCCAGCTCTTTCTGTGCCTGCGCCATTTGTTGCTGCAGCTCTTCTTGCATGCGCTGCGCCTGTTGCAAGATGTTTCCCAATCCACCACGCATCTTCTTTTCTCCAGTTCAATCAAACCATTCGAATCGATCAATGCAGCTCAGTCCACCTGCAAGGAGCCCGGCACTACCCGCGCAGCAAACTCACGGGTGAGCGCCTGCAGACCAGGATCGGCAAGTAAATCCTGTTCGGCTTGCGTGACCAGCTGCTCGCGCGCGCGGGCGCCGCGCTCAGCCATGGTTTCGCCGTCTTGCACTTTTGCAACAATCTCCAATGAGACCGCATCACCCAGCAGTGCTCGAAGCGCATCTTCCAGGCCCTTGCGTGCAAATGGTGAGTTCAAACTGTCAAGATTGGGTGCCAAGGCCAATTTCCAACGGGCGCCCTGGCCAGAAATAGGTTTCAACTGCGCGGCCAATTCGCGCGAGGGTCCGCGCAACTGCGCGCGGCCGATCAGCTCAAACCACTCGCCTCCTGACGGCTGATCGACTGCAGCGCCACTGGCGGTCGCAGGCGCGCTGACCACCGTCAGCTTGGGCGCGTTGACACGCGCTTGCGCTGGCGGCGCAGCAGCACTAGGCCGCGGCGCGGGCGCGGGTGCAGCACTAGGCTGCGGCGCGGGTGCAGCCGAGTGTGTGCGGCTGACGGCTGTTTCGGCCGGTTTGCGCGCGCCAGATCCCTCCGGCATGGGCTGCATAGGTTCCAGCGGGGCCGTTCGAAACGCCAATAGCCGCAACATCGCCATTTCAAAACCGGTGCGATGGTCCGGCGCAAGGTCAATATCACGGCGCGCCAACAAACTCAGCTGGTAATAGAGCTGCACATCTTCTGGTGTAAGGCCCTCCGCGAGGCGCACCAACACCGCATCTTCCACCAATTCGGATTCCACATCATCACCGAGCACTTGCCGCGCGGCGACGTCATGCCACAGCACCAAAAGCTCCGACAGCAGCCCGGAATAATCGACCGAGAGTGCCGCAATGTGCAGCAAATCGCGCTTGATCGCGGCGCGATCGCCATTCATCAGGCCCTCGGCAAGCGTCGCCAAGGCGCTGCGATCAATCGTGCCCAACATGCTTAGCACTTCGTCGGTGCGCACATTGCCATTGCCGTAAGCCAGCGCTTGATCCAACAAGCTCAGACCATCGCGCAAACTGCCGTCTGCCGCGCGTGCCAACGCCGCAATGGCGGGCAGTTCATAACTGAGCCCTTCCGCATCCAAGATATGCCGCATTTGCGTATCAATTTCGCTGCGTTCCAGCCGCTTCAGACTGAACTGCAAACAGCGCGACAGCACCGTGGCGGGCAATTTCTGCGGATCGGTGGTCGCCAGCAAAAATTTGACATGCGGCGGCGGCTCTTCCAAGGTTTTGAGCAGCGCGTTGAAGCTGGCTTTTGACAGCATGTGCACTTCGTCGATCAGATAAACCTTGTATCGACCGCGACTTGGCGCATAGATGACGTTATCGAGCAAATCCCGCGTGTCATCCACACCGGTGCGCGAAGCCGCATCAATCTCCAGCAGATCCACATAGCGTCCCGCATCAATATCCACGCAAGCCGAACAAACCCCGCATGGATCAGAACTGATGCCAGCCACACAGTTCAGTGCTTTAGCCAAAATGCGCGCGATGGTCGTTTTACCCACACCACGGGTGCCGGTGAACAAAAACGCATGATGCAAACGACCGGTTTCAATGCCATTGACCAAGGCCCGCACCACATGCTTTTGCCCCACCAGTTCGGAAAAACGCTTCGGGCGCCATTTACGCGCCAATACGAGATAACTCATCGAAGGAAGCCAAGTCCAAAATCGAAGCCCCCGATGATCGCCTACTCAGCGGCCCAGGTCACGCTGGGCGGCTAGCAGCCGGTCGGGCTTTGCGCGTATGCGCTGTGAGCTTAAGCGGATAGCTGCAAGGCGCGGCGCGCAGGCAATGGCTCCTCCATGCCTAAGCGTCGCAGCGCAGACGGCGTCCAGACGCGCAACGGCCGGACGGCCTTTGGGCATTGTGCAGACTCAAAAGTAGAGCGCAAGCCTTCAAAATCAATACGAGACTGAGCAGAAAACGATCGCCAAAAGGACTTCCGGCGCACTCGCGAGGCTGCTAGGTCGATTGAGGGTGAAGAGCCAAACGGGGCGCCGCAAATGCGCTACGCGCACGACAGCGACGGATGGCGTCGCTTAAGATAAATTGCAGAAAGGGTGGCGATCCCTGCCAGCCACACCCCGGCGCCCGCTCGAACCGCGACCGTTGCTCCCTTCCGGGCCTGGCGGGGTTAACGGCCTCACGACGCGGGGGGACCGACAGGGACCGCCCTTGAACTTGGCGCTGGCGCGCCACCAACTACCGGAGACTGGCGGAGAGAGAGGGATTCGAACCCTCGAAACGGGGTTTAGCCGTTTACACACTTTCCAGGCGTGCTCCTTCAACCGCTCGGACACCTCTCCACATCCGGTTCTGACCAGTTGCGACGCAAGCCGCGCGCCAGCCAGCCCGAAAGCATACCCTAGCTCTGACCAATCGCTCAATGTTTGATTGAGGCTTTCTGAGGCTTTCGCACAAATGCAATGAGATCAGGCACCAACTCGGCAGCCGCTTCCGCTCGCCGTTGAATCTGACACCGCTGATGCTGGCGACCATTGCTGGCAATCTGGCGCTCATTGCAGCGCTGCTGGAGCGCGGCGCAGACATCGACGCCGCCGACAACCACGGTCAGACCGCGTTGCACTGGGCACTGCGCTTGGCGTTCCAGAATCCCAGTTACGCGGCCACGGTGCTGCCGGTTATTTACGAGGGCATCGCACCAGCGTCGATTGATCTACAGTCATCCAAACGATTGGTCCGACTGGATCGGCATTTGGCCGAATACCAACTCTTTCAGACGCTGTGGGCGCTCATTCCCGGCTTATGCACCCACTGGGACCTGTATTTCAATGGCAACTTCGACACCGCGATGGTGCTGAAACGCTGGGAACAATTGCCAAGCAGCGTGTTGGCCCCGCTGCGCCGTCGCCGTCCATACATTTCGGCCGTGCTGTCGCGCAATGAAATCGGCCGCGATTACGCCTACAACCGCGGCCTGTTTCAACGCATGGAGCGCGGCGCATACCGCTTGGCGCCCGATCTGGCGCTGCGCGTGCGCGAAAATGGCGAGCAACGCTGGGTGCCCATCGGCGAGCGACTGAACCTGTCGCTGCTGCTGGAATCGGCGCACGAGTCCAGTTGGCCGCACCTAAGCAAGCTCATCGGCGGCGCCGATGCCGTGCGGGTGCCCATCGTCACCGAACAGCGTGTCGCAAAAGAGGAGGCAGCTAAAGCGCAACGTTTGGCAGACGAGCAGAAGCGACGCGAAGCGCAAGCGCAGGCA
>Ga0105048_10004535_pt1 | contig 22562 bp, 15 predicted proteins | sample MAT05_FD_78382 | JGI IMG/M metagenome (GOLD analysis project Ga0105048, IMG submission 78382) | Freshwater microbial communities from Lake Fryxell liftoff mats and glacier meltwater in Antarctica - MAT-05 | ecosystem: Environmental > Aquatic > Freshwater > Ice > Liftoff microbial mat | place...
AAATATGAACATTTTTAAGTTTCGAGACATTAACTCTGGTTATCTAGCTCTTGTTAGTAAAATTTTAACAGGGCCGGATTCCTATCAAAATATCGATCTACCTGGGGCTGGGAAAGGCAAGTTAGTTAATAAGAAAAGTAGATGGCACTTGCGCAACGTCCATATTATTTTCGAGAATCCTTCTTCCTTTACAGAATATAATGTAGCTTGTCCGAAAAGAAGTAAAGTAATGAACGACTATATGGAGAAAGAAAAAGTTCTTTTCGACGAGGGTGAAATCCGTGCCAATGTTTTGAAGGATATTTCTAAGATTTGGAAAGCCATTGAAAATGAGGACGGAACAATTAATGCCAATTATGGTTATATGGTTTACCATCTTCGCGATGCAGGAAGCTTTTCCAAGGATTATCCTCAAAATAGTTCTAGTTTTGGTTCTCGTAATGGGTCGAACTCGATGTCGCAATGGGAATGGTGCCAGAACCGTTTAGACAACAATTTAGAAACTCTTCAAGCTATTATGCATTTTAATCGTCCGAAGGATCAGTTTGTAGAAAATTTAGATCAACCTTGTACTGTTTTTACACAATTTACAGTAGAAGATAACAAATTAAATTTTCATGCTTACATGAGATCAAACGATATTATTTATGGTCTTCCCTATAATCTTGCCTATTTTCAAGTTCTTCAAGGGAGAATGCTCAAATATCTTCAAAAGAAACACCCTACCCTTGGGTTTGGCTATTTACATTATAACTCAACTTCTCTTCATCTTTACCATGATAAGAAAAAGATTGCAGAAAGTATTGTAGGAATTAAAAATTAAATTCGGAGGTTCTAAAGAGACATTATTGTAATAACTAATTACAATGAAGAAAAAGATACAACTAAGACGAAAAACTCGTTTCTAGGGGTTGTATCAGAATAATTTTCAACTTTGTCCCGAAACAGTCTGAGACCTCTCCTATACTATTTTCAAAGTTTTATTTGAAAATAGTATAGGAGGAAAGTTGAGAAGATAGGAAAAGTTGAGAAGATAGGAAAAGTTGAGAAGATAGGAAAAGTTGAGAAGATAAGTTTGGAGCAGGTGTTATTGTAACAAGTAATTACAATAAAGAAAAAATTGTCACTAAGACAAAAAGCGTGTTTCTAGGGGTTGAGGTTCAGAACGATTCGGGATAAAGTTGAAAAATTGTTCTAATACAACTATCAGAACAATTTTTCAACTTTGGTTGAAATGGTCTGAGCCTCTCCCTTATACTATTTTCAAATAAAACTTTGAAAATAGTATAAGGAGAGTTAGAAGAAGATAGAAAGTTAGAAGAAGATAGAAAGATAGAAGAAGATAGAAAGATAGAAAGTTAGAAGAAGATAGAAAGATAGAAAGTTAGAAGAAGATAGAAGAAGATAGAAAGTTGAGATGTTATTGTATTAGTTACAATAAAATTTTAGTTGTCCTCATCGTCTGAAAAGAAGTGTTGCTCAGGCTCAGGAGGATCATAAGTTATGTCATAGTCGTAGGTATTTGTTTTAGCGTAAGGATGCAATTTCACAACATCTTCAACCTTGCCTCTCCATAAAACGTATTCTTCAAGGTCGGGAAAAGAAGGTAAGTTACGCTTTTCTGGATATGTTGCCATAAAGTCTCGATCTCTCTTATTTCTTTCACACTTTCTCTTGAATGTCGGTAAAATAGCATTAAAAGCTCCATCGCTATTGTCTACTGTTACAACACGGAGAGAATGCCTACCCTTTACTTCTGCCTCCGCCATTTCATGATAGTGTTTTCTATCTCCATACAAAAGTTTAATAGGACAATTGATACCACACTTTAACTTGTCGTTTTTCTTCTTCTCGTTATACCGCTTCTCATTAAATCGAGTAGAAATCTCATGAGTATGGCTAAAATCTCGATAAAAGTATTCCAAGTAAAAGATCTTGTTGTATTTACAGCGAAATGTAAACCCTCTTCTCGTATACTTCCGGCAACGATAGAAAAAATCGTCCATATCCTGAAGAATAAAAGTGCTTTTCTTGTGAATAATCTCTAAAGGTCTTGACATAAATAGAGCAATCTTCCCATTTTCGTCAAAGGTGACACGATTTCGACAAATTGTAAAACCTGTACTCTTGATATGATCCCATATCGAATAGCCTTTGTCAGTTTCGATACTAATGAGTTGAAACTTGGTCTCGTCTTCGTATTCTATAAGCCTTTTTTCACCATAATAAGAATGTTCATAGTCTGGACGAGTATCTCCTTTCTTCTTTAGATAGAAATTTTCCAACCAGAGTAATCTCCGAAATAAACTCTTATACATACCGTGATGATCCGATTCTATTTTACCCGTTAATGTCGATAAAAACTTTCGCAAATGATCCATATTTCTTCTATCTTGTTTCTCGTAGAGAGAACCATAATAATCTTTGGCCTTTTTTCCATTGCCCAAACAACCTACATAGATGTCAATGTCTCGAGCTTGAGGCTTCATTTCTCTATCAAAAGTTGGCCATTCTTCCTCTAAGATACAAGAGAGAACAAAAGATCCGGAAATGATACCACGACATTTATACATGGCTTGTGCAAACTCTGTGTACTTTTCTCCTAAAATCTCTCGAAGCTTAACTTCCACCTTTTTGCAAGCGATTACTGGTAAGTTAATCTTCTTGCAAAACTGCTTATTAATTTGCTTGAGCTGCACCAAATCCTTCAGAGAAAGCTTCGGGAAAACTAGATATTCGAACACTTGCATTGTTTATTTGTTTATTTACAAATAAATATCATTCTTACTTTTAAAGAAGTCTACTAAATCTCGATGGCCTCCTTTAGCTGCACCTTTCATAGCCCAATCCCAACGGTTGGCACCTTTGGAAATGAAGAATTCTACTAAATCTCGATGTCCTCCTTCTGCTGCACCTTGCATAGCCCAATCCCAATGGTTGGCACCTTTGGAAATGAAGAATTCTACTAAATCTCGATGTCCTCCTTCTGCTGCACCTTGCATAGCCCAATCCCAACGGTTGGCGCCTTTGGTGATGAAGAAGTCTACTAAATCTCGATGTCCTCCTTCTGCTGCACCTTGCATAGCCCAATTCCAATCACGGGCACCTTTGGAGATGAAGAAGTCTACTAAATCGCGATGACCTCCTTGTGATGCACCTTGCATGCCATAATCCCAAATGTTGGCACCTTTGGAGATGAAGAAGTCTACCAAATCGCGATGGCCTCCTTGTGCTGCACCAAACATACCCGAATTCCAATTGTTGGCACCTTTGGAGATGAATAAATCTACTAAATCGTGATGACCTCCTTTTGCTGCACCAAACATACCCGAATTCCAATTGTTGGCACCTTTGGAGATGAATAAATCTACTAAATCGTGATGACCTCCTTTTGCTGCAAGGTTCATGGCATCATTGTAGTCTCCTTTGGAAAGATATCTAATCAGTAGTAAAGAAAAATCTTTCCAAGGTCTTTGAATACAAGTTTTCATGGCCTCGAAGTCGGGAGTTTTCTCGGTGTAATGAAACCATAAAATATTATTATTGTAACTACTAGTTTCTCGACTAACCATCAAAACATTTCTTAAATCCAGAGAGTTTAATTTGGACAAAATAAGAACATTGACATCTTTGTTTTTTGTATTTAAAAATGTCATTTCTCTTTTATCTTTTTTATTGAAAAATCAATTTTCAATAATACTGGTTTCTCAATCTTCCTCCAAATTGACTTTGAGTTGTATTTTAAAGAAGGAAATAAGTGAAGCTTTGGATAATTTACATATCGATAAGGAGGATTATGAACTATCGATGGAATGCGACTGTTTGGCCTCTGATCTCTGTGATAGATTTATTTCTCGTATGAAATCAAATTCCCATTTAACAGAAAAGGAGCAGCATTCTTTTGGAGTACTTTTTCGCCATGCGAATGGAAAAGGAGTCAGGACCATTAACCCAGCAGAGTAATTATTCTAAAAAGACTTTATTTGTTAAATCATTTTCTTGTCTATTAAGACAAGAAATAATGTTCAATCTTCGCCTAAATCGACTTTGAGTTGCCAGCCAATAAATTTGTTATTGAGGGATTTTCCAATTCTCGATTCCATTTCGTTCTTGAAGATAGATCTTTCTGGTACATTAAACTTGTAATTGGTACCATACCAATCGCGAAATCTTGTATACACATTTACCAAAGTCAAAATGACATCAGCATTTGCTACCTTCTTTCCTTGATCGTTCAGCTCTTTGCGATACACCTTTTCCAAATTTTCCGAGACAAATAAAGTATAAGGATCATTATTCGACCAATATTCACTTGTATATTTCTTAACCAGGGTCGTCTCCTTGATTCCTTCGGCGCAATATTCAGGATACATCTTTGTAACCAACCACCACAAAAAGGCTGGAGCCATTTCAGGTAGTTGCTTCTCAAAATCCGGATCTAATAAGAAAGTTCTCTCCATATATTGCTGATCCGTATCCTTAGGAGCATCTGCCGACCATGAACTGAGATAAGGAATAATTTTAACACGATTTCGCATCGCCGGTCCAGAATCTGACATCGGAGGAATGGTATTACACATCAAATGTAAAGTAAACATTGGTGCAATTTCTCCTCCGTCACTATTTAAGAAACGAGCAAAAAACTTATCACCTCCAGTTAATTCCTTAATTGTTCCAGCACGAAGTGGAACTTCTGCATCGGGCTCCTGAAAAAAAGCAATATGAGCATATTTACTTCTGGCAATTTCAGGTTGAGGACCACCAGATTTAATGTTGGTGAAAAAACTCGTCGGAATCGAAATTACATAATCACCGAAAACACATTCTACAAGTTTCTTAATCATACTCTTTGAATTATTTCCTCTTCCCGAATGCACCGCAAAAATCTTATCCGAATTTCTTCCTTTCAAACTCGATGCAATCAGTTTCCCAAAATAATGCATGAGTTCTTTGTCTGGAAATACCTTTCCCAAATAACTCATCAACTTAAGATAACAAGGGTGCTTCTCATGCATTGAAAAGTTGAAGATACATGAACTCGTTCTTGAAACAAAATCTTCGGGAATACCTGTTCTCGGAACAACCTTCTTTTCCAAAACTTGTAAGACACAATTCACACAACCTAAAATCTCAGGATTACTATCTAACGACTCTTCAAACTTCTCTACATAAAATCTTTCAGCACACTCTCCAAAAATATTGCTCTTGAAAGAACGATTCTTGAGTTTAGTGATCAAAGTACAAATCTTCTGTACTTGTACTTCTGCTGCATCTTTGGTATTCTTATCTACTTCTCCTCTTACTTGCATCAAAATATCGATTCGAAGCTTCTCTAAAGAAGAAATAAACTCGCGGCTGATATATGTCTTCAAACTATGACCAGAGTCTAACTTCTTCCAAGTACCTTTGCGAAACTGATAGAATGTTGTTTTGGACAACTTTGAACAAGCAAACTCCAACCAACAAACACGATACAAAGCATCGGCAACATCTGCGTGAGTACAAGAAAGAGCATTCTGTAAAGATTTAAAACACCAAGCTTCATGCCATTTGTTATATTCCTTCGGATTGTCTTCACGAGCGTAGAATGCCAAGGTTTTAATGGAATAATTAGTTGTAATAAAATTCTCATATGTATTGTGGCAATCTTCTTCTGTCTTCATTTTACTTCTGTCTCTTTCGCCTTCCCATTGTGTTTTGGTGAATTGTGCCCATTTTTCAGATCCTCTTTCATCCGCCGAAAATGCAGAGTGGAGCGCTTTTCCTATAATTAACCAATAATGTTCTTCTAAGGCTCTCTTCTTATCTAAAAGACCTAAGAAAACCGTTGCCAAATATTCTGGTGTATCTTTCTCTTCCTCAGAAAAAGAATATCCTTTCTTATTATTACTTGACTTGGAACTTGAGCCATAAGAAGAATTAAGATTCTCCTTTGGAACGTCGTTCTTCGGCAATGTAATCTCTCGAATGTAATAAATACTCAAGAAGAATGGAAGCCAATACTCGTGATCCAAATAGGCTTCTTCGTTTTCATCATCCTCATCTACTTGCAACATACATTCTTCACTCATCGTTCCATTTCCAATATGTTCGTGATTCTTTGCGAAAAAAGTATTCTCTAACTCGTTATCAATCGATCTCTCCTGGGTAATATTTTCTTTCTGGATCTCTGGTAAAATATACTCCAAAACATATTTCGGTGTCGCCGGAGTCGTCGAACTACCATACAAGGTTACTGGTTTCTCAACACTTAAAGGATCAATAATATCCTCCCATTCGTTCATTGGTTGAGATTCCAGCCTTGCAAAAGCATTTGTGGTGCGTAACATTTGCAAGACAAGAGGACGAATCAGATGACTCTGAAGCTGAGCTACGGTTTTACAATAAGGAAATTGCAATCTCAAATGACATACAGTTAAATTATCCTCGACCACAGTTTCTGCTTTCAAAACACAACAAATCAGTTGAGTACATCTCGCATCAATCTTCAGAGTCTTCTTAATAACCTGCTGATAACAATAAATAATTGATAGTACAAAACCATCTCCAAAAGGTTCTTCACTTGTCTCGAGAGGATGAAACTTAAAAGTTAAATCTACTAAAACAGGCATATGCTTTCGTGGATTCTCGGCAAGACACAAACGTTTCGGATTATTGCCCGGACTCTGAGCCAAATCGCAATACTTTCTCCAAAACTGTTCGTGTTTCATTTCTAATACCGACCATTCTCTCGTGGGGCCATACAATGAAGTATGCGTATAGTCTTCACTGTTTCTCTCCGAGTCACCCCCACAAGTTCTTAATAAATCCAGTAGCTCATTGTCCATTTTACTTTATAAAATTAATTATTCCGAATCACTTTTGACGAACGGAAATAACGTTTCTTCAGTTTTCTTCATTTTTGCTTTAGAAGCAAAAATTAAAAATTAAATTTTTCTAACTTAAAAAGAAATGTGCGACAAGGTTAGAAATTTTTCTGGAATTCTCACGGGTGCTCAAGTAGTTCCCGCAGTTACACCTCTCATCCCGGCTGCCATCGGAGTAATCACCGCTGTACTTAAGGGTCACCGCCTCCAGCTCAAGGGCAAATTTAACAACCTCACTTCTGCTTTCACCGGAGCCGATATCCGAGCTGCTCTCCCTGGTCAGAACAGTCTGATTTCTCTGTTTACCCTGACTCCTTGGTTAAGACCGGACTTACTTTCGGGCAAGTTTCGCCGTTGTGACAATCTTTTTGTCCTTACTAGCTCCCAGCGCGAGCTTTTGCGAGCTGGAAGTCTCTATGTGTCCATCTACACGTCTGGAAACCCTAACGGTGAGATTCGTGCTCAGCTTCTTCGTGTGAAAGAAGAGCACGAGACTCATTACGTTGCTGCTCTGTCAGGAGCTAACGAGGTACCGCCGGTTACTTCTACGGGTACTGGAACCATCATTGCCACTTTTGACGGTTGCCGTTTGTCTCTTGAGGGTAGCTTCGCAACTCTTACCGGTGTGGTTCCCGTGACTGCTTACGCAACACTGAACACTGGAGCCGCTGGAGTTGTTGGTACCGTGATCTTCCAGCTGACTGCTGAAGTTGCTGTTGGAGGCCAGTCAGGTGTGTTTCGTCGCCATGCCAATAGCTTCAGGCTCAACTCGGCTCAGCGCGCGCTCCTGAAGGCAGGCGACTTGTACATTAACATTGTGACAAATCTCACCCCTACCGGAGAAATTCGTGGGCAGCTTGTCAGACTCTAATTATTTTTTCAAGAAATTTTCTTGAAAAGTATCATTTGACAGAAGATTTTTTCTTGATTTTTATCAAGAAAATTATTTATTCACAAGAGCAAGAACCATCCTGGCAGCATTTCACAGACACATTATAGTCTTTGAATGTGCGCTGGGGGTATGTAAGGAGTGTTCCTTCGTCGACAGGAGGAATTCCGGCCCATGCAATATCGTAATTGTCAGCTCCAGCTCCATTGCAAAAAGCGGTATTGGACTGGTAAAAGGTCCCGGTGCATGGCAATCTGGTATCTTGAAAACCAACAACGGAAGATCCCGAAACTGTGTTTTTCTTCACAACGTTTTGGGTCGCAAATCCAGGGGAAGCAGTATTACGTGGAATTTGGAAAAGGTAATAATCGCGAGTTCCAACAAGGACTCCATTATCAAGGAACACTACTTCGAATGCCTCGCAAGCCAAACGACCAGGATTAGAGGGCGACCAGGATAAGGGATCGATAACTAAACCAACTGCTGTTATAGGGTTGTCATTGGGGAAAATGAACGTTCCACTGAAAAAAGGATTGATGTAATCAACAATGTTTGCCGTATATGGAATCGCGCCTACAGTGAAGGTAATTTTTCCACCAATCATATCCTGAGTCAAAATCTTATCACCCGCGTAAACAGTACTCTTTCCATCGTAGTTGGCAACTCCGCACCATGGAACACGATTCCTACAGTTGTTCAAATCCAAAAGTTGAACGGCTTGGTTATCAGATCCAGGGTAACTGTATCGAATTCGATCGCCATTCTGCCATGTTGATGTTTCAGAATTTACGGGAACATAAAATGCGCCGAATTGGATTTGGCTTTGAGGAACTACAACAGGAGTGTTAGGTGCTCTATCAAGATTGGTGAAAGTTTGAGGGATCAAGATGGGAACGATGGAATCGGGTCCTTGTTGATCACATGGCCAAAACGCGGGGTCGATTTGCCAGCCAAACTGAAGAATGGTAGACGATAATGGATCAAATAAGAAAATTTGTAAGAAGGGACTGTTTGGAACTGAATTTGTTCCATCAAGTAAAATACCACGCTGACAGTTAAGAATAGTGTTTTCCGCCACATTCGACTGGTCAACACCCCAAAGCAAAATAGCTGCAACGTTAGGATTTTCGGGGTCCGCGTTAATGTCCGACAAGTTGTTATTTGCGATTGAAAAATTCTTTTGCGGGTCGGCGAAGTCAATTTGTTCGACTACAAGTAAACCTTGATCATTTGCTCTGAAACCAATTCCAAAAACAGGATAATTCGCAGACGGAGAATACAGTCGTGTTACTACTGAATTTAAAACCTTCATGTTCGAACCATCGGAATAAATTCCTGCCACTCCTTTCGGAGCAGAAAGATCCTCAACTCTGCAGTTCTTCAGGGTTACATTTGAGTATTGTTGCAATTTAAATCCCACAACTGAAAAATTAGGAGCAGCAATGTTGATTCGCGAGACGCTGCAATTGATGAATGTCAGACTATCCGGAAATCCCCAGAAGCCTCTCACTTCAGATTCTACGACATTGTTTGCATCAATTCGTAGATCATAAACGTTAACATTTTCAAGTGTTGCACCGAAAGCAGTTACAATAACTCCTTCAAGAAAAGAAGGAGCGGCAACTCCAAAATATTGTCCGGCGGACACTCTGTTAACATTTACATTTGAAATAGTTGCACTTCCTACAGAGCCAACAAGAAGACCGGTGACACTGCAACACTCGGTATGCGTGTCGTTGACTTCACAATCTCTAATGATAAGACCGTTACAGTGTTCTACAAATAAACCGGTAACAGTTCGGTTGCAAGGAATTACAAACGCGTCCGTAGTTCCACTTACAGTGGAATTTTGAATAATCACGTCGTTACTAAAGCTGACATACAACCCTACTGCTCCAAACCCGCTCTGGTTGTTGAATGTGCAGTCGGAAATTGTCAAACTACTAACGTTGACGGTAAAGCATGCAAAAGCAGAACAGCATTGAACATTGAAGTTGCTATTAACGTGGCAACGCTCAATAAACACATTAAAAAATGTTTTAGGAAATTGAAATGTCGAAATTTCAAGTCCTTGGCAAATTGAAAAATGTGCACTGCTGGTTCCGTTGTTCAAAATGTCCAAGTCTTCAAAGTGAATTTCCTGAAAGATTCCAGTTTCAGTGGTCATGACAACACCGGTGCGACTGAAATCACGAATGGTACCATTTTTAACTGTGATGTTTGAATATTCACCATCATACCCGTTTCCAACGCGCACTCCAACGGCTTGAGGCTGAGTTCCGCATTGCGACAATGTGTATTCTTTAAAATCAAACACCACATTAGATGATTCGATTTGAATGGCAGCGACGTAGTTTCCAGCGAATTTGTAAACCAGATTTTCCTTCACCTCGTAAACACCGGGACACGTGATAACAAGAGGAAGATTTGCATTGGTAATTTCAAACTTGGCAGTACTATCTGTGTCCTTTTTCTTTGAACATTTGCAGGACTTGTTCTTTTTGCGGTAAATTTGGTTTCCGGTTGCAATGTATTCTCCGGTACCTCCTATTACACCAGTAAAAGAGGTTGCAGTCTTGCAAGAGTATCTCAAAGACACGACTCCGTAATCGGTCAATACTTCAAGTGACCCAGAATCCGGAAAAGAAGCTGTGGAATCCACGACAAGAGTAGAAACCGGTAATGTGATCGGATTCGAAGTTAAAAATGTTCGTCCAACGTAGGTAGGAACACAGGTTCTGCATTTGCTATCTTGGAGACCGCAAAAGACCCCATCTTCGGAGAAGGCAGCACGGGCAGCTCTGCCTTGAATGGCAACGGCGGCGATACCTTTTTTGCGATGTTGTTCGAATACATCCCTTTGTTCTTTAGGGATACGATCAGGACCAGGTTTTGAAATTAAAGTATTAAGAAAATTGGTAGCTTTTTCGAGTTTCTCGACTTTTTGTTCTGCTAATCTATTTTCTGATACTTGCTTCTCTGCAGGTGTAACCAAGTGCAGTTTGGCGGTCTTTTCCCTCTTCTTTATTTCACGCTTCTTTTCTTCAAAAGAATGGTCGTGCTGATCTTTTTTAGATCGCTGGTGGTCTTTTTTCGTTTCAGATCTACAACAAGTCTTCTGGCAGGTCATTTTTACAGATTTTATTTTTGTTTTGAAAAAAATTTTATTTTTGTTTTGAAACAGGACAATTTACATCTCAGGCATAAAATTGTACATGCACATCTGCTTGTCTTGTGAATCTAATGCCGAAAGATTGAAATGAAAATAAAAAATAAGAAAATGATTTACTATTGGAAATTTTGAAAATCAAATGCAAAAAGGTAGTGTAATCAAGGCCAACGAATCATTTACTCTTAGAAAAGTTGATCCGAAAAATTTAGGAAAAGGTCTTTTGGACGGCAAGTTTGCAGAGAGAGGACTTCCCGTATGTAAAGTTAAAACGGTACATACGATTCTTAAGATCGGAAAGGAAATTGGAAGTGATGGAAATTCTGAGGTCTATCAATATAAGACTAAGATAGGAAATCAGCAGACTGTTTATACAGTTGGACACGATGCTTTTGCAGAGCATAATGGCGAAGCTCCAAGTCACCTAACCAAATGTCGTTTCTGTCTGAGAGGAAATATGAAAAATCCCATGAAGATTCCGATTGTCATGATTACAGAAACCAGTAAAAACAAGAACGGAGGTATGCGCGGAGAGAATGTAACTTTCATGGGAATCCACTTTGTCTGTGATTTTGGTTGTGCTTTATCTTATGTCAAGAGAAAACTTGGAGAATCAAGATATTGTCGCAATTCTCTTTATATGAACGCAGAACAAATTCTTTATTGTTATTATTATCGTCAATATCCTGATCGATTTGGTCAACGCATTCGTGAAAAGCCAGATCCGGAATACCTCCGTTGCCACGGAGGTTCTTTAACAGATGAAGAATTTGACAGCGGTGCAGCAGAGTTTGTACCCATGCAAAATGTAATTTGTCTACCGATTAAGACTCAATTCCTTCGTCTTAATATTTAAGCTTGTTTCTTGATTATAATCAAGAAATATTTACATCTTACTTTTGAAGAAGTCTACCAACTCTCGATGACCTCCTTCTGCTGCACCATACATAGCCGAATCCCAAAGGTTGGCACCTTTGGAGATGAAAAAGTCTACTAAATCGCGATGGCCTCCTAATGCTGCATAATACATAGCCCGATTCCAACCGTTGGCACCTTTGGAGATGAAGAAGTCTACTAAATCGCGATGACCTCCTTGTGCTGCACCTTGCATACCCGTATTCCAATAGTAGGCACCTTTGGAGATGAAGAAGTCTACTAAATCGCGATGGTCTCCTTGTGCTGCACCTTGCATAGCCCAATTCCAATCGTTGGCACCTTTGGAGATGAAGAAGTCTACTAAATCTCGATGACCTCCTTGTGCTGCACCTTGCATAGCCCAATTCCAATAGTTGGCACCTTTGGAGATGAAGAAGTCTACTAAATCTCGATGACCTCCTTGTGCTGCACCTCGCATACCTGAATTCCAATCGTCGGCACCTTTGGAGATAAAGAATTCTACTAAATCTTGATGTCCTCCTTGTGCTGCATAACGTATCGCTTCGTCATAATCTCCTTTGGATAAATCAAGATATTTGATTAGTAACAAAGAAAAATCTTTCCACAATCTATGTTTCAATTTTTGTGCAGTCTCGAAATCTTCAGAATATTTTTGTTCAAAACGAATTCTCCAAAATTCTTCATCATTAAGATATTTGTTAATGAGACGATTCTTAGTTGCCAAAGACAAGGTGTTGAGAAGTTCTCTATCATCAAGTCTTAATAAGAGGAGACGATCCAAATCTTTATTTCCAGTTGGAAAGGTTTGTATATTTGACTCCATTTTAATATGTTTTATTCTTGAATTTAATTCAAGAAAAAACACTCATTTCTTAAGCAGGAAGGAGATAAAATCGGTGAGATTTTTCGAGGTTCGGTATTGATAAGCATGAATTTTGCGTTGAGGATAGAAGGCAAGAGGGCCGAGTTTTTCGGTTCGATCCCAGGGTTTCACTTTCCCTTGTTCATTAAATTTCTCAGGAAGATCCTTTACTTTTTCATAATCTAAGGAAATAAAAATAAAATATACCTTTTCCTTGCGAATTTCGTCAACTCCTTCGAAAATAGCAACATTAGAAGGTGTCTCCATTGCTTCTCGAACATAAGGTTCCAAAAGCCCCCGACTTTCTTCACCCATTTCACGAAAAGCACAAGCCAAGGCGGGGCATTTATCATTATTGTCAGCCTTCTCACAAGTTCCAGCAAAATCCATGAGAATTGGTAACACGCCCCCTTTTAACTCCAGCAAATCCGCATACTTTTGAGTTTGATTTTGACTTGTTTTCTGTTGTTGCAATTTTTGTTGATTTCGTCGCCCTGGAGAAATGTAGACGCCACTTTTCTCACTCTTTATCCTTTTTGTGTCTCGATCTTCTTCATTTCCTCGTTTTTCATCTTTTGTTTTTTGTTGTTGGGTAGTTTGTGCATAATCATGAAAACTACCCAACAACCAGTTTAATTTCCCAGCAATCTTTGTAACAGGAATAAAACTCGAACGCCTTGTTCGATATTCTGGATCTGGTTCGCACATCTTCACGAAGTTAATCTCTTTGTATTTGTATGAGACACTCGGAAGAGTCCAGTCAATTAAAGCGTAATATTCCGCATCGCCTTTTTGTATCGTTCCTCCATCCACATTTTCCACGTATCTATTGTTTTTCGTTTGTCCAACAATCCATTTGTTAACTAAATCTCGATATTCTCTCGTACGTTTTTCAAGAATATTCTGATATCCCTTTTTGAGATGTCTCTTTTCAAATTGTAACTCCGACGACGGTTCTGCTCGCATGGTTATTTTTCTTAGTGTTATTTATTTTAACATAAAAAATCACTTCCGTCTAACTTCTTATATATTAAAAAAATGAAATTTTTAATATATTTTATCCAAAGAAAGGAGCGATGAAGAAAACTCTTCCTAAATTAAAATCTCTGTCCCCAAAGCCTGCAAAAACGGAAGAAGGAGAAAAAGTTGAAAAAGTGGCTTCTTCGGTGAAATTACCCGTCAAAGGACCTACAAAAACATCAAAACCTTTAGCAAGTCTCAAACCTGTCGTCAAAAAGGTTGAGAAAAAAGAAGTTGAGGAAAAGGAAGAGAAAGAAATTTCTAAACCATCACCAAAAGCTGTCCCTGTTTCTCCAAAGGCAAAACCAACTTCACCAAAAGCTGTCCCTGTTTCTCCAAAGGCAAAACCAACTTCACCAAAATCCAACGACCCCCGAAAGTATCTTCATACCTTTTTTGGAAAAAGAAATGGAAAGAAAGAACCGAAAGTAGTTGAAGGAGTCAATTATGACATCGAAACTTTGTCCTATATGTCTTCACAAAATGGAGCAGATGCAATTACGGATCGCCTCGTCGAGAAGATGCGAAAGCTTGGGAAGATCCCTTTCGAAGTTATCGAGTTGGCATCTGGTATTGGAGGTAATACTTTGTCCTTTTTGGATAATGAAAATATTATCAAGGTAACAGCCTACGAGATTCTCCCCGAAAGAAGAAAAATGTTGGAGAGTAACATTGCTCTTTACAATTTTGAGGACAAGGTGGATATCGTAGAAGAGTTTCCTTCCTTGTGTATTCCAGCCAAGAATTCTCTCCTTTTTTCTGATCCTCCATGGATACAAACAGGAGTAAAGGGTCATCTTTCCACCAAGGATGACTATGCTATGGAAGGTATCACTTTAGAAGGTCGGACTTTGGAAGAACTGGCAATCGAATCTCGATGTGATGTGGTGGCTTATCGTCTTCCTCCGGGCTATAATCTGAAACTTATCCCTGGATATTCTTTGGAAAATGAAGTCTTGAAAAATGTTCAGTTAAGTATTTATTCAAAAAAGAAAACTCGAAATCGTGCTATCGAGGAAAGTCGTGAAAAAGAAGAGCATGATCGATGGAGTGTCGATCTCAAAGATTTCTTGAGAAATGTCTTTCTAAAGCGCATTTTGAAGAACGAAGAAGCACTGGACAAGCTTGTTAGCCCCGAAGCAATGGCAATTTGGGAAGTCGCTTTTACTCACGAATCTTTCAACGCCAACAAGGGAGAGAACTACGAAGAACTGGAAATGTATGGCGACACGGTTTTGGACGCTGCCTACATTAAGTTTATTATCAAGAGCTATCCTCAGTTCGATCGACAACAGTTGTCTGAACTTCGTCAGGTCTATTTGGCCAAAGGTTTTCAAGGCAAACTGGCACAACAACTCGGTTTAGCAAAGTATATTCGGACTAATTTTCCGAAGAATATTTCTACATCTGAAGATATTTTGGAATCTTTCTTTGGAGCATTGGAAGGTATTGGCGACAAGGTTTTCAAATTTGGAGCCGGTTTCGGTCTGTGTTACAACATGGCTGTTAACCTTTACAAAGATGTCCCGATTGAAGTAGCTTCTACAATTTCAAACGCAAAGACACAGGTCAAAGAAATTTATGAAGGTTTAAAGATTGTCGATCCCAAGCTTGGTGAAAGAGTTCCTGAACAGACGGATACCGACGGAAATGGTATGACTGTAGTTTCTATTTTGATGCCTCGAAACGGAAAAGAGATTCTTAGAGAGATTGGTATTAGCATAGAAGATGTTGTTGGAAGTGCAACGGATTATACCAAGAAAATGGCAGGCAAAACAGCTTATCAGAGAGCTTTGGCTTATTTAACCGATCTTGGTCTAACGCGAGAATATATTGCAGAGGTCAAACGTTCTCGCAATATTACTGAGATTAATCTTCTGAAACCCCATATCGAAGCTATCCAAGAAAGGCTGAAGGAAGAAGGTTATGAGACTTTTGATTTTATTGAACATCATGTTGGTACATCGGGAGCAGGACGTAAGAATATCTTTGTACAACTGATTGGAAAGAAGCCTGATGGTTATCGAAAGATTCTTGCAACAACCTATAATCCTGTTGAATCTGTCGTCTCTGGAAAAGTTGATTTGTTGAAGGAGTATGCTTCTAACTAAAGTTTATTTTATTGTAATACAATAAAATGTCTAATTTTCATCTTAGTCTGTAAAAAATAGTTTATCTTCAATAGCTCTTTCAAGTTCCTCTGGCAGATATTCTATAGGATTGTTCTCGAATGTTAACATATTAAGAGACTGCATGTCGACGATTTCTTTAGGAAGTGTATGGAGCTCGTTGTCGTTTAACATAAGTATTTTCAAAAGAGATAGCTTATCTATGTTTTCTGTGATTTTTTGTATTCTGTTATGACTCAGATCTACCCATCCCAAGTTCGTCAAGTTTTGAAATGTGTCTGGTACATCTTCAATATTGTTATATTGTAATTCTAGAGAAGTTAAATTAGAAAGATCTGTAATTCCTTTTGAGATGACACGAATTTGATTGCGTGATAAATTTAATGAAGTAATAGATATGATTTGACCAAAATCAGGAATAATTTCTATCCTATTCTGCGATAAATTTACAATTTTTAATTTCTTTAACGTTCCTAAAGAACTAGGGATATGTCTTATTCTGTTATCGGATAAATCCAATTCGATCAAGTTAGACATATTTCCTAATTCAAAAGGAATTTGTTTAATCTTCTTGTCATACACAAATAAGCGTTTAATGTTATACAAATTTCCAACTTCTTTCGGAATATCTTTGATAGAATTTACTTAAATTGAGGCTATCTTGATCTCTTCCTGATCGTAACCGCTCGTTAGTTGGTAAGTTAATTTCATAAGACTTGCCATAAAATAACGGTTCTTAGCTTCTTTTATAGCTTTAACCTTAGCATGATTCGCATATTCGGGATATTCTTTCTGTAATTTCTGTATCCAAAAGTAATCTTTTTCACATACCTTCGAATTTATCTGTGAAGAGGTCTGACATAAATTAATTAGAGTATACATATCTAATTCCAAGGCTAACATAATCCAAAGATCTTTATGAAAAGTTTGTCTCTTCTCCATTTTAATATGGGTCATTAAAATTGAAAATATAATTAGAAATATTCTTAATAATAACAAGTATGAAGAAAGTCAAGGCTCCTAAGGGACATTTGACAACTCCCCCGAATACGAGTTTCTCAAACAGAGCATTTTAAAAGATTGTGAAAGAATCTTTGAACTTTACGATGTCGAGAGAATGGATACTCCTACTTTCGAACTTTATGAGATTTTGATGGAAAAGTACGGTGAAAATTCAAAAGAAATCTATACTTTAGAAAGTCGTAGCGATAGTAGAGAAAAGGAGAAACTTGCCTTGCGCTATGATTTAACAGTCCCTTTTTCTCGTTATGTTCGTTCTAATAACGTCTCCAGAATGAGAAGATATCAGATTGGAAAGGTATATCGAGCAGATCAACCTTCTAAGTACAGGTATCGTGAATTTACTCAGTGTGACTACGACTGTTTGGGATTTAACAATGAACTTTTAACCGACCTCGAAACACTAACACTCTTAGATACCTTTTTAAAAATGTTGAGAGAGAAATATGAATTACCAGAATACACAATTCGAATTAATAGTCGTAAACTTCTTAAGGATATTCTTTCAAAAGCAGGTGTATCTGAAGAGTTAAAAAATACTACTTGTAGTTGTATCGACAAATTGGACAAACTTCCATGGGATAAGGTGGCAATGGAAATGACTTCAAAAGGTTTATCAGAAGATACCGTTACAAAGATTCAGGAACTACTTACAAGTTGTCCAGAACTTCCGGACAGTATTGAAATGATTTTAGAAACGATTCCCTCTACTAAATTGGATTTAACTTTAGCTCGAGGACTAGATTATTATACAGGAGTAATTTTTGAAGTTGTTCTCAATGCTGGAGAAAAAAGTCCCTCTATTGCAGGAGGTGGACGTTATGACGAAGCGATGAAAATACCATGCATTGGTTTCAGTTTAGGTATCGATCGTATTATGAATTTTGTAAAGACTTCTAAATCAAAAGTACCAACAGTCTGGGTAGTTGAATTAGAATTCAAGGGTAAAACAGAGGAAACGAAAAAGTTAATGGCAAAATACAAACTTCAACTGATGACGGAATTAAGAAATGAAGGTATTTCTATTGGAACGTCCTTAGCTAACAAGTGTCAAAGTCGCGACAGCATTGCAGAGTCACAGAGAAAAAATATACCTTTTCTTATTCTTTTAGGACCAGATGAAATGGAAAAAGGATTATTGCGACTAAGAGATCAAAGAGGAGAAAGAAAAGAATTTTTAGTTAATTTTAAGGAGTGTGTAAATATGTTACTGGAAAGAGATTAAGAAATTTTATTGTAAATACAATAAAAATGAAAAGAAAATTATAATAACTCCTGTTAAAATGGAAATCCTAGAAAAAGAGATAACTGTTTTTATTGATGGAACCCCAAAGTTTCGGGTAACTGTGACGAAAGATACAACAATTGGTCAAATCAAGAAACTCTTTCCCAAGATGGTTTATGAAGACATGAAAATGGAGGCTTACAAAGGCAAAGAAGTTCCGGGAGTTCTTAAGTCTTCGAAATATGATAAGACTAACTTGAGCTCTGTATTTGATAGAATGAAAGATGCTAAAATATATTTGGAAACTAAGAAGAAAGCATTAGAGAAATCAGAAGGTGTCCAGTATTTTCCTACAGGAGTTAAAGATGTGGATATGCTTATTTTATCTCGTATTGAAGACGATCGAGACCTTCTTAACACTTTAAATTCTAATACAGTTACAAGGAAATATGCAGATAATGAAGATTTATGGAGAAATCGTTTTATGCAACGTTTTCCTGAAGATTTTGATTATGTAAAGAATATGAAAAGCGACTGGAAGACCTTTTATTTGGCTTTGATTTCTTATCTTGAACAAAGTCGAGGAAATTATCACAAAGCTTTAGAATTAGCGGCTAAGAAAGGTAATCGTGATTTGGTTGATTATTTTATTTTCAAAGGAGCACATAATTGGAACCGAGCTTTGAAAAGTGCAGCTGAAGGCGGCCATCGTGATTTAGTGGTTTTTTTTATTGAAAAAGGGGCAGACAGAATCGAAGATTTTGGTTTGGTAGGAGCCACCTTAGGGGGTCATTTCGATCTCGTGAAATATTTTATTTTCAAAGGAGCACATAATTGGAACCGAGCATTAGAGGCAGCAGCCGAAGGTGGTCATCGTCATTTAGTGGATTTCTTTATTAAAAAAGGTGCCAACCAATGGATTTCGGCAGCACAGGGGGCTGCCGAAGGAGGACACGGTGATTTAGTGAAATTTTTTACAAAACAAGAACAAAAAAGAGACAGGAATTACAAGGAAAATTTTGCTCTTCCAGGTGCAGCACAGGGTGGACACGAAGATTTAGTTCATCTCTATGTCAATCAGAAAGGCGGATATAAAAGATGGATTATTCCTCTGCAGAGCGCAGCAGAAAGCGGAAACCAGAATCTCGTCGATTTCTTTATTGAAAAAATCGACGAGAAAGAAAAAAATGTTTTAGCAAATAATTCAGGTTTGTCAGGGGCTGCCAAAGGAGGACATTGGAACCTCGTTAAATTCTTTATAAATAAAGGAGCTACAGATTGGAATGGTGCGATGTTAAATGCTGTAAAAGGAGGTCATAGAGATTTAATAAATTTCTTCATTGAAAAAGGTGCTAACAGGTGGAGAGATGCTAGTCATTTTGCCCGAATCGAAGGCTACGATGATTTGGTAGAGTTCTTCCAAAATAAAATATGATGTAAACTAGTTATTTTATTGTAATACAATAAAATATTTATCTCAACCGATAATATGTTGAGGATGCGTAGCATAGTTTTCTTCGGCAAGTTTCTTAAGAACATGAGGAGATAACCACATTCTTTTTGCATTAAAATTTTCTAGAACATGCTCTGGATTCTTCGATCTTGGAATGACAGTAAAGTCATTGTTTAGAGCCCAAGATAAAAGAAACGAGCAAGGAGTAGTTTTATACATCTTGGCAATTTCAATCAATAAATCATCCTTACACTTTTCAGCCTTGACTAAAGGAGAATGTGCTACGATTCGAATCTTGTTAACACGACAATGTTTAACAAGTTTTTCTCTTACTAGATATGGAGAAAGTTCAATCTGATTACAAAAAGGCTGGGTTTCCCAGAAAATTTTTGTTAAATGGGTTATATCATAGTTACTAACTCCAATATGTCGAATTTTATCAGGATATTTTTCTTTCAAAGTTATCATGGTTCTCCAATCTTTGACTACATTATCACTGGGAGCATGGAGCAGTAGAATGTCGATGTATTCTAAAGATAGTTTTATCATACTTTTCAAAAAAGCTTCTTCAATATTCTCAAAATCCTTAATAGAAATTTTCGTAGTAATCCAGATAGATTTACGAGATACTCCGGTTTTTGAACAAAAATCTTTCACAGCTCTTCCTACATCTTCTTCATTTCGATAAAGAGAAGCAGTATCAATATGACGATAACCTGTATACAGGGCAGTCAAAACAGAGGAATAAGTATCTTTCAGAAGGCGGTAAGTACCAAAACCCATCTCAGGCATTTGTAGTCCTTCTTTCTCTTCCTCTTCTACTTCAGTGCTTACTTCTGTCTCGATCTCTTCTCCGGTTTCAACATCTGTTGTTTCATTTCCCTCTTCTTCGCTAACTACTTCTTCTTCGCTAACTACTTCCTCCTCGTTAACTACTTCCTCCTCGTTAACTACTTCCTCATCTTCTTCGCTAACTTCCTCGCTTTCAACTACTTCCTCATCTTCTTCGCTAACTTCCTCGCTTTCAACTTCCTCCTCATCTTCTTCACTAACTTCCTCGCTTTCAACTTCCTCCTCGCTAACTACTTCCTCATCTTCATCTTCTTCGATCTCGACATTATCTACTGCTTCATCGGAATCCGATTCTGTAAGTAAAATCTGTGCTTCCTCTCTTTCCAAAGAGCAAAGAGATTGTCCTCGAATAACATCAACTACTCCGCGATGATCTTCCATTTCAGAGGATATCATTCCGACCTTGATTGCTTCTCGAACCAACTCTGAGAAACTATCTTGACGAATTGCATAGGAAAACTTCTTCAAATACTTTCGGAGAAACTTCTTCGTCTTCTTCTTATTTTTAAACTGTTGAACCTCAAAATTCTTCTTTTTGCGCAGTACGACGAAAAACATTTTTAATTACTCGATTTGTATAGAAAAATCATTTTTGAGATGGACCCATTAGGTCCATCCGATAACTACAACATTCTTACATAGTAAGGAGATCTCAATAAAGTTAAATAAACATCTTTATAGACCCATGAAAAAACATATTCCAAAGGATAGCTAGCTGAAATATTTATCGTAGCCTTGAAATCTTTCTGTTTGACATTCTGTCTTTGCTGTTTTTGTGAGTTTTTACTTTCTTGTAATATTTTATAGACAGAGCTTCTTTTTCTCAATGTTTTTACAATGTTTTTAGTAAATAGGCTTCCTGCAGCATCGGTTAGACTCTTTTCATTGTCTAAAGAAGACGAAAAAGCAAGAATATGTTTGGCAAAAAACTTTTCATTTCTAAATCTATAAAAATTATCAAAACATTGATATGTTAAACCTAAATCTCCCTCACAACAATCTAATATAATAAAAACTTCATCATAAGTTAAATCTAGAAAAGTATTAAAACTTACCAAGGCATCACTCGGCAGAACAAAACAATTATCTTTACTATGACCAGAGTAATAAAAAAATAGGTTTTGGGGTCCCGTACCATCTTTAATAAAAATTGAAGTAAAGTTATTACTATGAGAATAAGTCTTGTACCTTATATATCTATTGTTCTTTTTCAAAAGAGAAATAAAAGATAGAATATTGGTATCTACAATTTTTTCCAAAATAGCTTTTCTCAGAACGTTCGTATCTTGATCGCCCTTGACATCTGTTAGAACGTAAATATCTTCTTCTTTCCAACCATTTTCTTTCAAAAAAATGTATATCTGATATAAGTCTACTACAATGCCGGGAAGTTTCTTATCACCTTCGTAACGGAAACCTACGAGAACAGCTTTTCTCATTTTTTCTACAAACATTTTCATTTTATTTTATTTAAATAAAATTATTTCTTGTTTAGCAAATTACTTTGAAGAAGTCTACCAAATCTCGATGACCTCCTTGTTTAGCATCTTACTTTTAAAGAAGACTACCAAATCGCGATGACCTTCTTTTGCTGCATAATACATAGCCCGATTCCAATTGTTGGCACCTTTTGAGATGAAGAAGTCTACCAACTCTCGATGACCTCCTTTTGCTGCACCAAACATACCCGATTCCCAAGTGTTGGCACCTTTGGAAATGAAGAAGTCTACTAAATCGCGATGACCTCCTTGTGCTGCACCAAACATACCCAAATCCCAACGGTCGGCACCTTTGGAGATGAAGAAGTCTACTAAATCTCGATGACCTCCTTGTGCTGCACCTTGCATAGCCCAATTCCAATCTTTGGCACCCTTGGAGATGAAGAAGTCTACTAAATCTCGATGACCTCCTTGTGCTGCACCTTGCATAGCCCAATTCCAATTGTTGGCACCTTTGGAGATGAAGAAGTCTACTAAATTGTGATGACCTTCTCTTGCTGCCAACTTCATGGCTGTATCATAATCTCCCTTAGCTAAATCGAGATATCGAATCAACAGTAGAGAAAAATCTTTCCAAGAACTTTTCTTTAGACTGTCAACATATTCGAAATCAGAAGGGTGTTGTCTTTGAAAACGATTTCTCCACAAATTTTCATTGTTGGTATATTTTTTCGTTGCTGC